>Ga0196962_10000039_pt1 | contig 143926 bp, 113 predicted proteins | sample S3v_20metaG_FD_183186 | JGI IMG/M metagenome (GOLD analysis project Ga0196962, IMG submission 183186) | Soil microbial communities from Anza Borrego desert, Southern California, United States - S3+v_20 | ecosystem: Environmental > Terrestrial > Soil > Desert | place: USA: California...
CCGGCGCCGCTCCCGCGGCGGCCGCCGCGCCCGATGCCGATCCGGCGGCGGCGGCTCCGGGCCAGGGCGGACGGGCGCGCGCCGGAATGTTCGCCAATCGCGGCACGACCGTCGTTCAGGGGACGCTGATCCCGGCGGTGCTCGAGACCGCGCTCGATTCGACCCGGCCCGGCTTCGCCCGGGCGATCGTGTCGCGCGACGTACGCGGCTTCGACGGCAGCCGCGTGCTGATCCCGCGCGGCAGCCGGCTGATCGGCGAATATCGATCGGAGGCCGCGGCCGGCCAGCGCCGCGCCCTGGTCAACTGGGTGCGCCTGATCCGTCCCGACGGCGTGACCATGGCGATCGGCTCGCCGGCCGGCGATCCGCTCGGCCGCGGCGGCATCCGGGCCCGGGTCAACACCCATTTCTTCGAGCGCTTCGCCGGCGCCATCCTGCAGTCGGCGCTCGACATCGGAGTCAATCTCGCCGGCCGCGCGGGCGGCTCGACCGTCGTCGTCCTTCCCGGCACCGGCCAGGGCGCCGTCCCCCAGATCGTCCAGCCCAACCAGGTGACCCCGACGCTTCGAGTCCGCCAGGGAACGAGCATCAGCATCTTCGTCGCCCGCGACCTCGATTTCACCGGCGCCGGGAGCCGGCGGTGAGCGCCGCCGCCTTCGACGACGGGCGCATCTACCTTCGCTCCTACCTCGCTCCACTGACCGGCATGCTGGCGCGGCCGGACGTGACCGACATCTACGTCAACCGGCCCGGCGAACTGTGGGTCGAAACCAGCGGCGGCGCGATCGAGCGGCACGAGGCGCCGAGGCTCGACGAGGCGACCCTGGAGCGGCTGGCTCGGCAGATCGCGGCGCTCTCGCACCAGGGGATCAGCCGCGAGCATCCGCTGCTCTCGGCGACCCTCCCCGACGGCGCCCGGGTCCAGATCGTCGCCCCGCCGGCAACGCGCGGTCCGCTGGCGCTGGCGATACGCAAGCACGTCTCGCCCGACCTCACGCTCGACGACTATGTCGCCGCCGGCGCCTTCGCCGCCACCCGCGGCCGCGATTCGCCGGAGCGGTCGGAGGTCGACCGGGCGCTGGCCGCCCGGCTCAAGGCCGGCGACGTCGCCGGAATGCTCGCCGCGGCGGTGCGGGCGCGCAAGAACATCCTCGTGTCGGGCGGCACGTCGACCGGCAAGACGACCTTCCTCAACGCTTTGCTGCGCGAGATACCGGCCGAGGAACGGCTGATCCTGATCGAGGACACGCCGGAATTGTACGTGCGCCACGAAAATGCCGTCGGCCTTCTCGCCGCGCGCAGCGAGCTAGGCGAGGCGCAGGTCAGCGCCAACGACCTGCTCGGGGCGTCGCTGCGCATGCGTCCCGACCGGATCATCCTGGGCGAGCTTCGCGGCGAGGAGGCCTTCGCCTTCCTGCGCGCGATCAACACCGGCCATCCCGGCTCGATGACCACCGTCCATGCCGACAGCGCCGAGCGGGCGATCGAGCAGATCGTCCTGCTCGCCCTCCAGGCCGGCACCCAGCTCGGCCGCGACGACGTGCGCCACTACGTCGCCAGCACGGTCGACGTCTTCGTCCAGCTCGCCCGCACCGGCGGTCGCCGCCATGTCGCCGAGGTGGTGCTCGGCGGTGAGGCGGGCGCGGGCTTCGGCGCCCCAATGAGGCTAGCTTCGCCGCTGGCGACCGATTAGTCTGCCCGCCTCCGCGCAGCCGCGGGGTAACAGGGGAAATCGCGACATGATCAAGATCGGCAAGCGTAGAGCTTTGACCGCCGCGCTGCTTGCGGCGGGGTACGTGGCCTGGGCCGCGCCCGCTTCGGCGCAGGCGACCCGGACCTGGGTTTCGGGCGTCGGCGACGACGTCAATCCGTGCAGCCGAACGGCGCCGTGCAAGACCTTCGCCGGAGCCATCTCCAAGACCGCCGCGGGCGGCGAGATCAACTGCCTCGATCCCGGCGGCTTCGGCGCGGTGACGATCGTCAAGTCGATGACCATCAACTGCCTCTATACCGAGGGCGGCGCGCTCGCCGGCGGCAACGGCATCGTCATCAACGCCGCCGCCACCGACGTCGTCGTCCTTCGGGGCCTCGACATATTCGGCGTCAGCCCGCCGTCCAACGGCGTACGCTTCGTCGCCGGCGGCGCGCTCCACATCGAGGATTCGATCATCCGCCGCTTCAACGCGGCGAACAGCCAGGGCGTCTCGTTCCAGCCGAGCGGCGCCTCGCGCCTGGTCATCCACCGGACCACGATCGCCGACAACGGCACCGGCGCGTCCGGCGGCGGCATTCTCGTCCAGCCCACCGGGGCCGGCAGCGCCCGGCTGACGCTTGTCGACGTGACCCTGCGCGACAATGCCAACAACAATCTGCGCATCGACACCACCGGCAGCACCGGCGGAGCGACGATCAACATCGAGAACAGCCAGTTCATCGGCAGCGGCACCGGCGTCTCGCTCAACGTTCCGAACGGCACCGGCAGCGTCGCCGTGATGATCAACGGCGCCTATGTCACGCTCGCGGGCACCGGCATCGCCGCCAACGGCACCAACGCGCGGATCCGGGTCGCCAACTCGACTATCACCGGGAACGCCACGGGCGTCTCGATCACCGGGGGCGCCAACGTCAACACCTTCGGCAACAACCGGCTCGAGGGCAACGGCGCCGACGGCACCTTCACCCTGCCGATCATCAACCCGGAATGAGGCTCGTGCGGCCGGCGGCGGATCGCTTCCGTCGCCGGCCGCGCCGCTCCTCCGCTCAAAGGGCGGCGGGAGTGACCGCGATCCCGGCGACGTCGGCGCGGAACATGAACAGATTGCCGGCCTCGGGCTGGAGGTCCAGGGCCTCCGGCTTGAGGTGGAGCCGTGCCGTCGTGGCGTAGACCGTGCTCAGATCCTCGCCTCCGAAGGCGAGCTTGGTGATGTTGCTCACCGGAAAGCGCACTCGCTCGAGCAATTCGCCTGCCGGCGAATAGCGCCGCGCCTCCCAGCCGCCGAAAATGCCGACCCAGACGCAGCCTTCGCTGTCGACCGTCGGCCCGTCGGGATGGCCTTCGCCGGGCTCGATCCGGGCGAATGGCCGCGATCGGCCGAGGCTTCCGTCGTCGGCGACGTCGCAGGCGTGGATCAAGCCTCCGAGCGTGTCGACGTGGTAGAGGATGGCGCCGTCCGGCGACAGCGCGGGCCCGTTGGCGATGCTGACCGGATCGAGGCCGGCATTCGCCACCCGCCCCTTCTCGAATCGGTAATATTGGCCGGTCGCCGAGCGTTCGCTGTCGTCCATCGAGCCGAACCAGATTCGGCCCTTCGGGTCGGTCGCGGCGTCGTTCAGCCGATTGGCGGGACGATCGGGTTCCACTTCGGCGAGCAGGGCGAATTGCCCGGTCCCGGGATCGAAGCGGTGGATCCCGCTCTGGAGGCCGGCCAGCAGGCCGCCGTCGTCGGCCGGAAGGACCCAGCCCACTTGCTCGGGCGAGGGCCAGCTTCTCAGCGCGCCGGTAGCCGGATCGAAGCGGTGGACCAGGAGCTGCTTGATGTCGACGAACCAGAGCGAGTCGTCGCGCCCGATCCAGACCGGGCCTTCGCCCAGGGTCGCGCCGACGGCGCAGATGCTGGCCGGGACGGTGGTCATGCCCGACTTTCGTTGGCGGCGAGGCATCCCATTTTCGGCCCTCGATGATCGAGCGTCGGTCGCGAAGCCGAACCGGCGCGAATATTCTGCTGGCGCGGCCCCTTAGCGCAGGAGAGCCGCCCGCGGCCAGAGCGTTCGTTGGGCCCCGAAGCGCGCGGCCGGTCGGTTCAGGTCCGCCGGTTCTTTATCCAGATCGAGACCAGGATCAGCGAGAAGGCGGCGAGGCGGAGCAGGAACAGCCAGCTGCGCTCTTCCACGGGAATATTGGTGAAGGTGAGCAGGCTCTGGCTCAGGCCGAGCAGCCAGAAGGCCAGCGCGAAGGCGAGGAACAGGCCCTCGCGCGTGCGCTTCCAAAAGCGCAGGAAGAAGAGACCGGCGACGATGAAGGCCATCGTGATGGCGCCCGAGAGGAAGGCGAACAGCGCCACCGCTTACTCCTCCAGGTCCCAGATGAAGCCGAACAGAAGCACCGCCGGAGCGGCGAGCGAGAGCAGGTGCCGAACCAGCCGGAAATCCATGTTGGGAAGCACCAGCAGGTCGAGGATGACGACCAGATTGTTGCCCGCCAGGAGCAGGAAGCAAAGCGCGCTCCACAGCAGCAGCCGGGCTCCGGTGCGCCGGTAATTGCGCGCGAGAAGAAGCGCGCAGGCGCTGCTGGTCAGGAAGCACAAGGTGTAGACGGCGGCGGGGAAATAGTAGCTCACCGCCTCACTCCTTCCGCAGCCGGAAGGCGTCGGCGAAGGCGGTAATGCTGGGGTTGGCGGCGGTGACGATCATGCGCCGCACCGCATCGGGACTCCTGGAATAGAGAGCCTCGGTCCGCTCGACGAGCCCGTCCAGCGCGTCGGACGCCGGACTGTAGCGGGCCGAACCGTCCGCCTCGGCGAGCACCAGCCCTGCCGCGCTCAGCGACTCGACGCTCTGGGTGACCACCACATCGCTCCCCCGCAATCCGGCCACCATCTCTGCGTGGGACAGGCTGCGCTCGCGGTTCTGCCGGAGAAAGCAGAGCAATTCCAGTGCCCATACCGACCGGAACGTGGCGCGGATGAAGCCGGCGACTTCCTGATTGGAGGGCATTGCGACGAGTGGGTCCCTTCCCCGGCGCCCCGGCCTGTTGAGCTCGCCCTCCCCCGCCGGCCTTCTAATCGCCCGCGGCGTCGAAGCAACCGAGGTTAATCGGGGATCAGCCATTTTTGTGGGGACATCCGCATTCTAATTGCTATTGTACGCGGTGGGGGCGGGGGCTTGCAGCGGGATCGGGCGGGGGGCCGCGCGAAGGAGTGCTGCGTGAACGACCTTTCCCCCCGGGATTTTCTCGACCGACGCCAGCTGGTCAGCGCTCTCCGCAGTTTCCGCCGAGGCGACTTCACGGTCCGCCTGCCGGAGGACCTTTCCGGCACCGACGGCGAGATCGCGCGGCTGTTCAACGAGGTGGTCAGCCTCGAGGAGCAGATGACCGGCGAGTTCGAGCGCCTGTCCGTCGTCGTCGGCAAGGAGGGCAAGATCAGCCAGCGCGGCCGGGTCCGCGGCGCCACCGGCGGCTGGGAAGCCAAGATCCGCTCGGTCAACGAGCTCATCGAGGACATGGTGCAGCCGACCGCTGAAGTGGCGCGAGTCATCGGCGCGGTCGCCAAGGGCGACCTCTCCCAGGCGATGACGGTCGAGATCGACGGACGTCCGCTGCGCGGCGAGTTCCTGCGCATCGGCAAGATCGTCAACACCATGGTCGAGCAGCTTGCCTCGTTCGCCTCGGAGGTGACCCGCGTCGCCCGCGAGGTCGGCACTGAAGGCAAGCTCGGCGGCCAGGCCAACGTGAAGGGCGTCGCCGGCACCTGGAAGGACCTGACCGACAACGTCAACGCCATGGCCACCAACCTCACCGGCCAGGTCCGCAACATCGCCGAGGTGACCACCGCCGTGGCCTCGGGCGATCTGTCCAAGAAGATCACCGTCGAGGTGAAGGGCGAGATCCTCGAGCTCAAGAACACGATCAACGTCATGGTCGACCAGCTCAACTCGTTCGCGTCGGAGGTCACGCGCGTGGCCCGCGAGGTCGGCACCGAAGGCAAGCTCGGCGGCCAGGCTCGGGTCGAGGGCGTCGGCGGGACGTGGAAGGACCTCACCGACAACGTCAACCTTATGGCCGACAACCTGACCGGCCAGGTCCGCAACATCGCCGAGGTGACCACCGCCGTGGCGAGAGGCGACCTTTCCAAGAAGATCACGGTCGACGTGAAGGGCGAGATCCTCGAGCTCAAGAACACGATCAACGTGATGGTCGACCAGCTCAACGCCTTCGCCTCGGAGGTGACCCGCGTCGCCCGCGAGGTCGGCACCGAAGGCAAGCTCGGCGGCCAGGCGCGGGTCGAGGGAGTCGGCGGCACCTGGGCCGACCTCACCGACAACGTCAACCTGATGGCCGCGAACCTGACCGGCCAGGTCCGCAACATCGCCGAGGTGACGACCGCGGTGGCGAGGGGCGACCTTTCCAAGAAGATCACCGTCGACGTGAAGGGCGAGATCCTCGAGCTCAAGAACACCATCAACGTCATGGTCGACCAGCTCAACTCGTTCGCGTCCGAGGTGACCCGCGTCGCTCGCGAGGTCGGCACCGAAGGCAAGCTCGGCGGCCAGGCGCAGGTGCCGGGCGTGGCGGGCACCTGGGCCGACCTCACCGACAACGTCAACCTGATGGCCGCGAACCTGACCGGCCAGGTGCGCAACATCGCCGAGGTGACCACCGCCGTGGCGAGAGGCGACCTTTCCAAGAAGATCACGGTCGACGTGAAGGGCGAGATCCTCGAGCTCAAGAACACCATCAACGTCATGGTCGATCAGCTCAACGCCTTCGCCTCGGAGGTCACGCGCGTCGCCCGCGAAGTGGGCTCGGAAGGCAAGCTCGGCGGCCAGGCGCAGGTGGAAGGCGTTGCCGGAACCTGGAAGGATCTGACCGACAACGTCAACCTGATGGCGGGCAACCTCACCGGCCAGGTCCGCAACATCGCCGAAGTCACCACCGCGGTCGCGCGCGGCGACCTTTCCAAGAAGATCACGGTGCAGGTGAAGGGCGAGATCCTCGAGCTGAAGAACACCATCAACGTCATGGTCGACCAGCTCAACTCCTTCGCTTCCGAGGTGACCCGAGTGGCGCGCGAGGTGGGCTCGGAAGGCAAGCTCGGCGGCCAGGCTCAGGTGGAGGGCGTCGGCGGCACGTGGAAGGACCTCACCGACAACGTCAACGCCATGGCGGCCAATCTGACCGGCCAGGTGCGCAACATCGCCGAGGTGACGACCGCGGTCGCGCTCGGCGATCTTTCGAAGAAGATCACCGTCGACGTCAAAGGCGAGATCCTCGAGCTCAAGAACACGATCAACGTCATGGTCGACCAGCTCAATTCCTTCGCCTCGGAGGTGACCCGGGTCGCCCGCGAGGTCGGCACCGAAGGCAAGCTGGGCGGCCAGGCGCAGGTTCGCGGCGTCGCCGGCACGTGGAAGGACCTCACCGACAACGTCAACCTGATGGCCGAGAATCTGACCGGGCAGGTCCGCAACATCGCCGAGGTGACCACCGCCGTCGCCCGGGGCGACCTGTCGCGCAAAATCACGGTCGACGTGAAGGGCGAGATCCTCGAGCTGAAGAACACGATCAACGTCATGGTCGATCAGCTCAATTCCTTCGCCTCGGAAGTGACCCGAGTCGCGCGCGAAGTCGGCACCGAGGGCAAGCTGGGCGGACAGGCGCAGGTGCCCGGAGTCGGCGGAACGTGGAAGGACCTTACCGACAACGTCAACCTGATGGCGACGAATCTCACCAATCAGGTTCGAGGCATTGCCGACGTCGTGACGGCGGTCGCGCAGGGCAATCTGAAGCGAAAGCTGACCGTGGACGCCAAGGGCGAGATCGCGGCGCTCGCCGAGACGATCAACTTCATGATCGAGACCCTGTCGACCTTCGGCGACCAGGTGACCAACATGGCCCGCGAGGTCGGAATCGAAGGCCGGCTCGGCGGGCAGGCGCGAGTGCCCGGCGCCGCCGGCCTGTGGCGCGACCTTACCGACAACGTAAACCAGCTCGCCGCCAACCTGACCAACCAGGTCCGCTCGATCGCCGAGGTCGCGACCGCGGTGACCAAGGGCGACCTTACCCGCTCGATCGCCGTCGAGGCGTCGGGCGAGATGGCCGCGCTCAAGGACAACATCAACGAGATGATCCGCAACCTCAAGGATCAGACGCTCAAGAATGCCGAGCAGGACTGGCTCAAGACCAACCTCGCCCGCTTCTCGCGCATGCTGCAGGGGGAACGCGACCTCGCCACCGTCTCGAACCTGATCATGTCGGAGCTGGCGCCGCTGGTGAACGCCCAATATGGCGTCTTCTACGTCACCAAGCGCGAGGAGGACGAGACCAAGCTCGAGCTCGTCGCCAGCTACGGCGCCGAGAGCCACGACGCGCTCAAGCGCGAGTTCAACCTGCGCGAGGGGCTGGTCGGCCAGGCCGCCGCCGACAAGCGCCCGATCCTGCTCCAGGACGTGCCGGGCGACTTCATCCGGATCGGCTCGGGCCTCGGCCACGCCGCTCCGGCCAACATCAACATCCTTCCCGCCTTGTTCGAGGACGACGTCAAGGCGGTGATCGAGCTCGCTTCGTTCAACGACTTCAACGAGACCCACCAGAGCTTCCTCAACCAGCTCATGGAATCGGTCGGCATCGTGCTCAACACCATCGCCGCGACGATGCGCACCGAAGGCCTGCTCAAGCAGTCGCAATTGCTGACCCAGGAGCTTCAGGCGCGCCAGACCGAGCTCACCCGCAAGCAGGAGGAGCTTCACGCCACCAACGAGGAGCTGCAGGAGAAGGCGCAGCTGCTCGAGAACGAGAAGCGGCAGGTCGAGGCGAAGAATCTCGAGATCGACATGGCCCGCCGCGCGATCGAGGAGAAGGCCGAGCAGCTGGCCCTGACCTCGAAGTACAAGTCGGAGTTCCTGGCCAATATGAGCCACGAGCTTCGCACTCCGCTCAATTCGCTTCTGATCCTGTCGAAGCTGCTGGCCGACAACCCGCAGGGCAACCTCAACGAGAAGCAGACCGAGTTCGCGCGGACGATCCACTCCGCCGGCTCGGACCTGCTCAATCTGATCAACGACATCCTCGATCTGTCGAAGATCGAGTCCGGCACGATCTCGATCGAGATCGGCGACATGCCGCTGAGCGGGCTCAAGCAGCATATGGAGCGGACCTTCCGACAGCTGGCGGCGGACAAGGGCCTCGACCTCAAGATCGAGTTCGACGAGAACCTGCCGGCGACGATTCGCACCGATGAGAAGCGGCTTCAGCAGGTCGTCCTCAACCTGCTCTCCAATGCCTTCAAGTTCACGTCCGACGGCAGCGTCACGCTCGCCGCTCGGCTGGCCGAGAGCGGCTGGAACTCCAACCATCCCGTGCTCCGCAACTTCGACCATGCCATCGAGATCGCGGTCACCGACACCGGCATCGGCATCCCCGAGGACAAGCAGCGGCTGATCTTCGAGGCGTTCCAGCAGGCCGACGCGACGACCAGCCGCAAATATGGCGGCACCGGCCTCGGCCTGTCGATCAGCCGCGAGATCGCCCGGCTGCTCGGCGGCGAGCTGCAGGTCAAGTCCAAGCCCGGCGAAGGCTCGACCTTCACCCTGTTCGTGCCGCTCGAGGCGGCCGCGGTCGCCGCCCCGATCGCTTCGGCGACCACCGCGCGCTACGAGAATAGCGGCGCGGCGGTGCCCTCGGCCCTGCCCTCGACGCTCGAGGTGAGCGACGACCGCGACAGCCTCGGCAATGCGCCGTTCGTGCTCATCGTCGAGGACGACGTCACCTTCGCCTCGATCCTGCTCGACCTCGCCCGCGAGGCCGGGCTCAAGGGCGTCATCTCGACGGCAGGGTCGGGCACTCTGGCGATGGCGCGCAAGCTCAGGCCCGACGCCATCACCCTCGATATCGGCCTCGACGACATCAACGGCTTCGTCCTGCTCGATCTGCTCAAGCACGATGCCGAGACCCGCGACATCCCGATCCACGTCATTTCGGGCGCCGAGGAGATCTCGTCGGTGACCGAGATGGGCGCCTTCGGGGTGACCGGAAAGCCGGCCGACGACGAGGAATTGAGGACGGTGTTCACGCGCATGCGCGAGCTGGCCGCGGGCGGCAAGCGCCGGCGGCGGACCAGGCCGCGCGAGGACTCGCTCAACAATCCACGCAAGCTGCCCGAGCTTGCCGGCGCCAAGGTCCTCATCGTCGACGACGACATCAGGAACATCTATTCCCTGACCAGCGTGCTCGAGAGCTACGACGTCGAGGTGCTTCACGCCGAGCGGGGCCGCGATGGCATCCTCATCCTCGAGCAGACCCCGGACATCGACGCCGCTCTCATCGACATCATGATGCCCGAGATGGACGGCTATGAGACGATGCAGCACATCCGGGAGCGGCCGGCAATCGGCGGCGTCCCGCTGATCGCGGTCACCGCCAAGGCGATGAAGGGCGATCGCCAGAAGTGCCTCGACGCCGGCGCTTCCGACTATATCGCCAAGCCGGTCGACATCGACCTACTCCTGGCCCTGCTCAGGGTCTGGGTCGGCAAGACCCGCAACCGCGCCGCGCTCGCGCCGCTGCCCGCGCAAGCGGCCGCCGAATAGGCCGATGGACTCGACCCGGACCCTGCGCACGCCGGCGGCGGCACCGGCGCGGCCGATCGAGCCGCCGCCGCTGCCGGCCGCCAAGGGCGCCCGAGTCCTCGTCGTCGACGACGACGACCGCAACCTGCTCGCCATCCGAACCGTCATCGAGGACCTCGCCGAGGTCGAGGTCGCCACGTCCGGCGAGGAGGCGCTCCGCCACCTGCTCAAGGGCGACTTCGCGGTCATCCTTCTCGACGTCTACATGCCGGGCCTCGACGGCTACGAGACCGCCCAGATCATTCGCGGGCGCGACCAGACCAAGCGGATCCCGATCGTCTTCCTGTCCGCCGTCAACAAGGAGAAGGAGCACCTTCTGCGCGGCTATGCGATGGGCGCGGTCGATTACGTCTTCAAGCCGGTGGAGCCGGTGGTGCTTCGCTCGAAGGTGGCGGTTTTCGTCGATCTCTTCACCATGACCCAGGAGATCCAGCGCAAGGCCGAGCAGGAGCAGCGGCTGCTCGACGAGAATCTTCGCGCCAATGCCGAGCGGCTTCGAGTCGAGCAGGAGCTGAGGCTCGCCGAGCAGCGCCAGGCGGCGATCATCAAGTCGCTGCCGATCATCCTCTATCTCGAGCCGGAGGGCGCCTCGCCGCGGGTCCCGCAGTTCGTCGGCGGCAATTTCGCCGCGGTGACCGGCTTCACCTTCGACGCCGTCGAGAAGCGACCGACGCTCTGGGCCGACCGGCTCCATCCCGACGACAGGGAGCGCGCTCTCAAGGCCCTGCAGGACCGCCAGCGAACCGGAGTCATGGCGATCGAATATCGATGGCAATGCGCCGACGGCCAGTACAAGCACTTCCTCGACCAGGCCGTGCTGCTTCGCGATTCGAACGGCGGGCCGTCGCAATTCGCCGGCACCCTGCTCGACGTCAGCGAGCGCCGCGACCTCGAGAACCAGCTTCTCCAGGCGCGCAAGATGGACGCCATCGGCAAGCTCACCGGCGGCATCGCCCACGATTTCAACAACCTCCTCGCCGCCGTGCTCGGCGGCATCGGCCTCATCGAGCGGCGGCTGCCGCTCGGCGAGGAGCACAAGAAGATCCTCGGCATGACCCGCCGGGCCGCCGAGCAGGGCTCCGAGCTGGTCGGTCGCCTGCTCGCCTTCGCCCGGCGCCAGCAGCTTCAGCCCGGGCCGGTCGACATGGACACGCTGTCGGCCACGGTGACCGACCTGCTCGCCCACACGCTTGGCGGCCTAGTCAAGCTCGAATGGCAGGCCGAAGCGGATATCGGCCATGCTTATGCCGACAGCACCCAGCTCGAGCTGGCGCTGATGAACCTGATCATCAACGCCCGCGATGCGATGCCGCATGGGGGAGCGATCACGGTCAGCGCCCGCAACGCTCGGGCGGGACCGGGCAATGCGCTCGGGCTGCCGGCGGGCGACTACGTGGTCCTCGCGGTCAAGGACAGCGGCAGCGGCATCGCCCCCGATATCCTGGAGCAGGTGACCGAGCCCTTCTTCACCACCAAGGATATCGGCGAAGGCACCGGCCTCGGCCTCTCGATGGTCTACGGCTTCGCCAGCCAGTCGGGCGGCGCCATCGACATCGATTCCAAGGTCGGGGAAGGCACGACCGTCGAGATCTGGCTGCCGCGCGCGCCGGCGGGGGACGAGGCGACGGAGCCGCCGGAGGCGATGCAGAGCCCGGACGACGGCATGCCTTCCCTGCGCATCCTCCTCGTCGACGATCACGAGGCGGTCCGGGAGACCACCGCCGGAATGCTTTGCGACCTCGGCCACCGCGTCGATTCGGCCTGCGACGGGCCCACCCTGCTCGGCAAGCTGAGCGCCGATCCGGCCGCCTACGACCTCATCGTCACCGATTATGCCATGCCGCTCATGTCGGGGGGCGACATGCTCAAGCATGCCCGGACGATCGCTCCCGCCCTGCCGGCGATCATCATCAGCGGCTATGCGGACAGCGAGTCGATCGTCCACAAGGGGGAGGTCGTGGTTCTGACCAAGCCGTTCACGCTCGACCAGATGAACGAGGCCATCCGCTCGGCCGTGCCGGCCGCCCCGGCAAGCGTCGAAGCCCTTTAGGCCGACAGGGTCAGCTCTTACCTTGCGGGCGGCCGCGAGGGAATTTCGTCGGCGATGCGCAGGAGGGAGGCGGCCATCACGCCCGCCGGGTCGGCCGGGACGAGCTCCCGGATGCTCGTCGCCGCCCGCTCGCCGATCGAGCGCCATTCGTCGCGACGCCGCCAGGCGCGCTCCATCGCTTCGTCCAGCGCATCCTCGGTCGGCGCGGCGGCGACGAAGCCGGTCGCCCCGTCCTCGACCACTTCGGCATTTCCGGCGACGTCGGTGACGATGGCGACCCGCCCGCTCAGCATCGCCTCGACCAGCACCAGCGGCAGGCCCTCGGCCCTGGACGGCAGAAGCAGGCCGTGATGCTCGCCCCACAGGGCTTCGATGTCGGTGGCGAAGCCGGCGAAGCGGACCTTCTCGAGGGCGAGGAATCGGGCCATGCGCTTCAGTCCCTCTTCCTGTTCGCCGGCGCCGAAGATGCTGACGCTCACCGGTCGGCTCCTCCATTTGTCCCGGGCCAGCACCCTCAGCAGGATGTCCTGGCCCTTCTCCATCGGGTAGAGCCGGCCGACGCAGGCGAGCCGAAGGCCGCTTTCCTGCGCCGGCCAGTCGTCCCGTCTCGCCCAGGACACCTTGAAAGGGTTGCGCGCGACCGACGCCCGCTCGAGCGCGACGCCGAGCTGCTCTTCGGTGAGCCGCTTGTTATGTTCGGAGACGAAGAAGGTGTGGACCGCTTCCTCGAACACCGAGCGGATTCGCGCGGTGCGCCGGTCGATCGGCCAGTAGAGGTCGGTCGCCTTCTGGCAGATCAGCACATAAGGCAGCTTCAGTCGCTGGCAGACGCTGGCGAACAGCCAGCCGTCATGATTGCCCCCTTGCGAGACCACCACCAGATCCGGCCGCCGGCGCAGGCGCAGATTGAGGTAGAGATAGACCGTCTGGTAGCCGAAGGTCAGCGGGTAGGTCAGCATCGACATGGCGGAGTAGAAGGCCCGCGGCAGCCACGGGAACTTGGCCAGCTGGACGAGCTTCGACCCGGCCTCCCTGAGCTCGACCACATGCTTCTCGCCGGGCTCGAAGCGATTCTTGTAGGCGGTGACCGAATGGCCGGCCCGGCCGAGCATGCGGGCCGCTCCGGACCACAGATCCTCGCTGCCTCCCCAGCTCACATTGCTGCTCACGAAGGCGATTCGGCGCATCTTCGGCGCCGGGCCGTCCGGGGTCGGGGAAAGCGTCAAAGCAGATAGTCCTTCGCATAAGGCGCATAGAGCGGGTCGCCGCGCAAACTCTCCGCGGTCCCGCGGAATCGCTCGAGCATGTCGTCGGTGATGCCGTCGGCCGTCACCGGGGGGAGCGGCCGGATCGCCTGCAGCAGCCGGACCGGACCATGCAGCCGGTTCGCCCGGATCGCCCGCACGTAGAGGCCGAACAGGCGACGCCTGAGCCCCATTCCCACCGGAAGCGCGCGCACCACACGGGTCAGCCGCGGGTACCAACTGAGCTCTGCCGCCTCCAGCGCCCTGTTCACCCGCTCCCGCGGCGGCGGGTGGTGGTCGAGGCCCAGCCGCCGCTCCAGCTCCCGGGCAAAGCCGCCGGGATCGTCGCGAAGCATCTCGTAGGGCATGACGATCAGCCGGTCGCCGAAGGCATGTCGGTAGAGGCCGATGATCCGGTCGTAATTCCAGGCATCCGCCTCCCGGCGGTCCGCCTCGGCCCGGCGCTCGAGCTCGGCGGGGTCGCCGCCGCCGCGGATGAACTCGGAATAACCCGAAAACCAGATCGAGCGGAAGCCGCGCGTGACCAGCAGCACATGCGCTCGCGGGAACAGCGAAGCGAGCGTGGCGCAAGCCTCGGCCTGCGCCTCCGGCCTGGGCCGGCTCGCGACGCTTTCGAAGTCCCCGAGCGGGTCGCCGACCCGGACGTGCGGGGTCGCGAGGCCTTCCGAGCTCGTTACCCGGAACAGCAGGCCCGGCCGGGCCGCGACGGCCTGCCGCGAAATGTCGTGGACGCTGGGGAAGCCGGCAATGGCGGCATCGGCATATTCGAGTTGCGGGTGGGAGGCGAACCAGCGGCGCAGATAGGAGGAACCGGTCTTGGCATAGCCGATATGGATGAGGTGCCCGGTCACTCGGCCGACACCTGCAGCGACCGGCTGAGCGCCTCGACGCAGAGGCCGGTGGTCAGCTCCTCCGACCCCCATCGGGTCATGTCCGGCCGGGTCTGCGCGAACGAACCGTCGCCGAGCTTCGCCCGGCCGCCGCTGTAGAAGGCCGCGAGCGGCCAACCGCCCGAGGGCGTCTGCGCCGCCAGCAGCGAGGCGAGCAGGCCCGCGGGCACCGGACGGCCGCAATTGAGCCGGCCGCATATCGCGAGCGCCACTTCGAGCGCGTTGGCCGGGCGAGCCTCGGCCAGGCGCTCGGCGATGATCGCGGCCGCGGTCTCGGCGAAAGCCGGCCCGGTCAGGGCGCGCGAGAAGAAGTACCAGATGATGAAGGGGTTGTCGTACCACTTGTCGCAGGACGTCTCCCGGCCGGCTCGGAGCAGCTCGACAAGATGGTTCTCGATCCTGTCGCGGCCGTCGAACTCGCCGAGGTAGAAGAGGCAGTTCGCATTCACCGCCGCATCGACGTCATAGGGCGCCGCGGCCGTCCGGGTGAAGAACATGTAGAGAGTCGGGATGTGGCGCAGCTGTGCCAGCGCAACCTTGCGGTGGCGGCGGGGAGTCCAGCGCAGCCGGGGTGTGATCCAGGTGAAGAACAGGCCGTCGCGGTCGCGGTTGGCGAGCATCAGCTCCCGATTCGAACCGAGCGCCACGCCCCTTTTGGACAGGAAGGCGGCGGCGCAGCTGGTGTCGTCCAGGTCGGGCGGGAGCTCCCGGTGGCGCGGATTCTCGCGGCTCCAGTGTCGCCACAGCTCGTGCCGGTCCATCTCGCCGAGCAGGAAGCGCTGGGCCCGATCGCACAGGCCGTCGGCGGCGGGACAGGAGGAGAGCGCCTGGGCGATCAGGGCCGTCGGAAACACCGAGGGGTCGACGATGCAGCCGCCGGGCAGATAAGGATCCCACGCCAGCACTCGAAACTCGCCGGTCGGCAGCTGGCGATGCTCGAGAAATGCCAGCGCCCGGGCGAGCGAGCGCTCGATCTGGTCGCGGTCCGGCGCATCCTGGCTGGCGGCGTCTGGGGTCACGGAGCTTTCCCTAGGGAGCAAGGCTGCCTCAGAGAAGATAGTCTTTGGCGTAAGGAAGATAGAGCGGGTGCCCGCGGAGGCGCTCGGCACGGCCGCGGAGGAAGGCCACCATCTCTTCGGTGATCAGCGCGGGGGAGACGGCGGCCGAGGGGGCGGTACGGGTGAGCAACCCCGCCAGGGGCCGCAATCCGCGGGGGAGCGGGTCGTGCGCCTGGCGGGCGAGCAGTCGCCGGCGCAGGCGCCCGCCGAACGGAAGCCGGCGAACGACGCGGGCGAGGCGCGGATACCAGCCAAGCTCCTCGGGCGATAACGAGGGATTCTCCCGCCTGACGTCGGGTGGGTGATGGGTCAGGCCAAGCTGCTCTTCCAGCGCCAGCGCGAAGCGCTTCGGATCGTCGCGAAGCAGCTCGTAGGGCATGACGATCAGGCGGTCGCCGAATCGCTCGCGATAAAGGTCGATCAGATAGTCGTAGTCGAGGACCCCCCTGCCCTTGTCGACGACGGCCCGGGTCATCTTGAAGAAGCGGCCGAGATCGGCGTCGCCGCCGGCGCGGACATATTCGGAATAGCCGGAGTAGATCGCCGATCGGAAGCCGCGGGTGACGACGAGCACGTGGGCGTTGGGGAAAAGCTCGGCCAAGGCCCGGCACACCAGCGCCTGCTCGCGGGGATCCTGGCCCGGCCCTGTCCGATCGAAGCTGTCGAGCCCATCCTCGGCATGCGCATCGGGGGCCGCGAGGCCCTCGGAGCTCGTTACCCTGTACATCAGCCCTTCCCGCGGCGCGGCGCTCTGGACCGCGATGGCATGGACATTGGCGAAGCCGGCAATGCCGCCGCCTTGATAGGCGAGCTGAGGATGGCCGGCGAACCATCGGCGGAGGAAGGTCGACCCGGTCTTCGGGTAGCCGATATGGATGAGGTGGCCGATCATTCCGGCGATGACCGCACGACAATCGCGTCCAGGAGCCGCCTCATTCGGCTTCGTCGCCGTCGAACAGATAGTCGCGGCCGAGCGCCGCATAGAGGGGCAGCGTCCGCAGCCGCTCGCTTCGGCCGCGCAGCCTTTCGGTGAGGCTCGAGGGGATGAGAGCGTCGGTCACCGGCCGGGCCTCCCGGACTCGCTGCAGCAGGCTGATGACCGGCCGAAGCCGGTTCCTCCGCGCCGCCCGCCAATGCCAGATCATCAGCCGGCGCCGGCGGCGATCGCCGAACGACAGGCCGCGCAGGAACCGTGAGATTCGGGGATACCAATAGAGCTCCTCGCCGCCGAGGGACGGGAGGACCCGGTCCGTCGGGGCCGGGAAATGCTCCAGGCCGAGCCGATTTTCGAGCTCCGCGACAAAGGCTTGGGAATCGTCGCGGAGGAGCTCGTAGGGCAGGACGATGAGATTGTCCGCTCCGAAAGCCGCGGCGTACCGCTCGATCACCCAGTCGAAATGATAGGGGTCCTCGCCCTCGCGAACCAGCTTCTCGAGGGCGTCGCAGAATTCCGGGAAGGTCCGCGCGCTGCCCCGGCGAACGGCTTGCGAATAGGTCGAAAGGATCAGGGTTCGAAAGCCGCGAGTCACGAGCAGGATCTTCGCCCCCGGGAACAGCTGGCCGAGCAGGGTGCAGACTCGGTCCTGGCTGGTGCGGTTCGAGAACAGCGTTTCGTTCGGGCGGCCGCCCTCCAGCGGGTTGAAGCTCTCGACCGGCGTTACCAGGCCCTCGAAGCTCGTGATCCGCCATGAAGATGCGTCGCCGCGGCTGCCTCGGGCCGCGAGCTCGGCCACCGTCGCGAAGCCGGCGAAGCCGGAGGCGCAATAGTGCAGGTGCGGGTTGGCGTCGAACCATCGCTGCAGGAAGCTCGATCCGGTCTTCGGATAGCCGATATGGATGAGATGACGGGGCAATCGTTCATCCCCACTCGACATCGAGCTTCACCAGTTCGTTCTTGTGCATCTGCAGATTCGCGAAGCGGTCGGGCTCGGCGCGGACCTCGAGAACAAGGCCCTGGTCATGATGACCGAACAGGGCCACGGGGTAGAAAGTCGTTCGCTCGAGGATCGCCGCTCGAAGCAGATAGCGGCCGCCGACCAGCGGCAGGTTCGGAATGACGCACCTGAGTTCGCCCTCTCCCGGCGCCAGCGTGGCGCCTTGCTGGTTCCAGGCGCTGGTGATGCAAATCCATTGGTCCGCCGTCCAGATGCTGATTCCCCACACCGCGTCGACCCGCTCCTCGGCGGCGTAGCGAAGGACGATCTCGAGCGGCTCGCCGGGTCGGGCGCCGTTCCCGCCCGCCGGCTGCGCCAGCAGCGCCGTGATCGACACCGGACCGGAGCGCGTGGCGGGCGCCGAACCGGCGGCGACGCTCGCCGAGCGCTCTTCGAACATGGCGTTGAGGGCATCGATGGCGGTCCCGGCGAAGCTCATCCGGCCGTGGCTCAGAAGGATGCCCCGGGCGCACACCGTCTGGATCTGGTGCACGCTGTGAGAGACGAGCAGGAGCGAGCCGCCGTCGCGGAGGTAGCGCTGCATGTGCCTGATGCACTTATGCTGGAAGGCGACATCGCCGACCGCCAGTATCTCGTCGACGAGGAGCAGGTCGGGCTTGAGGAGCGCCGACAGCGAATAGCCCAGCCGAGCCTTCATGCCGGAGCTGTAGGATTGCAGCGGCAGGTCGATGAACTCCTCGAGCTCGGAGAAATCGACGACCTCCTCGAGCAGCCGGTCCGTCTCGCGGCCGTTGAGGCCGAGCAGGGCCGCCGCGACCCTGACGTTCTCGCGCCCGGTCAGCAGCGGGTTGAACGCCGTGTTCAGCTCGAGCAGGGCTTCGACTCGGCCGCGGACTCGCGCCTCGCCTCGGTCCGGCTTCAGGATTCCGTAGATGATCTTGAGCAAAGTGCTCTTGCCGGCGCCGTTGGTGCCGACGATCGCCAGCGCCTCGCCGCGCGCCAGCTCGAAGGAAAGGTCGCGCACGGCCCAGAATTCGCCGCTCGCGAGATCGGCCGCCGGCCCGCTCCCCGGCACCAGCTCGCGGGCGATGTCGCGAAGCGCATAAGCGAGGCCGCGCCTCAGGTCCTGCGCATATTTCTTGGCCAGGCACGATACGGTGAGCAGGGCATCGCCGCTCACAGCGCGACCGCCAGCCGCTCCGGGGCGAGCTCCGACAGGGTCCTCAGGTAAGGGATCTCGTCGAGCGGCTGCAACGGCCGCAAGTCCGTCATATGGTCGAGCAGGGTCGCCATCGCGGCGGCGGCGACCCGGCGGCTGAGCGGGGCTCCGACGCACTGGTGGATGCCGCCGCCGAAGGCGAGGTGGCGCCTGGTCGGCCGGTCGAGCCGAAGAGCCGCGGGATCGTCGAACCGCGCCGGATCGCGATTGGCGGCGGCGACGCACAGCTGGACCTCGGCCTGGGCCGGGATGTCGATTCCGGCGAGGGTGGTTGGGGCGGTCGTTCGGCGCAGGATGATATGCTCCGCCGGGTGGAGCCGAAGCACCTCCTCGATCAGCGGCCCGACGAGCCTTCGGTCGGCCGCGACCGCCCGGCGGGCCGCCTCGTCGCGGAGCAGGCGCAGCACGCCGAAGCTGATGATCCGCTCGGTGCTCGCGGTCGAGGCCAGCCAGAGCAGGCGGATGAGGCTTCGTGCCTCGGCATCGCCGATCGCTCCGCCCTGCTCGCCGACCAGCGGCCGGTAGAGGGCGGCGTGGTGGGCGAGCGAGTCGAGGCTCGCGGTGAGCTCGGCGAGCGGCCGCCGGCCGAGCGCCAGGATCTCGGCCACCGTCTCCTCGTCGAAGCCGATCAGGGCGGCGGCGACTCCGCGGGCGAGCGGCGCCGCATAGTCGCCGACGATGTCGAGCTCGGGCCGGACCAGCCGCTCGGCGGTGGCGCTCGCGGTCGCGGCCAGCCGGTCGAGCGCCTCGGCGCCGAAGAAGCGGGCCACGATCCGGCGCATCGGCGCGTGGCGGGGCGGGTCGGCGCCGAGCAGGACCCGGTCGACCTCGCCGCGCCAGCTGCTCGAGAAGAGCTGCGGCTGGGCGAACGCCGCCTTGACCGGCTCGTAGCCGAGCACCAGCCAGAAGCCGTGGCGCGGAAGGAAGTGGACGTCGCCGGCCGAGCGCAGCCTTTCATAATGGGGGAAGGGGTCGATCGCCACCGCCGGGTCGCCGAGATCGATCGCGGCCGCCGACGAGGCCGGCGCCGCCTGGCGGCCGATCCTGACCCGAAGGCGCGAGAGGACGGTCATCGCCGCCGCGCCAAGGCGGGCGGTCCGCCGCCGCGATCAGCCTCGGGGCGCACAATATCTTTCCCGGACCGTCGCCAGCGGCGCCTCCCAGAGCTCCTCCCAGGCCATGGCGACGATCGGCGGCGACGCCCGGCCCCTCCGATAGGCGCGCCACAGGCGCCGGAAATAGGTCCGCCGCGGCACCGAATAGCGCTTGTGGACGGCGAAGACGAGGGTGACGAGCGACGTCGGCGTGCGCAAATTGCCGAACTGGAAGGCCTGAAGCTCGTGCTCGCCGACCGAGTCGGTGCCGTAGCCGGTCAGCATGTGATGCAGATCGTGGCTCTGCCGCATCCGGTAGGCGAGATACTGGGCGTCGGTCAGAGTCCTTTGCGGGCTCGGGAAGTTGAGCCGCGGCTCGCCGTAGAAGCGGGCGACCTCGGCGCCGAGCGTCTCCGCCGGGAGCGCCGCCATCCGGGCGAGGTCGAGATGCTCGAGCGCGAGCGAGGAGCGCCTGCTCAGGAAGGCGCGCCCGTCGGGACTCGCCCTCAGCTCGCGGGCGAAGCGGGCGTAGCGCCCGCCGTCCAGGCTCTCCTGGAACATCGCCCCGTGAACCGGGTCCGTCACATCCCTCAGCAGCCGCCTGAAGGCTCTCAGCCCCACCCACAGGCGCCTCGGAAAGGACGCGTCTTCGGGAAGCGACGCCAGGTCTCCTGTCCGCATCGAAGGGCCTCGCACCAATGGACGGACGCCATAACAGCCGAGCCGCCGCCGCTTCAACCCAAATGACCGCCGCGCCCCGGCCCCGCCCGGACCGGCCCGCCCCTCGCTCCCGGCGCCTGCCCGAGCCGCCTTGCATCGCCTCCCGGAGCCTGTAGGATTTGGCGGCGCCGCCCACCGCCGGGCAACCGGGACCGCCCGTCATGCTGTTCAAGCCGATCGCCGAGCCCCGCATCATCGACGAGGCCTATTCGCCCGGCCAGGTCGAGCGCCTGTTCGCCCTGCTTCGCGACGAGGGCCCCTGGCCGACCGTGATGGCGCATCATTTCGCCACGCCCGAGGAGCTGATCGCCTCGACTTCGGGGGTCGTTCCCCCCGGAGCCCGGCTGAACTGGGACGATTATGTCGGGCCGGTCTTCCGGGGCGCGCTCGGCATCGGCGGCACATGCCTCTATCCGGCCATCGAGGACCTTTTCCTGAACCCGAAGTTCCTCGGCCTCGCCCGCGATTATTGGGGAGCGCTCCACGCCAGGCCGGAGCTGATGCAGTTCAGCATCGCGGCGCCCATGGTGGCCGGGGACCTCGGCCATTTCGACGCGATGGACTTCAGGGGTGTCGTCTCCAGCAACACGCCCGCCTGGCTGCTCAACACGATGGCCCGCTCGGGCCTGTTCGAGCGCTGGATCGCCAGGAAGGCGCAGGTCATCGTCTGGTTCTATCGCGGCAGGATCGGCGGCGGCTTCACTTATTGGCCGGACGGGCCGAGCGGCCGCCCCAAGCGCCTTCATGCGCCGATGTGGAACCGCGGCATCGTCGTCCAGAACGAGCATATGTTCCACAAGGCCGACGATGCCGGCCCGCTCGAGCTTCGCGACAATGCGGGGGTCCGCTATCAGTCGCTGTGCGGGGCCGATCCGGACTCGGCGGACGGCTGGCGGATCACCACGGACGGGGCGATCGTCAAGCGGCTGCCGGAATCGGAGATGCGCTTCATGATCCACTGGAGCGCCGAGGTGTTCATGGACCGGGCCGACCTCGCCCGAGCCCTCGAGCACAAGGACGACCTCACCCATCAGAAGGTGTTCGACATCTTCCTCGCCGATCTGCGCGCCCGCGGGATTGCGGCGAGGATGCCGGCCGATCCGCTCGGCGACCGCGACTTCATCGCTCTCCTCACCCAAAGCTATCGCCAGGAGGTTCCCCGGGTCAGCCCCGAGGAGGAGCGGGCGCTGGAGGCGGCGAGGCTGGCCTGACCGCCGCTCCGAGCGTTCGGATCAAAGCCGAAGAATCCGCCCCTCCTCGGCGCTTCGCCTCGCCAGGGCCATGATTCTCAGCCCGTCGCGCGCGTCGGCCGGATCGACCGGCGGCGGCGCTCCGTCGAGCAGGGCGTCGGCGACGGCTTCGTAGAAATCGCGGTAGCAGCCGCGGCGCGTGGGCACCCGCTCGCCGCCGCCGTCGGCCCGAGTGAGCGTGCCGTGCCATTCGGGGGCGTCTTCGCCGAACCCGGGCTCGCTCGGAAGCCGGCCCGCCTTGAGCGCGGCTTCCTGCGGATCCACGCCGGCCTTGACGAAGCTCCCGCCGGTGCCGTGCAGCGAGAAGCGCGGACGGGGCGCCGCCACCAGCGTCGAGGCGGAGAGCAGGACGCGCCGGACGCCGTAGTGAAGGGTCAGCTCGAAATAATCGTCGACCCTGGCTTCGGGCCGCTGCGCCGCGACGTCCCCGGACACGGCTTCCGGAGCGCCGAACAGGGCCAACGCCTGGTCGACGAGATGCGGGCCGAGGTCGTTGAGCAGCCCGGCGCCGGCGGCCGGGACCTCACGCCAGCCCGGCTTGATCGAGGGACGGAAGCGGTCCCAGCGCGCTTCGTACAGCATGACCTCGCCGAGGCGCCCGGAAGCGATCAGGTCGGCGACGGTGAGGAAGTCGCCGTCCCAGCGGCGGTTGTGGAAGACGGTGAGCAGCCGGCCGCGATCCTCCGCCAGGGCGATGAGCGCGTCGGCTTCCTCGATCGTGATCGTGAACGGTTTGTCGACCACGACATGCTTGCCGGCCTCGAGCGCGGCGCTCGCCAGCGGGAAATGGCTCTCGTTGGGGGAGGCGATGACGACCAGGTCGAGCGTCGGCGAGGCGATCAGGTCGAGGGGATCGCGAACGACCTCGATGCCGGCGGCCTCGACCTCGCGTGTGGTGGCGATCGACGCCAGCTCGAGCCGCTCGACCGAGGCGATCAGCGGCCTGTGGAAGACCGCGCCCGCCAGGCCGTGGCCGACGAGGCCGACCTTGATCCGGCCCGTCAGGCGCCCGCCTCCAGCTCGCGCAGGCTTCGGCCGCGGGTCTCGCGGCCGGCATAGGCGACAAGGGCCGCCGACAGGGCCATCGGACCGACCAGCGCCAGCGCTGCCCCGCCCAGCGTGGGGATGAAGCCGAAGATGGCGAAGCCCTGGGCGCCGACGCCGCCGACCTTGCTGCTTCCGGCGACCAGGCCGGTGGCCCGCCCGCGGACTCCGAGCGGATAGTTTTCGGCGCAATAGGGAAGCAGGACCGCGATCATTCCGTTGGTGCCGACGATCAGCATCGCGATCACCGCGATCAGCAAGGGCGGCCAGGAGAGGATCGCGGCCGGAAGCAAGGCTCCGATCAACCCGGCGAGCGTGACCAGGATCGTTCCGACCAGGGTCCATTTGCTGCTCCACCGGCTGTAGAACCAGGCGGCGAACATGATCGTCGGCAGTGCGACAAGGGCCGAGCTCGCCAGGATCCCGCTCGCCAGCGCCGAGCTGTAGCCGCGCTCCTGAAGGTCCAGGGGCAGCCAGAGGAGCAGGCCGAAATTGACGAAGCTCCAGCACAGCGCGGTGATGGTGAGCGCGGCGGTGAGCCGGCCGTGACGCTGCGCCGCCACGGCCGCGTCGGGCGGCGTCGGCTCGCTTTCGCGGCGGGATATGCCGTATTTGCGCTCCATCTCGCGCAGCTCGGCATGGCGGCCCTGCTCGGCGAGGAAGCGCGGGGATTCGGGGATCAGCCGCGCCAGGGCGAGCAACAATATCCCGGTCGGGAAGCCCTGCAGCCAGAGGACCCGCCAGCCAAATACCGGCTCGAACATGTGCGCGGCCGCGCTCGCCGCGAGATAGCCGCCGACCAGCCCCGTTCCGCCGACGAGGACGAGGACCCAGGAGCGGTGCCGGGGCGGCATCACTTCGGCGAGCAGGGTGTAGACGACCGGCAGCATTCCGCCCGCGGAGCAGCCCATCAGGAAGCACATCAGCAGGTTGAGCTCGAAGCGCGGCATGGCGCCGCAGATCGAGGTGGAGACGAAGAGGATGGTCGAAAGGAGGATCGAGACCCGCCGCCCATAGGCATCGGCCAGCCAGCCCCAGACGAACGAGCCCACCGTCGTTCCGACCAGCGCCACGAAGGGGAACCAGGCGACGGTGGAGCGGGAAATGCCATATTCATGGCTCATCCCGGGAAGCACGAAGCCCAGGGTCGCCGGCTTCATGACGTCGATGACGAGGCCGATCGTCAGAACGATCAGGACTCCGGCATGCCAGCGCCCGAGCGGCGTCGAATCCGCCGCCTCGTAGAGCGTGCCGGCGTGGGAATCGTGCGTCGTGCGATGCTTGGGCAGCGCTCCGTAGATCGCCGCGGGCACGCCCAGCGCGATCAGCACCATCCCGAACCACATCGAAGGGTCCATCGGCATCCCGACGATGTGGTTGCCCATCTCGTGCGCCATGGCGAGCATCGGCAGGTGGAGAAGAACGCCGATCGCGATGAGGGCGCACGCCCCCCAGAAGATCGGCGCCCGCTCGCCGACGATCGAAATCCTGGCCGTGCCGCCCTGCTTCATCCCGCCTTCCTGTGGCTGCTCGGACGCGGCCGTTCAAGGGGGAGGCCCCTCGCCCATTCACGCGGGGCATTTGCGCGACGCCGCGAGCGCCCTAAGGAGGCGAAATGACGGGCACGCAGGAAGATGGCCTGACCGATCGGGAGGAGGCGCAGAGCGCCAGGCTCGTCATCGCCGCGTCCTCGCTCGGGACCGTGTTCGAATGGTATGATTTCTACCTCTACGGCCTCCTCGCCACGATCATCTCGGCCCAGTTCTTCTCCGGGGTGAACGAGACGACGGGCTTCATCTTCGCCCTCGCCGCCTTCGCGGCCGGGTTCGCGGTGCGCCCGTTCGGAGCCGTCGTCTTCGGCCGCATCGGCGACCTCGTCGGCCGGAAGAACACCTTCCTCGTCACCATGGCGCTGATGGGGCTGTCGACCTTCTGCGTCGGCCTGCTCCCGAGCTACGCCTCGATCGGAGTTGCCGCCCCGGTCCTGCTCGTCGTGCTGCGCCTGGTCCAGGGGCTGGCGCTTGGCGGCGAATATGGCGGCGCCGCCACCTATGTCGCCGAGCACGCGCCCGATCGGCGCCGCGGCCTCTACACGAGCTTCATCCAGACGACGGCGACATTGGGCCTGTTCGCGGCGCTTCTCGTAGTCATCGGCATCCGGTCCCTGATGGGCGAGGAAGCGTTCGCCGCCTGGGGCTGGCGAATTCCCTTCCTGATTTCCCTCGGCCTGCTCGCCGTCTCGATGTGGATCAGGCTGCAGCTGGCGGAAAGCCCGGTCTTCCGCCGAATGAAGGAGGAGGGCACCACGTCGAGAGCGCCCCTCACGGAGGCGTTCGGCCGGTGGGGCAATTTACGCATCGTCCTGATCGCCCTGTTCGGCGCGGTCGCCGGCCAGGCGGTGGTCTGGTACGCCGGCCAGTTCTACGCCCTCTTCTTCCTGGAAAGGACGATGAAGGTGGACGGCGCCACCGCCAACATCCTGATCGCCATCGCCCTGGCGCTCGGTACTCCGGGCTTCATCTTCTTCGGCTGGCTGTCGGACCGGATCGGGCGCAAGCCGATCATCCTCGCCGGCTGCCTGCTCGCCGCCCTGACCTACTTCCCGCTCTTCCATGCCCTGTCGCACGCGGCGAACCCGGCCCTCTACGCGGCCCAGGCCGCCGCTCCGGTGACCGTGATCGCCGATCCCGCCGATTGCTCGCTTCAGTTCGACCCGATCGGGCGCAACCGGTTCGACGAGCGAAGCTGCGACATCGTCAAATCCTATCTGGCCCGGGCCGGAGTCTCCTACGACAATGTCGCGGCGCCGCCCGGAACCCTCGCCCGCCTCCGCATCGGCGGGGTCGAGATGGCTGCGCCGGATCCGGCCCGGTTGGCGGGCCCCGACCGGGCCGCGGCGATCACCGCCTTCCAGGACCGCGCCAGGGCGGCGCTGACCGCGGTCGGCTACCCGGCGGCCGCCGACCCCGCCCGGATCGACCGGCCGAGGGTCGTTCTGATCCTCACCGTCCTCGTGCTCTACGTGACCATGGTCTACGGGCCGATCGCCGCGCTTCTGGTCGAGCTGTTCCCGGCTCGGATCCGCTACACGTCGATGTCGCTTCCCTACCATATCGGCAACGGCTGGTTCGGCGGCTTCCTCCCGACCACCGCCTTCGCCATGGTCGCGGCCAGCGGCAACATCTACCACGGCCTCTGGTACCCGATCATCGTCGCGGCGATCACCTTCGTCGTCGGGCTCCTCTTCCTGCCGGAGACCCGAACCCGCCGAATCGACGCCTGAGCCGCGCGACCCCTTCGTCCGACAAGGCATTCCGCGCGCACCAAATCTTTGTATATCATGGTCTTCGGATGTCAGGGGTCGATCAATCCGCCGGCGCTGCGCAACCGGATCCGTCGGTTTGCGCCCTGCTTTGCCGAGTCTTCGGTTGCTCGCCCGATCTCGCCGGCCAGATCCTGCGCCGGGGCAGGATTCGCCGCTACGAGCCGCGGATAACCATCGTCAAGCAGGGCGCGAAGGTGACGACTCTCTACGTGGTCGTGAACGGCCGGGCGCATGCCTTGCTCTACTCGATCGACGGCCAGGCCGTCCTGATCCACGAATACCGCGCCGGCGACCTGTTCGGCGTGATGACCTCGCCTTATTCCGACATCCAGGAGGCGCAGGTCGTTGCCGTCGAGCACGTCTGCGCCTTCCTGCTCGACGGCGTCGTGCTCGCCCTCCTCGCCGAGCAGCATGCCTGCATCGGCCTCGCCCTGCTCAAGTTCATGGTCGAGCGGCTCCAGCATACCGCCGCGAGGATGTACGAATATGCCGCGATCTCCGCGGTCGGCCGGGTCCATGGCGAGCTGCTCCGGCAGGCGCGCCAGAGCCCCGACCTCACCATCCGTCCCAGCCCGGTCGTCGCCGACCTTGCCCTGCGCGTCTCGACGACTCGCGAAACCGCCTCGCGGGCGATCAACGCGCTCGAGCGGCGTGGAATCATCCGGCGCGATTCGGAGGGCCTCACCGTCGTCGCTCCGCACCGCCTCGAGGAGCTGGTGCTATGAGCCGCGCTTGAGCGCGTAGAGACCGATCGGCGAGCCGCCGTCGAACGCCTGCAGCTCGCCGATCCAGTTCGCCTCGTCCGGGCTCGACCGAGCCGCCAGGATCGCCGCGAAATCGTGCGAGACGCAGATTGTGTCCGGCGGGATCGAATCCGCCATTCCGAGCGCGATCTCGGTGCCGCTTCCCGCCGGCTTGAGCGACCCGGAGAAGGGGTCGCGGACGCAGGCGACGAGACCGTAATGGCCGGCGATCCTCAGCGGCATCCGGCCGCGAAGCCGGGCGTGGAGGGCGCGCGCCGCCGCCGCGGCGGCGAGCGGGTCGTCATAGCCGACCAGGATGCACTCGCCGCTCAGATGGGGGCTGATCCGGGCGCTGCCGGTAAGGGCAAGCGCCTCGCCCACCTCTTCGAGCCGGTCCTGGAAGGCCTCCTCGCCGCCCTCGCCGATGCTGAGGGCGAGCAGCGCCAGCGGCTCCGTCCGCAGAGCGGCGGCGATCGTCGGCGCCTTTTCCTCGGCGGCGGGGGCCTCGACGACCCGGGCTCGGATTCGCAGCGCCGGCTCGGCCGCGCCGACGCGAAGGGCGACGCCCTCGCCCATCAGCCGCTCGGCGTTGAGCATGGCGGCGCCGAGCGCCACCTCCCTCGCCAGCGCGGCCATTCGCTCGTCGGGCAGGGTCCGCAGCGGGCGCACGTGATCGACCGTGTCGGCGGCTTCGATCAGGGCGTCGAATCGGCGCCGCCAGTCCTGCCCCGCCGGATCGACGAAGGCCTCGGCGAAGCTCTCCGAATCCGACGGCAGAACGACGTGGAGGGCGGCGCCGCGTTCGATCAGGGCTTCGGCGATCGCGATCTCGGCCCCGGCGGCGAGCGACCCGTAGCCGAAGCCGACATCCTCCTCGTCGAGGATCGCGGCCAGCGCCGGCTCGCGGTCGCCGCCGGGCGCTCGGTCGGCGGCGGCGGCATAATGGAGCGAGCGCTGCGGACGGAGCCGGTCGAGCCAGCCGGTCTCGCCGCCGAGCGCGTCCTGGATGATCAGGAACTGGCGGAGGGTCGAGGCGTGGTCCTCCCACGCCCGCGGCGCCGCCGCCACCGCCGTCTCGAGCGCCGCCCGGGCCTCTTCGGTGCGGCCGAGCAGGAGCAGCGCCTCGGCCTCGGTCGCCGCCCGCCAATAGGGAGTCTCCGGCTCGTCGGGCTCGCGCTCGATCCGCTGCAGCACCTCGAGCGCGATCTCCTCGGCCCGGCCGCGGTCCCCCGAGAGCAAGGACAGGGTGGCGGCGTTGATCAGCGGGTAGGTCGCCGGCTGGAGCGCCGCCGAGCGCCGATAGGCCTCGGCCGAGCGCAGATAGAAGAGCCGCCGCTCCTCGCCCGACGCGCGCAGCGCATGGTCCTTGAGAAGCCGGCCCTTGACGGTCAGCGCGGCCGGGTCGTCGTCGCTTCGGTCGTAGCCCGCCGCGCTGAACCGGGCCCAGGCATGGTCGAGCGCCCCCGCCCGGGCGAGGGCGATGATGGTGGAGAGCGGAGTCGCGGTCACCATGGCGCCTCCGGCATAGGCCCGAGCGGGGTCAAAGCCCAGCCGCCCCGCTCGGCCGGCCGGTCATGGCGGCTCGCTCGACCCGCCCGGATATCTGACGTCGGGGTCGATGATGATCGGCATGTAATGCTCGCGTCCGCCCTCGGTCCAGATCAGGTCGACGTGCAGGTTGATCGGATGGGAATAGCAGCCCGCCTGCTCGACGATCTTGGCGCCGTCGGCGATGAAATGGGCGACCCGGCAGCCGTCCCTGACGAATTTCGGGTCGGTGCCGCGGTCGGCATAGCCGCCCTTGTCGACCCGGAAGGCGTCGTAATAGGTGCCGAGATCGTGCGCCGCCTGGCCGACCGTGATCGGCGGCCCCTCGCGCGAGAATTGCCAGTTCTTGTCTTCGCTCAATCTATAAATGACATAGATCAGCTTGTCGTTCAGCAGCGACAACGGGGAATTGAACGGCTTGCCTGGCTTTGATTCCCCCTTTCCGGGAGCGTTGGTACAAACCTCGAGGAGCAGCTTCCTGAAATCGCCCTTATAGGGATCGTCGGCGAGCTTGACGTTCTTGCTGTGCCTGGAGAAGTAGAAGGTGAGCTCCTTGACTCCGCCGCTTCCGGGCAGGGTCTGCTCCTTATAGTCGATCTCCCTGACGACGGCATATTCGGGACGGTCTTCCCCCGAGAACACCCCGGTCGGATAGGAAGGTTGAGTGAACGGCGACAGGACGTTCACCGACCCTCGCTCGGTCAGTTCAGGCATTTCACCGGCTCCTTTCCTGCTGTTCGGCGATTCGCTGCTGCCACGTCCGCCAGCTCTCATTGTCGGGGTCCCTCGCCCGAAGGATCGCGGCCGTGGCCGCGGCGTCGCCGAAGCGCAGCTGGGCCTCGGCATCGCGGCCGCGCGCCTTCAGCAGCTGGCCGAAGCCGAATTGCGACTTCATCCAGATGTCCCGATAGTCGAGATTGGCCGGGTCGGATCGGATCAGCGATCGGGCCAGCGCCTCGTGGCGAGCCCGGTGGGCCAGCGCCCGGTCCCAGCGGCCGTTGGCGCTCCACACGTCGACCATCCAGCCGTGGCGGTTGGCGAGGGCGACGAGCAGGGCCGGGTCCGGCCTCTGCCGTCGCGCCGCCGCCTCCATCCGCTCGAGCGAGGAGGCGCAGATTCGGAGCGCCGCCGCCGGATCGGCCCGGGCCGACATCGCCAGGGTGCACAGGTTGCCGTCGGCATAGCCGGCCTCGCGAAGCCAGGCCGGATTGGCGCGGTCGATCGCGACGAGCCGGTCGGCGAGCGCCTTGTAGCGGGTCCACGGCCCACGCGCGGCGGCGAGATCGTTCCTCACATAATCGACATAGCCGACCCAATATTCGCTCTGCGCATGGGCGAAGATCCGCTCCGGGTCGCCGGGCGAGCGCTCGAGTTGCTCGGCGGTCGTCCGGTGCGCCTCGCGGAAGGCCGAGAGCGCCGCCGGGAAGTTGCGCCGGGCGAGATCGTCCTCGCCCATGGCGAGCAGGATCCGGGCGCGCCGCTCGAGCGAATCGGCGCTGAGCTCGCCTAGCCCCTGCTGGGCACCGTAGAAGGAAAGCGCTCGCCGGTTGACCGCGGTGAGGACGTCGAGCCTTCCCACCCCGCGAAGCCGCTCTCGAAGATCGGTGAGCATGAACTCGATCAGTCCTTCCGCTTCCGCGCGCTGGCGCTGTGCTTCCCGGCGGGAATCGAGCGCGACCAGCGCCAGTGCGCCCATGATTAGCATCGCGGCGAGCGCCCCGATCGTGACCGCCGTCACGCGTCGGATTCGCCGGGCCGCGTCGCGCTGGACGAGCTGGTCGAGGCCGACTCCCGTGATCCCGGCGACGAGCTTCAGCAGGCCCAGATGAGCGCCGTCGCGACCTCGCCTGAGGTCGGTGGCGAGCGGCTCGTGCCAGGTGCCGTCGCGGCCGAAGGCGCGCAGCGCCGCCGGGAAGCAGTGCGGCGGCTCGCCGTCCAGGATGGCGGCGAGGATCGGCCGGTCGGGGTGGAGCCGGCGGAAGGTCTCGATCTCCTCGGCCACCCACAGCGACTGCGCCGCATCGGGCGAGCACAGGACGATCAGCGAGTTCGACCGCGCCAGCGCCTCGCGCACGGTTTCGCTGAGGTCGGTCGCGGCCGGCAGCTCCTCGCGGTCGCGGAAGATCGGCCACAGCCGGTCGGGGACGACGCCGCGAGTCCCCTGCGAGCCGGCGAGCCGCTTGGGCAGCCGATAGGCTTCGAGCCGGCGGTGAAGCCTCCCCGCGGCCGCGGCGTCCTTGTGGCTGTAGCTGAGGAAAGCGGTGTAGCGAACGTCTGCGCTTGCCCGCTCGGCCATTCTCCACCCCTGAGAGGGGGCGCCGCGCCAGTTCCACCCCCGATGCCGCGAAGAGTGCCAGAATTGGCGAATATGCACAAGGATGCCGGAGCTTAGCCAGGATCCCGCCCGCCGGGGACCCGTGGGGACAGTCACAGTGACTGTCCCCTAAAGGCCTTCGCGCGCTAGGCGATGTGGACGGGGGCCGGGCCGAGGTCCCAGCGCGCGCCGGTCCCGAGCAGCGCCGCCTCGATAAAGGCCGCCGGGTCGGCGGCGGCGGCGGAGTCGAAGGCGCCTGCCGGGAAGCCCTCCGGCGCAGCCGCGGCCGGAGCGGGGGACGGCGCCGGACCTGCCGGAGCCAGAGCCTGTGCCGCCGCCGCCGGACCCGCTGCCGCAAGAGCCGGCGCCAGCGCCGGCGTCGCGGCGAGGCCGGCCGAAGCCGCCGGAGTCGCCGTCGAATAGACCTCGAAATTGTGACGGGTGAGGATCGTGTCGGAGCTGACGATCGCGATCAGGACCCGGGTGGCGGCCCCGCTCCCGTCCGGGTCGTAATAGACTGCGCTGCCGCCGAAATCGAGGAGGATTCGATGCTCGGAATTGAGCGCCTGGTCCTGCCACCAGAAGGCGCTCTCGGCCAGGATCCCGTCGCTCGCAATCGCTCCGAACACGCTTCGCGACAGGTGGATCCGGTCCTCGGGCGCGATATCGGTCAGCTCGGCATAGCCGTTGCCGAGCGCATGGTCGAAGACGAAGCCGTCGGCCCCGGCCCCGCCGGCGAGAACGTCCTGGCCGCCGCGGCCGTAGATCAGGTCGGTGCCGCCCTCGCCGGAAAGGCTGTTGACGCCGCCGCTGCCGATGATGCTGTTGGCCAGCGCGTTGCCCACCCCCGTCACCGTCACTCCGAGCGACCCGTCCCACACCCTCGACATTTCGAGATTCTCGACGCCCGCCGCCAGCGCGAACTCGAACCCGTCATGGACGACGGTGTCGACGCCCTCCCCCTCCTGCTCGACGATGAGGGTCTCGGCGGTATGGACGAGGTAGCGGTCGTCGCCGGCGCCGCCGCGCAGGATGTCGAAGCCGCCGCCGCCGCCGTCGAGGATATCGTCGCCGCCCTCGCCGCGCAGGTCGTCGTTGGCGCCGCCGCCCTTGAGCGAATTGGCCGAATCGTTGCCGAGGAGGGTCGCCGCCTCGCTCCCTATGACCTCGGCATTCTCGACATTGGCGGAGAGCGTGAAGCTGACGCTCGTCCGGACCGTGTCGGTCCCTCCCTCGAGGCCTTCCTCGACCATGTCGAACACGTCGTCGACCAGATAGATGTCGTTGCCGAGCCCACCCAGCATCAGGTCGGCGGCGGCGGCGCCGTCGATCAGATTGGCGGCCGAGTTGCCGGTGATGATGTTGAAGGCGCCGTTGCCGGTGCCGTCGATCGCCGCGGTTCCGGTCAGCACCAGATTTTCGAGGAACTCGCCGAGCGCGTAGCTGAACCCGACCTCGATCGTATCCGAGCCCCCGTTCTCCTCCTCGACGACCGTGTCCAGGGCGTCGATGAGATAATGGTCGTCGTCGCCGCCGCCGATCAGCTGATCGGCGCCGCCGGCGCCGTCGAGGCGGTCGTCGCCCTCCCCTCCGCTCAGGGTATTGGCATTGGCATTGCCGGTGAGGCGGTTGCCGATCGCGTTGCCGGTTCCGGTGACGGCGGCGCCGGTCAGGGTCAAATTCTCCGTCCAGCCGATGATGGTCGCCGAGACCGAGGACATCACCGTGTCCTGGCCGTCGCCCGCATGGTCGATGGCGAGGTCGCCCGCCGAATCGACCATGTAGACGTCGTCGCCGTCGCCGCCGTGCATTTCGTCGTCGCCGCCGCCGCCGTTCAGGATGTTGGCTCCGCTATTGCCGTTGATGACGTTGGCCAGCCCGTTGCCGGTCCCGTTGAGGGCCCCGTCGCCGAGGGTCAGCTGCTCGACATTGGCCGCCAAAGTGTAGCTCATCAGCCCCGAGAGGACGGTGTCGAAGCCGGCCTCGAGCTCCTCGACGACCTGGTCGGAATCGGTGAGGGTGTAAATATCGTCGCCGGCGCCCCCGCGAAGCACGTCCGAGCCGCCGCCGCCGAAAAGGCGGTCGTTCCCGTCGAGGCCCGAGAGCGTGTTGCCGAGGCTATTGCCCTGGATATGGTTGTCGAGCCCGTTGCCGGTGCCGGTCGCCGCGCTGCCGGTCAGCACCAGATGCTCGACATTGTCGCCGAGCGTATGGGAAAGGGCGCTGTTGACCGCGTCGGCGCCCTCGCCGAACGCCTCGACGACGGAATCGCCGGCATTGTCGATGAAATAGGTGTCGTTGCCGAGGCCGCCGATCATCTGGTCCGCGCCGCTCTTGCCGTCGAGCCGGTCGTGGCCGGCCAGGCCGTAGAGGATGTTGGCCGCGCCGTTGCCCTCGATATGGTTGTCGAGGCCGTTGCCCCGACCGTTGATCGAAGCCGCGCCGGCAAGGGTGAGGTGCTCGACGTTCGACGCCAGGGTGTGGCCGACCATGCTCTGGACATGGTCGGTGCCGGCGGAAGCGGCCTCGATGACGAGGTCGCCGGCATTGTCGACGACGTAGCGGTCGTCGCCGAGGCCGCCGGTCAGCCGGTCGGCGCCGCCGCCCCCGTCGAGCAGGTTGGCCGCGCTGTTGCCGGAAATCTGGTTGGCGAGGCCGTTGCCGGTGCCGTTCGCGGCCGCCGTCCCGGTCAGGACCAGCCTCTCCAGCGTTCCGCCGAGGACGAAGCTCACCGAGCTTCGCACCGTGTCCGTGCCGCCGCCGGCCTGCTCGACGACCCGGTCGCCGCTATTGTCGACGACGAACGTGTCGTCGCCCAGCCCGCCGTCCATCTGGTCGGCGCCGGCGCCGCCGTCGAGCCAGTCGTCGCCGCCGCCGCCGGTCAGCAGATTGGCTCCGCTATTGCCGGTGATCCGGTTGGCGAGCGCGTTGCCGGTGCCGCCGATCGCCGCGGTTCCCACGAGGATCAGGTTCTCGATCTCGGCCCCCAGCGTGAAGGCGACCGAGCTCTGGACCGTGTCGGTGCCCGCCGACGCGGCTTCGGCGACCTTGTCGCCGGAATGGTCGACGACATAGCGGTCGTCGCCGGTGCCGCCGTTCATCGTGTCGGCGCCGGCGCCGCCGTCGAGCTGGTCGTTGCCCCCGGCGCCGTTGAGCAGGTTCGCCGCGACGTTGCCGGTGAGGATGTTGTTGAGCGAATTGCCGCTGCCGTCGAGCGAGCTGGTGCCGATGAGGACGAGATTCTCGACATAGGCGCCGAGCGCGTAATCGATGCCGCTTCGGACGGTGTCGACGCCGCCGGTGGCGCTGGTCTCGACGACGGTGTCGCCGGTGCCGACCGAATAGGTGTCGTCGCCGCCGCCGCCGGTCATCGTGTCGGCGCCGGCGCCCCCGTTCAGGGCGTTGGCCGCGCCGTTGCCGGTAAGGGCATTGGCGAGCGAGTTGCCGGTTCCGTTGATCGCGGCGGTGCCGGTGAGGACCAGGTTCTCGAGATTGGAGCCGAGGACGTAGCTGACCGAGCTTCGGACCGTGTCGGTGCCGCCGGTGGCGCTGCTCTCGACGACCTTGTCGCCGGCGCCGACGGCATAGCTGTCGTTGCCGTCGCCGCCGATCATCGTGTCGACCCCGGCGGCGCCGTCCAGGATGTTGGAGCCGCTATTGCCGGTCAGGACGTTGGCGAGCGAGTTGCCGGTGCCGTCGAGCGAGCTGGTGCCGATGAGGACGAGATTCTCGACGTTGGCGCCGAGCGTATAGTCGATGCCGCTTCGGACGGTATCGGTGCCGCCGGTCGCGCTGGTCTCGACTACCTTGTCGCCCGTGCCGACCGAATAGGTGTCGTCGCCGCCGCCGCCGTTCATCGTGTCGGCCCCGGCGCCGCCGTTGAGGAGGTTGGCGGCGCCATTGCCGGTGAGGATGTTGTCGAGCGAATTGCCGGTGCCGCCGATCGCGGCGGTGCCGGTGAGGACGAGATTCTCGACGTTCGACCCCAGGCTGTAGCTGACCGCGCTTCGGACCGTGTCCGTCCCCCCCGTCGCGCTGCTCTCGACGACCTTGTCGCCGGCGTCGACGACGTAGACATCGTCGCCGTCGCCGCCGCTCATCGAATCGGCGCCGGCGGCGCCGTCGAGCAGGTTGGCGGCGGCGTTGCCGGTGAGGACGTTGGCCAGCGAATTGCCGGTTCCGCCGATCGCGCCGGTGCCGCCGAGGACCAGGTTTTCGACATTCGCGCCGAGGGCGAAGGTCACCGTGCTTCGAACCGTGTCGATGCCGCCCGAAGCGCTGGCCTCGACGACCTTGTCACCCGAGCCGACAATATAGATGTCGCTGCCGGCTCCGCCCTCCATCGTGTCGCTGCCGCCGCCGCCGTTGAGGACGTTGGCGGCGTCGTTGCCGGTGATCCGGTTGTCGAGCGAGTTGCCGGTGCCGTCGATCGCATCCGCTCCGGTGAGGATGAGATGCTCGACGTTCGCGCCCAGCACATGGCTGACCGAGCTTCGGACGGTGTCCGACCCGCCTCGGGCGCTGCTCTCGACGACCTTGTCGCCGGCGCCGACGATATAGGTGTCGTTGCCGGTGCCTCCGTCCAGCGTGTCGGCGCCGCCGGCGCCGTCGAGGGTGTCGTTGCCGCCCCCGCCGACCAGGCTGTTGGTGGCGTCGTTGCCGGTGAGCATGTTGTCGAGCCCGTTGCCGGTCCCGTTCGTCGAGGAGGTGCCGATGAGCACGAGATTCTCGAGATTGGCGCCGAGCGTGAAGCTCACCGTGCTCCGGACGGTGTCCCGGCCGCCGGTGGCGCTGCTCTCGACGACCGAGTCGCCGGTGCCGACGACATAGGTGTCGTCGCCGGCGCCGCCGTTCATCGAATCGGCTCCGGCCCCGCCGTTGAGGACGTTGGCGGCGCCGTTCCCGGACAGGCTGTTGTTGAGCGAGTTGCCGGTAGCGTTGATCGCGTCGGTCCCGGTCAGCACCAGATTCTCGACGTTGGAGGTCAGCGTGTAGCTGATCGAGGCTCGGACGGTATCGGTGCCGCCGGCGCTGCTCTCGACGACCTGGTCGCCGATGCCGACGACATAGATGTCGTTGCCGGCGCCCCCGCTCAGCGTGTCGGCGCCGGCCCCGCCGTCGAGGATGTTGGCCGCACCATTGCCGGTGAGGACGTTGGCGAGGGCGTTGCCGGTGCCGTTGATCGCCGCGGTGCCGGTGAGGATCAAATTCTCGACATTGGCGGTCAAGGCGTGGGTCAGGGCCGTGCGGACGGTGTCGGTGCCGCCGCCGCTCGCTTCGACGATCTGGTCGCCGGTTCCGACGACATAGATGTCGTTGCCGCCGCCCCCGCTCAGCGTGTCCGCCCCGGCCCCGCCGTCGAGGATGTTGGCGGCGCCGTTCCCGGTGAGGAGGTTGGCGAGGGAATTGCCGGTGGCGTTGATCGCGGCGGCGCCGGTGAGGACGAGGTTCTCGAGGTTGGCGCCGAGCGTGTAGCTGATCGCGCTGCGCACCGTATCGACGCCCCCGCTCGCGCTGCTCTCGATCACCTGGTCGCCGGCATCGACGACATAGGTGTCGTCGCCGCCTCCGCCCGTCAGCGAGTCGGCGCCGCCGCCGCCGTCGAGGACGTTGGCCGCCGAATTGCCGGTCAGGCTGTTGGCGAGCTCGTTGCCGGTCGCGTCGATCGCGGCCGTGCCGGTCAGCACGAGATGCTCGACATTGGCCGCGAGAAGGTGGCTGACCGCGCTTCGGACGGTGTCGGTGCCGCCGGTGGCGCTGCTCTCGACGACCTTGTCGCCGGCCCCGATCGTGTAGGTGTCGTTGCCCGGGCCGCCGTCGAGCGTGTCGGCGCCCTCGCCGCCGTCGAGATGGTCGTCGCCGCTGGCGCCGGTGAGGACGTTGGCCGAGGCGTTGCCGATGAGGATGTTGGCGGCGCTGTTGCCGGTGCCGTTGATGGCTCCCGAGCCGGCGAGGGTGAGGTTCTCGAGGCCGCTTCCGAGGATGTAGCCGATGGTGCTTCGAACGCTGTCGACACCGCCTGTGTCGAGGATCCTGTCGCGCGCCGAGTCGACCACGTAGACGTCGTCGCCGGTGCCGCCGCGCATCGAATCGCTGCCCGGGCCGCCGTTCAGCGTGTCGTTGCCGTCGCCGCCGTCGAGCAGGTCGTTGCCGTTGCCGCCGCTGAGCTGGTCGTTGCCGTCGGACCCGGCGATCCGGTCGTCGCCGTCGTCGCCGGCGATCCGGTCGTCGCCGTCGCCGCCCCAGGCGAAGTCGTCGAGGTCGTTGAGCGATACCGAGTCGGCGCCGCCGCTGCCGAGGAAGATATCGTGGTGGCCCGGCGCGCTGGCGATCGGCGCCTTGGCCTCGCGGAAGTCGACGTCGACGTTGAGCGAGACGTCACTGTTGGCGAACTTGACCCTGATCGCGTTGAGGGCCTCGCCGATCAGGTCCTTGCCGAGCTCCTTGACGCCCTTCTCCTTGGCTTCCTCCTTGAAGCCCTCGAGGCGCTGGAAGATCGACACCGATTCCTCCTCGGTGCCGTCCTCGACGACGAGGTCGAGCGCCTTGAAGCTCTCTCCCGTGATGTTGTCGTAGAAATTATCGATGAACTTCTTCTTCTCAGGGAACTCCCGAAACACATCCAACAAGGCACGGGCGGCGGGGGATTTGACGTAGCGTTCCTGCAGGGCCTGGACGAAGGCCGAGACGATCTCCTTGCGCGCCTCGCGATAGAAGGCGATCGCCTGATCGCCGAGCTGCTCCACATTGGCGTCGATGCCGGGGATGCTCCAGCGCCGGGTCGGTGCGTCATAATGGAAATCGGGGCTGGTGTAGGACTGCCGGTCCGGGTCCGCCACGGGTTCCGGATCGGCCTGGACACCCTGCGCCTCGGGGAGCGTCGTCTCGATCTGCGGCGGCGCCGGCGGCGCGGGCTCGGGATTGTCCTCGTCGTAGATTCGGGTGGTGGCGACGCCGACGAGGATCGAGGAGTTGACCGCATCCGAGAGGACGAGGTCGAACGTCTCGTCGGCCTCGACGAGCGCATCGCCGAGCACGGGGACGGAGACGATCTTGAAGGTTTGGCCCGGCTCGAAGACGAGCGTCCCGACCGCGGCCAGGTAATCGAGCTGGTCCCGGGCGCTGCCGTCGCGGGCCCGGTAGGTCACCTCCACAACCTGGTTGGATGGGCTCAGCAGCCGCACCTCGAATTCGGCGTTGATCGTCCCGTCGCTGCGCGGCTCGATCGTGGGCCGGGCGCTTACCACCAGCCCATCATCTTCCCGGATGAGCCCGGCGCCCTCCTTGTCGGCCAGGAACACGTTCGAGGGGTTGGAGAGCAGGACCCTGAGCGTCTCGTCGCTCTCGTTCAGATAATCGCCCCGCACCTCGACGACGATCTCCTTGCGCGTCTCGCCCGGAGCGAAGGTGAGCGTGCCGATTTTCGGGATGAAGTCCCTGCCGGGAGCGTCGCCGGGCGTGGCGGTCACTCCCTCGGTCGAATAATCGACGCTGATTGTGTCTTCGGACGGTTCGGAGAGCTGGACGACGAAGACCAGCTGGTGGCGATCGCCGGTGGCACCCTCGGCGACCGTGGCGTCCCCGACCCGTACGGCGACCCCCGGATAGCCGTCCCTGACCTTGAACACCCACAGGCCAGGCGTGTCGACGTTGCTGCTGGTCTCGAGGGCGAGCAGCTCCGTTTCGTTGCCGGAAGCGGGCAGCTCGAAGAAGTTTATGCCGTCGCCGGCTGAATAGCCGGCCCGGGCGCCGGTGCCGCCCAAGCCTCCCGATCCGCCGCTTTCGTCCCCGGCTACCCAGTCGACATTCTCGTACCTGAACTCGAAGTTGAAATCACCCTCGCCTGTCCTGGTGATCACCAGCTGGAAGGCGTTCTTCTTGTCGGTATGGTTCTGATAGTAGCCGACGTCGTCCCAGGTGACGATGACCTTTCCCTTGGTCGCATCGAGATCGTAATAGACCCGGTTGGTCCCGGCGGACGTCCCGCCCGGGCTGGTCCCGGTGCCGGTGCCGCGAGTATCCACATCGGCCCAGAAGGGGGCGATGATCGGCGTGCTGGTATCGCCGGTGATCGCCGTCGGGGTGAACGCCGCGAGCCCCTCCGTGAAGGTGATGCTCCCGTTATTGTTGACGTAGATTCCGGTATAGGTGCGGCCGAAGAAGTCGATGCCGGTCGGAAAGATGGAGGCCAGGCTGATGAAGCCCGAGAAGCCGTCATCGCTGGTCGGCAGAACGCCCTCGCCGAAGCCGGCCGGCCCGCCGAGGCCGGTAATCAAGTCCGCCATGCTTGCCCCCACAACGGCGGAGGCACGCTACGCCCCACCCCAGAATCGACCTAAGATTTAGCCGCTTTATCCTTGATTTCCAGCGTTTTTTGAGAGTCGAGCGGTCAAAATGATGCAGTTGAATGGCGGCCCAGTAATGCGATTGATTTGGCCGGCCCGCGCTAGAAACGATTGAGCTTGGCGCAAGCAATCCGACCGTCGCGAGCATCAGCCCGGCGGCAGGATTCGGATGTGCCACCATTCCTGGAAATGATCGACCAGGCCCTGGTCTGCGAAACGGCAGCGGAAGATCCCGTCGAGCTCGATCCTCTCCCCGCCGGGATTACCGGTAAGGGCGCAATGCCAGTGGCAAAGGCCTTCGCGGCCGCCGACCGCGAGCACCTCGTAGCTGAAGCGGACATCCTGCTGGCCGGCGGTGACCTTCACCCAATAGGCGGCAATCGCCTCGCGGCCTTCGATCGGCGCATCGAAAGGCATTTCGTGATAGACGGCGTCAGGCGTGAAGAGGGCGGCGGCGCGGGCCGGATCGCGCTCCTCCCAGGCGGCCTTGTAACCGTTCAGCCAGGCGGCGAACGCCGCCTCGTCGAGTCGAGGGGTCATGGATGCTGCTCCCAGGGCCGCTCGCGCCGGGCCCGTTCCTCGTAGGCGTCGATTTGCGCCGCGTAGCTCGCCGTGACCTCGATCTCGTCCAGCCCCTGGACGAGGCAGTGCTTGCGGAACGGGTCGAGCCGGAACGGCATTTCGCCATAGGGCGCGATCACCCGCTCGGCGATGATGTCGACGACGATATGGCGGTCCGGCGGCAGTTCGAGCAGGCCTTCGACCTCGTCCTCCGACAGGCGCACGGGGACGAGGCCGTTGCGAAGCGCATTGGTCTCGAAAATCTCGCCGAAGCTCGGCGCCACGACGGCCTCGATTCCGATCTGCTGCAAGGCCCAGACGGCATGCTCGCGCGAAGAGCCGCAGCCGAAATTCCGCCCCGCCACCAGGATCGGGGCACCGCGATAGCAGGGATCGTCGAAGCAATTGCCGGGCGTCCCGCGCAGCGCCTCGAACGCTCCCCGGCCGAGACCCTCCCGAGTGGTCGTGCGCATGTATCGCGCCGGGATGATGAGGTCGGTGTCGACATCGGCCTGGCCGAACGGGATGACCGGGCCGACGATTCGGAGCCGGCCGCTCACGCCTTCCCGCGCCCGCGCTCCAGATCGGCGGCGATGCGCGCGACGTGGCGCCCCTGATAGGCGGCGCCTTCCAGTTCGTTGGCGCTCGGCTGGCGGGAGCCGTCGGCGCCGGCGATGGTGCTGGCCCCGTAAGGAGTGCCGCCGCTGATCTCCTCCATCTGAGCGTTGCCGAGCCAGCTATAGGGGAGCCCGACGATGATCATGCCGTGATGGAGAAGCGTGGTGTGGATGGACGTGATCGTCATTTCCTGGCCGCCATGCTGGCTGGCGGTGGAGGTGAAGGCGCTGCCGACCTTGCCGACAAGGGCGCCCTTCACCCAGAGCGGTCCGGTCTGGTCCCAGAAGTTGCGCATCTGGGCCGACATGTTGCCGAAGCGCGTCGGCGCGCCGACGATGATCGCGTCGTAATCGCCGAGCTCGGCGGGATCGGCGAACTCGGCCTCCTGCTCGAGCTTCATGTGGGCGCCGACCGCGATCTCCTCCGGGACGAGCTCCGGCACGCGCTTGACGGCAACCTCGGCGCCCTCGACCGACGCCGCACCCTCGGCCACGGCCCTCGCCATCGTCTCGACATGGCCGTAGCTGGAATAATAAAGGACGAGGATACGCGGCATCTTTGCTCTCCGGGAAGCTAGAAGCGGAAATTCAGCTCCGCGCCATAGCGCCTCGGGCGCGCCTTGAACACGAAGCCCCCGGGCGAGAATTCGGCATTGTAGGTCTCGTCGAAGACATTCTCGGCAAAGGCGGTCAGCGACCAGTTTTCGCCCTCGACGCCGAGCCGGGCGTCGACCAGATCGATGGGATTGCGGCTGGTCGTGTTGAACGGCTCCCACCAGGTGCGACCGGTGCGCCGATAATCGACCCGGGCGAGGAGCCCGACGCCGGTCCCGGCGAGGGGCGTGCGATATTGGGCGCCGAGGTTCAGCGTATAGCGAGAGATGAGCGGCAACTCGTTGCCGATCACGACGGGGTCGGGAAACTCCGTGATCTTGCTGTCGGTATAGCCGAGCGCGGCGTTCAGCTCGAGCCCGGTGACCGGACGCGCCCTCGCCTCCAGCTCGAAGCCGCTGATCCGGGATTCCGGAACATTGCCCAGATTCTGGGTCGAGTTGGCCGCCAGGAAGACGAAGAAATAGCTGTTCTCGTTGCGCGTCGTATAAGCGTTGGCGCCGAACGTCAGCCGGCGGTCGAGGAAGGCGGCGCGGGCGCCGATCTCGAAGGTTTCCGCGGTCTCCGCCTCGAAGATGTCGCCCACGCCGACGATGCCGTTGGCGAAGGCCACGCCGCCGACTCCGGTCTGGTTGAAGCCGCCGCTGCGGAAGCCTCGCGAATAGCCGCCATAGACGGTGACCGTGGACGAGGGCTCCCAGGTCAGGGTCACCTTGGGCTGCCAGTCGTCGAACGAGACGCGGCGCACTTCGCCCGTCGCCCCCTGAGGGAAACCCGGCACGTTGGGGAGGAAGGCGGTCGGAGTAAGAGTGGTGTTGCGGCGCCGGTCATGGTCGTAGCGAAGGCCGAGATCGACCCGAAGCTGCTCGGCAATGTCGTAGGTCAGGTTGGCGAAGACGGCCCAGGCGAAATTGTCCTGCCGGTCGGCGAGGAAGGTGGCCTGGGGGTTCAGCGGATTGGTGCTCGGGGCCCTGAACACGGGGAAGACGCCATTGCCCGTGTCGACCATGTTGCCGGTCGAGATGAACCGGTTCGTGTCGATCGCATAGGCACCCACGATGTAGCGCAAGCGCCTGTCCTCGGGCGACGTCCAGCGTATCTCCTGGCTGATCGCCTCGACGTCGAGGAACTGGCTCTGGTTGAGGTCGAATCCGAACAGGAAGAAGAACAGGGACTCCGGGATCGGCAGGAAGTTGAACGCGTCGCCGGTCAGGATTTCCTCGAGCGCGTCGTAGCTGGTCACCGAGGACAAGGTTCCCGCTCCGGTCTCCCAGTTGAGGCGAAGCGAGACATTCTCCATGTCGCGGTCGTTCTGGCCCGCATTGTTGACGCGGATCGGCAGGCTGGTGTCGTTGACGTCGGCGACGATGTTGAAATAGAGCGCCTGCGTCCGAAGCCGGCTGATCGAGGCCCGAAGGTCGGCGGTGAAGTCGGCGCTCGGTTGCCAGAGCAATGTGCCCCGGACTGAGAAATCCTCGATCGGATCGGCTTCCTCGCCGAGGAACGGGTTGTTGAGGAATCCTTCGGTGTCATACCAGGATCCGGCGATGCGGAAGCGCAGGGTATCGGCGATCGGCCCGCTGAGGCTGCCGCGCAGCCAGTAGCCCGGCCCGTTGTCGACGCCGAGCCGGACCTGGCCCTCGAACTCGTCCGACGGCTGGCGGGTTCGGATCACGATCGCGCCGCCGATCGCGTTGCGGCCGTAGACCGCGCCCTGCGGCCCCTTCAGGACCTCGATCTGCTCGATGTCGAACAGTTCCTGGTTGAACTGCGCCGGATTCACCTGCTGGACTCCGTCGACGATGACCGCGACGGACGGCTCCGAGTTGCGGGCCTGGGTGATGCCGCGAATGACGATGAAGGCGTTGCCGGCATTCTGGGTCTCGACCAGGTTCACGTTCGAGGTGAGATTGATGAAGTCGATCGGCCGGTCGATGCCGGCGGCCTCGATGGTATCCGCGGTGAAGGCGGTGATCGCGGCCGGCACGTCCTGGAGGTTCTGGTCGCGGCGGAGCGCGGTGACGACGATATCCTGGTCCTCGGCCTGGGCACCGGCGACGCTCTCCCCCTGCGCCGGAGCGGTCTCGGGAGCCGGCGGGTCGTCCTGGGCGGCGGCCGGGGTGGCGACGGCAAGGGCAGCGATCAGCGACGCCCCAGCCAGAAAGATGCTGCGCCCGAACCTCGTCTTCATGCCCTGCCCTCCCCTTGCGATCCTCGGCTGGTCGGCGCCGGCTGCGCGCAAAGGGAGGTAAGCGCGAGGGCCGGCGAGCGCCCGCCGATGGAGCGAACGGGTTATGAACTTCGATAATCGAAGTCAAGTTCGCAATGCGAAAAGCCGCGGGCTACCTCCGGCTGGGATCGGCAGTGGCTGTCAGGACCGGAGCGAGTGGGAGAGCGAAGGCCAGCGGCGGAGCGCGTCCTCGATCTCGCTCGCGGCCCGGCGAAGCAGTGGCAGCCGGGTCTTCACCAATTCGTCGCGCGAGACCCGCGTCGTGGAGGTGGAGCAGTTGATCGCGGCCGCGATCCGCCGTTCGGCGTCGAAGACCGGCACGGCGAGCGAGACGATCCCGTAATCCAGCTCGTCCTGGGCGCTGTCATAGCCCCGGGCCCGCGCCTCGCGCAGCCGCTTCTTGAGCTCGGCCTTGGAGGTGATCGTATGCTCGGTCAGCCCGGTGAGCTTCGCTTCGGCGAGATAGGCGTCAACGACGTCGTCAACCTGATAAGCGAGCAGAACCTTGCCGAGCGAGGTCGCGTAAGCCGGGAAGCGGGTGCCGACGCTGGCGCCGAGGCGGATCCGCCGGTTGGTCGAGACATGGGCGAGATAGAGGATGTCGTGCCCCGACAGCACCGCCATCGAGGAGCTGTCGCCGGTCTCGTCGCGCACCGCCTGCAAGTGCGGGCCCGCGACCTGCTCGATGTTCATCGAAGCGAGATAGGCCGAACCGAACACCAGCACCTCGGGCCTCAACAGGAAGCGCCGCCCATGCTGGGCGACATAGCCGAGCTGAACGAGCGTATTGAGGCAGCGCCTGGCGACGGCCGGGTTGAGGCCGGTCGCCGCCGCCACTTCGGAAAGCTGCATCTCCGGCCGGCTCTGGTTGAAGGCGCGCAGCACCGAGAGTCCGCGCTCGAGCGTCGAGAGATATTCGCTGTCCTGTCGCGGCTTCTTCGGCGGCGTCCCCATCCGCTGAACCTATAGACCGGGCCTCGAACCCATGCCAGCGGGCCTATTCGGCGGCCTCTTCGCGGCGGCGCGGCGACAATATCTCGTCATTATGCTCGCCGAGCACGGGCGGCGGACTCACCTCGAGCGGCCGCTCGCCGTCGAACGAGACCGGGCTTCGGATCGTTCGGAAGGCGCCCATCCGCGGATGATCGGCGCCGACCTCCATTTCGAGGTGCCTGACCTGTTCGGTCCTGAGGACCTCGTCGGAAGCATAGACCGGCGAGGACGGCACCTCATGCTCGAGCAGCAGGACGCGCCACTCCTCGCGGTTCTTCGTCCGGAAAATCGGCGCGAGGAAGGCGACGACCCCTTCATAATTGCCGATGCGGGCGTTGCGATCCGCGAATTCGGGCAGCTGCAGCATGTCGGGCCTGCCGACCGCCTCGGCGAGCGCCTCCCAGAACTTGGTCGGCGACGACATATGCAAGGCGATGCGGCCGCCGTCGGCGCATTCGAAGACATAGGATTGCGAGACGTTGGGCCTGCTGTACGGGCCCATCACCTCCCCTTCCGAAAAATAGTGGGTGAAATCGTCGAGGTTGAAGTGGCACATCGCTTCGAGCATCGACACCTCGACCAGGCGCCCCTTGCCGGTGCCGTGGCGCTCGTGGAGCGCGCCGAGCACGCCATAAGCGGCGTAGAAGCCGGTGATGGCATCGGCGATCGCCGGCCCGACGACGCGCGGATGCTCGGGGTTGACCAGCAGCCTCAGGAAGCCGCTCGCCGCCTGGGCGACGGTGTCGAAGGCGGGCCGGTCCTTGTCCGGCCCGGTCCGGCCGAAGCCTGAAATCGCGCAGTAGATCAGCCGCGGGTTGAGCGCCTGCAGTCGAGCGGCGCCGACGCCGAGGCGGTCGGCCACGCCCGGCCGGAAATTCTGGATGAACACGTCGGCGCCCTCGACGAGCCGGTCGAGCGCCGCCAGGTCCGCCGACTGCTTGGTGTTGAGGGTGATGCTCTTCTTGTTGCGATTGTAGGTCTGGAAATGCGGGCTGTAGAGGCCGCCCTTGAAGGCGCGGAACGGATCGCCGGCTTCCGGATTCTCGATCTTGACGACGTCGGCGCCAAGGTCGGCCAGCAGCATGCCGGCGGCCGGACCGGTGATGAACGTTCCCATTTCGAGCACCCGGACGTCCCGGAGCACCTTCGCCATCTCGCCTCTCCCGGCACGGCGACGAAGCCGCCCTTGCGATCCGCCTCGTCAGCGGGTCCGCCGCGCCGCCTGGCCTTATAGAAAACTTCGGATATCGAAAACAACTTCGAAATGCGAAGGGTTGTCGGAGCGCCGCGCGCTGGGTAGACCGCCCTTCATGCGGATAGGCAAGCAGGATCGGCGCTCGACCGCCATCTCGACCTCGACTCCGGAGACGATCACGGTGCGCGGCAGGGATTTGTGCGCGGAGCTGATCGGAAAGACCGACTTCACCTCCTATTTCTGGCTGCTGGTCACCGGCCAGGCGCCGACCGAGACCCAGCGCTTCTTCGCCGACGCGGTGCTTACCGCGATCGCGGAGCACGGCCTCGTTCCGAGCGTCGTCGCCGCGCGGATGACCTACGCGGCCGCGCCGGAAGCCTTTCAGGGCGCCGTCGCCGCGGGCCTGCTCGGCTGTGGCTCGGTCGTTCTCGGCAGCGCCGAGGCCGCCGGCCGTTTCCTCGCCGACCTGATCGAGAGCGGCGAGGACGCCGGAGAGGCGGTCGCCCGGCTGCGCGCTCAGCGCCAGGCCGTCCCCGGCTTCGGCCACCCGCTCCATGCCGGCGGGGATCCGCGCGCCAATTTGCTACTCGAGCTCGCCGGCGAACGCGGAGTCGAGGGCAGGCACATCGCCGCGCTTCGGGCCGTCGAGGCGGCGCTTCCCAAGGCGCTCGGCCGATCGCTCCCGATCAACGTCAACGGCGCGATTCCGGCGGTGATGCTCGACGTCGGCTTCCCGCTCGCCGCCTTGAAGGGCATTTCGCTGCTCGCCCGGGCCGCCAGCCTGATCGCCCATCTCAACGAAGAGAGCGAGCGGCCGATCGGCTTCATCCTGTCGGGCGAAGCCGCGGCCGCAATCGCCTATGACGGCCCCGAAGGCTGAGGAGACGCCATGCTGCTGCCGACATCGCTCGTGGGATCCTATCCGCAGCCGGACTGGCTGATCGACCGCGTCAAGCTCGCCGGCCGCTTCCCCCCGCGCGTTCGGGCGAGGGAATTGTGGCGGGTCGCGCCCGAGTGGCTCGAGCAGGCGATGGACGACGCCACCTTGATCGCGATCCGCGACCAGGAACGCGCCGGCCTCGACATCATCACCGACGGCGAGATGCGCCGCGAAAGCTATTCCAACCGCTTCGCCACCGCGCTCGACGGAGTCGATCTCGACAATCCCGGCATCGCGCTCGACCGCAGCGGCGAGCCTAATCCGGTGCCCCGAATCGTCGGCCGGATCAGCCGCCGCCACGCGGTCGAGGTGCGCGACGTGCGGTTCCTGCGCGCGAACACCGACCGGCCGATCAAGATCACCGTCCCCGGCCCGTTCACCATGGCCCAGCAGGCGCAGAATGATTTCTACGAGGACGAAGCCGAGATGGCGCACGATTATGCGCTCGCGGTCAATCAGGAGATCGCGGACCTGTTCGCTGCGGGCGCCGACGTCGTCCAGATCGACGAGCCTTACATGCAGGCGCGCCCCGACAAGGCGCGCGCCTACGGGCTGGACGCGCTGCGAACGGCGATCGAGGGCGTCGGTGGACGCACCGCGCTGCACATCTGCTTCGGCTACGCCGCGCTCATCCACGAGCGGCCCGAGGGCTATAATTTCCTCCCCGAGCTCGCCGGCACCGATCTCGACCAGATCTCGATCGAGACCGCCCAGGCCAATCTCGACTGCGCCATCCTCGAGAAGCTTCCCGGCAAGACGATCATCCTCGGCGTCCTCGATCTTTCGACCCACGAAGTGGAGACTCCGGAGACGGTCGCGGCGCGAATCCGCCGCGCATTGCCGTACGTGGCGCCGGAACGGATCATCGTCGCCCCCGATTGCGGCCTCAAATACCTGCCCCGCGATGTCGCCTATGGAAAGATGGCGGCGATGGCCGAAGGCGCCCGCATCGTTCGAGAGGAGCTGTAACCTTCCCCCTTCCCTCAAGGGCGGGGAGAGTTTCGATATGCGAAAACTTCTTCGCAAAACGAATTGATGGCGTTTTTCGCCTGTGTTAGGCTGACGCCGCGATAGAGGAGCCCGAAATGACCAAGCTGCCCAACCGCCTCCATCACACCGCTTATGTGACCAAGGATCTCGAGAAGACGAGGCATTTCTACGAGGACGTGCTCGGCCTCCCCCTCGTCGCGACCTGGTGCGAGAAGGATCTGCTGTTCGGCGCCGAGCGCACCTACTGCCACTGCTTCTTCGGCCTGGGCGACGGCAGCGCGCTCGCTTTCTTCCAGTTCGCCGATCCCGCCGACCAGGCGATGTTCGATCCCGAGCTGCCGCCCTCTCCGTTCCGCCATATCGCGCTTCACGTCGACGCCGATACGCAGGCGGCGATGGAGGAGCGGATCAGGGCTGCCGGCTATGTCGAGCCCGAGACCTTCACTCTCGAGCATGGCTATTGCCGCTCGCTCTACATCACCGATCCCAATGGGATGATCCTGGAATTCACCGTTGACGCCCCCGGTGCCGACGCGATCAACGCGGAGCGCCGCAAGGACGCGCACAGCGAGCTCAAGCGCTGGCTCGCCGGCGATCACGCCACCAACAATAACTATCGCCACGAAGAAGAGCACGCCTGAGACCGCCGCCCTGGAGGTCCCCGTCGTCGGCGGCAAGCTCGCCGTCGAGAGCATCGGCGCGGGCGTCCCCTTGCTGCTGCTCCATGGCTGGGCGCTCGACCGGCGGGTCTGGGCGCCGCAGAGAGCGCTCGCCGCCCGCTTCCGGCTGATCGCGCCCGACCGCCGCGGCTTCGGCGGCTCCACCGCCCCGGCGGACCCCGAGGCCGAACTGGACGACCTCCTCGAGCTTCGGGAAGCGCTCGGCCTCGGCCCGATGATCGTGGTTGGAATGTCGCAGGCGGGGCGAGTGGCCTTGCGCTTCGCTCTCGGCCATCCCGGCCACGTAGCCGGCCTCGTCCTGCAGGGGGCGCCGCTGGACGGCTTTCTCCCCGCCCCGCGAGGCACGGACGCCATCCCGCTGGCACGCTATCGCGCCCTGGTCCGCGCTGGCCGGATCGAGGCGATGAGGTCGCTCTGGCGGGATCATCCGCTGATGCAGGGCGCCGAAGTGGCGGCCATATTGTCGGATTATGACGGCCGCGACCTGATCCCCGACCCGGCGCCGGCCGGAGCGCTCGCGGGGGCGCTGCACCGGATCGCCGTCCCGACGCTCGTCGTCACCGGCGAGGAGGATGTTCCTTGGCGCCAGCTGGTCGGCGACGCGCTCGCCTACGGAATTCCGAACAGCCGGCGCGCTCGCATCGGCGGCGGCCATCTGTGCAACCTCACCCACCCGGAGGCCTATAACCGGCTGGTCGCGTCCTTCGCCGAGGAGGTCGCGCCGTGACTCGCTCAGGGCCAATAGCGCCGGGTGGCGATCGCCGCGCCCTGGGCGAGCGCAGCGAGCTTAGCCCAGACCACTTCGGGATCGAGGCCGCCGCTTCCGACGTGGATGGAGAAGCCGCAATCGACGCCTCCGACGACCCGCTCGCGGCCGACCAGCTCCGCATAGCGGCCGAGCCTCTGCGCGATCAGCTCGGGGTGCTCGATATAGGTGGATTGCGGCTCGATCAGGCCCGGCGCCAGGATCTTGTCCTCGGGCACGGAGACCCGCTCGAACAGGGCGAATTCATGGGCATGGCGAGGGTTGGCCGCCTCGAACAGCACGGTCGCCGGCTTGGCCGTCCAGACCAGGTCGACGATGTCGGCAAGCGGCACGTCGCAATGATGCGGTCCCGGATAATTGCCCCAGCAAAGGTGCATCCGGAGACGTTCGGCCGGGATGTTGCGAACGGCATGGTTCAGCGCCTCGATATGGAGCGCGATCGCCTTGCGGAAAGCCGGGAGGTCGAGCCCGGCATATTGGACATGCCGGCCCATGGCGAGGTCGGGGCAGTCGATCTGGAGCGTGATTCCGGCCCCGGCGATCGTCTCATATTCGTGAGCCAGGGCGTCGGCGATGGCGAACAGATAGGCTTCGTGGGTCGGGTAATGATCGTTCGAGAAGAAGAGCGACGTCGTGCCCGGCGAGACCGCGCTCATGAACGTCGGCCGGCCGGCGGCGAGCCGCACCAGCCGCTCCGCGTCGATTCGCGGCGCCTCCATGTCCTTGACCGAGATCGGCGCGTTGCAGGCCGGCGCCTTGCGCTTCGCGCGGCCGGTGTCGGCGAACACCTTGGCCCTGGTTCCGGGAAATTCGTCGAGGTCCTGAAAGCTGTACTTCCCGCTCTCGCCGCCAAAGCCGTTCAGCCGGTCCTTGATGTAGGTGGCGTAGCTCGGTTTCGACATTTCCCCGTCGTTGACGATGTCGATGCCGGCCGCCGCCTGACGGTCGACCATCTGGGCGACGGCGTCTTCCACCGCGGCCGCCAAGGCGTTCGGCTCGACCGGAACCTCTTCCTGGGCGGCGAACATCATCCGCATCAGGGCCTCGGGCCGAGGCAGGCTCCCGGTGTGGGTGGTGAGGAACTTGTCGGTGCTCCGCATCGCTCGTCCATGCCCAAGTCGCGCTGGCATGGCTAGGCCCCGAACCCTCTACGACAAGATATGGGATGCCCATCTGGTCGCGGCTCGGGAAGACGGCACCAGCCTCCTCTACATCGATCGTCATCTGATCCATGAGGTGACCAGTCCGCAGGCGTTCGCCGGCCTTCGCGCCGCCGGCCGCAAGGTGCGTCGCCCCGACCTCACCCTGGCCGTGCCGGACCACAATATCGCCACCGTCCCCGGCCCACGAACGACGCCTCAGATCGAACTGCTCCGCGAAAATGCCGAGGCGGCCGGCATCCCCTATATCGCTCCGGACTCGCCGGAACAGGGCATCGTCCATGTCGTCGGCCCCGAGCGAGGCTTCACTCTGCCCGGCACGACCATCGTCTGCGGCGACAGCCACACTTCGGCCCACGGCGCCTATGGAGCGCTCGCCTTCGGCATCGGCACCAGCGACGTCGAGCACGTCCTCGCCACCCAGACCCTGTGGCTTCGCAAATCGAAGGCAATGGAGATCCGGGTCGACGGGACGCTGGGCGCCCACGTCACCGCGAAGGACCTCATCCTCTATATCATCGGCCGCATCGGCGCTTCGGGCGCGGCGGGCCATGTCGTCGAGTATCGCGGCGAGGCGATCGAATCGCTGTCGATCGAAGGCCGCCTCACTTTGTGCAACATGTCGGCCGAAGCGGGGGCGCGCGCGGGCCTCGTCGCTCCCGACCGCAAGACGCTTGCGGCGCTGAAACGCCGGGAACGGTCATGGGCCGGGCTCCACAGCGACCCCGATGCAAGCTTCCACCGCCGGGTCGACATCGCCGCGGCGGCCGTGGCGCCGATGGTCACCTGGGGAACCAGCCCCGATCAGGTCGCGCCCGTCACCGGCCGTGTCCCGCAGCCGACCAGCGAGGCCGACGCCAACGCGCTCGCTTATATGGGTCTCGTGCCCGGCCGGACGCTGGACGGAATCGCCGTCGAGAACATCTTCATCGGCTCGTGCACCAACAGCCGCATCGAGGATTTGCGCGCGGCGGCCGCCGTGCTCGGGGGCCGGAGAGTCGCGCCCAACATTCGTCAGGCCCTGGTCGTTCCGGGCTCCGGGCTGGTCAAGCGGCAAGCGGAGGCCGAGGGACTGGACCGGATCTTCCTGGCCGCGGGCTTCGAGTGGCGCGAGCCCGGCTGCTCGATGTGCCTGGCGATGAACGCCGACCGGGTGCCCGCGGGCGAGCGCTGCGCTTCGACCTCGAACCGCAATTTCATCGGACGCCAGGGCCCGGGCGCGCGGACCCATCTCGTCTCCCCCGCCATGGCGGCGGCGGCGGCGGTGAAGGGGATGCTGACCGACGTGCGCGAGGTCTGAACCGGATTCGGAGCGTGCGCTACAGCGGCTCGCGGGGCGGCCCTTGAGCGCTTCTCGGTTCGGAATCCGCAAACCCCCTGGCCATCAGACGCAGCGCCAGGATCAGGCTCGCCAGGCCCAACGGCGCTCCGAACAGGTCCGAATAGGGCATCTCGTAGCCGCCGAACGCCGGCAGGATGATGCCGGTGAAATGGAGCAACGCCGCGCCCATCCCGAACGCCGCCATCGGGCGCGGGACCAGCGCAACGCGATAGAGAAGCAGGTGGAGCGTGAAGAGCCAGGCGACGACGATCAGGATGTGCGAATAGTGCGCCCAGCGGAAGGAGGCATGGGCCGCGAGGCCGAGAAGCTGGAAGATTCGCGGGTCGGTCGGGTTCGCCGACGCATAGGCCTGGCTCAGCGACAGCAGCGACAGCCAATGCGCATTCTCGACCAGCTGAAGCGTGAAGTTGATCGTCGCCAGCGCCAGCAGCCAGAGCCCGAGCCGGCGCTGGCCTTCGCGGACCGTCGGCCAGACCGCCACCGCGACCGCGAGCGAGGCCGCGCCGCCGACGAACAGCATCAGCACGCTCAGCCTCAAGGTGCCTGCCATGGCGGCCGCGCTGTCGAGGAAGGCCCCCGCCGGCGTCGAGACCGGCAACAGCAGCGCATAGGGCAGGATCAGTCCGGTGACCAATTGCACGAGCAACAATGATCCTGTCGTCCGGCCGACCCATCTTGAGCTCGCCACGTCGCTCTCCGCGCCTGTTGTGCGTGGCAGCGTTACATGGCTTGGACAGCCCCTGCCCATGGCCGGGGGCGCCACAAACATGATCGTGCGTAACCCGAAGCGCTCGTCGCCGCCGCGACGAGACGCTTTGCGTCCGCTCGAGCCCCTTTTATTCGCTTCGCCTGCGCCCGGCGCCTGGTCGACGCCTGTAAAGGCGCGGATTGTCAGAAGTTGAAGGCGAGGCCGAGGCTGAAGGTGCGGCCGAGAGCATAGCTGTTGGTGTCGATGCGGCTGCCGTTCAGCGCCTGGAACTCCTCATAATCCTGGCCGGTGATGTTGCGCGCCTCGAATTTTACCTCCGCTTCGGTGCCGAGGAGGCGAATGCCCTGGCGCCAGACGAAGTCGAGGCGCAGGCCCGGCTCCTCGACGAGGTCGGGCTGCTGGCCGAGGCCGCGGTTGGAGACTCGCCGGCTTGAATAAGTGAGCAGAAGCGTCTGCTGCGACAGGTTCTCCATACTCTCCAGGCCGAGCTGAACGTTGGCGATGTGGCGCGATTGCCCGGTCAGCGGAGTGCCGTCGTCGAACAGGTTGGCGGCTGGGACGGCGACTCCGCCGGTGCCGACGGGAATCGTGGTGTCGCCCTCGCCGACCCGAATCTCCGATTCGGAATAGGTGTAGTTGGCGATCGTCACCAGCCTGCGGGTCGTGAAGAAGGGCCGGTCCGACAGCCAGTCGAGCGCGAAGCTGCGCTGCGCCTCGACCTCGACGCCGTACAGGCGAGCCGACGGGGCGTTGGCGAAGGTGGTGAAGAAGGTCCCGCCCTGCTGGAAGGCGACCGCCTCGATCGGCCGGTCGATGTCCTTGTAGAAAGCGGCGAGCGTGAAGCGGTCTTCGCGGCCGAGATACCATTCCCAGCGCGCCTCCGCGTTGATCAGCTCGCTGTCGGCGAGGAACTGGTTGCCGAAGAAGGTGCGGTCGGTTTCGGTGTCGAGATATTGCTGCGGCGCCAGCTCGCGGAATTGCGGCCGGGCGATGGTCTCGGAGGCGTGTAGCCGCAGCTGCATGTCGTTCGCGAACGACCAGGTCAGAGTCGCCGCCGGAAGCCAATATTGCTCTTCGATCCGGGTCGGGATGATCGATTCCCCGCCGAGGCCGAACAGGTCGATCGGAGTCACCGACTGGCGACCGTCCTCGTAACGCGCGCCGAGCGCGATCCTGAAGCCCTCGAACGGCTCGATCTCGGCCTGACCATAGCCGGCATGGACGCGCAACGCCGCGTCGTAGGCCGCGGCGCCGGCGGTCCCCGAAACTTCGGTGAGCACGATATTGTAGAGATAGATGTTGAGGTCGGAGAGCAGGAAATCCGGCCGCTGCTGCGCTACCTCGAAGGGCAGCGCGTCGAGCGGGGTGAAGCGGAAGTCGCGGCGGACGGAGCTGCGCACATTGTCGAAATAAGCGTAGCCGCCGGTCAGGGTGAGGTTGGCGAGGGCCGGGATTCTCCAGCTGACGTCGCCTGAGCCCGACCAGACGACGTCCTCGAGCCCGCTGAACGCGATGCGGGCGTTTTGCCCATTGGTGCGCAGGTCGTTCACGAAGTCCATCGCGGCGGCGTCGAAGCGGTAGCTGAAGCTGCGCTCATAGGGAGAATCGCGACGCGACCTCGCATAGGCGCCGCGAAGATCGATGCCGAGATCGCCGAAGCGGAGCTCCGCCACGCCCTGGGTGGAGAAGAGCTGGCGCTCGAACCAGGCCGTGTTCGAGATGTTGACCGGGTCCGAGCCGACGTTGATCTCGTTGGTGCCGGTCTGGATCCGCGCCTCCTTGAGGACGTCGCGGATGTAAAGATTGGTCCAGCGCAACCGGTGCTCGCCGAACTCGAGCCCGAGGCCGACCAGGCCGTTGAGGACGATCCGGTTCTCGGTCGAGAGGAAACGATAGTCCACGTCGGGCTGGAGCGTGTCGACGCCGTTGACCGGCGTGATTCCGGCGGAGATCTGCTGGAGGCCGCCGCGGGTCTGCCAGCTGTTGGAATAGCCGAAGGCGGCGATCACCCCGAGCTCGGCGGCGCCGATCATCACCGAGGTGCCGGCGGTGACGTCGATGTCCCAGTTGGCGGGGATTTCGTCGTTGCGCTGGATCAGGCTGGTGCGGGCGTTGGACAGGCTGGCGGCGATGTCCTGCACCTCGCTCAGGGTGAAATCCTGGCCGACGACGAGCAGGTCGCCGCTGTCGAGCGCGATCTGCATCGGAGCGGGGATGTTGCGCTCGCCATTGTCGAAGCTGGTCCAGTCGGTCGGGCTGCCGTAATAAGTGTAGCCGAGCTGCATCGTGGTCTGGGTGTCGGCGCCGATGCTTGCGCCGACGTCGAGGAACGGGTCGTCCGGGACGGCGCGGGTCGTCAGATTGATGACCCCGCCGCCGAACTCGCCGGGATAGGCCGGCGAATAGCTCTTTTGCACGACCGAGCTGGCGATGATTCCGGTCGGGAAGAGGTCGAGGGGGATGGTGCGGCGGAGCGGCTCGGGCGAAGGCAAGGGCGAGCCGTTGAGCAGCGCCAGCGAATAGCGTTCGCCCAGCCCGCGAACGAACACGAAGCGGCCGCCGACGACGCTGAGGCCGGTGACCCGCTGCAGCGCGCCGGCAATGTCGCCTTCGCCGGTCCGGGCGATGTCCTCGCTCGACAGGACGGAGATGACCTGCGGCGTGGTGCGGATCTCGTTGCGGCCGCGGCGGCCGGTGATGGTGATGCTCTCGCCGAGATCGGCGCCGGGCCCGGAAATCTCGACCTCCTGTTCCGGCGTTTGCACGTCGGGCGGGGCGTCGGCGGGCGCGGTGGCGGCGGGCAGCGGAGCCGGCCCAGCCTGACCAGCATCGCCCTGGGCGAAGGCCGGCGCGGTCAGCGCGGTGGTGAGTAACAGGGTGCCGAAAGCGGCGGATTTCATGTCGTGCCCCCAGATGCTGGCAGGATCGGGGCGGCAGCCGCGGCCGCCGCCGTCCTCGTTTCGGAAAGGATCAGGCGGCGGGGCTGGCAGTGCAGGCTGGGGTCGTGAAGCCGAGCCCGCAGGTCCAGCCGAGGAACCAGGTGTCGGCAGCGTCGCGGACGGCGCCGATATAGCCGACATTCTGGAAGAAGGCGCTGGTTGCTGTAGCGCCGGTCGCGACGACTCCGCTCTCGTTCGGCCCGTTGACGAAACCGTTCTGGAGCGTCGACACCCCGTTCGCGACATTGTTGTTGCCGTTGAAGATCGCCGCAATCTGTGCCGCCGTCACGTCCGCCTCGTCGCGGAACGGGTTGGCGCAGGAGAAGAAAGCGGAGCGGAAGATTGGCGGGCCTGTCTCTTCAGGCGCTGCGCCCGCCGCCTGCATCGTCACGTCGCCATTGTCGACGTCGAGGCAGATCGGGCCGCCGGCGACGACGCTGTTGAGTAAGGCGAAGTCGGTGCCGCCCCGGAACAGCAAAGCGTCGGCGGAACGGCGGCTGACCGCGGTCAGATTCGCGAATTTCGGGAAGGAGCGCGGGACGTTGTTGCCGTTGCCGCTGGTGTCGGCCTCGACGATCCGGTCGCCGCCGGCATTGCGCTGCACAACGACCACATATTGGTTGGCGCCCTTGTAGCCGAAGTCCGTGTCGAGGCTGTCGTCGTCGGCGCCGGTGACGACAAGGAAGCGGGCGTTGACGGTGCCGCCGAACCATTCGATGCCGTCGTCCGAGCTGTTGTGGACCTGGACATGATCGATCGTGGTCCCGCTGCCCACGCCGGCCAGGGTGATTCCGTTGAGCTCGTTGCCGGTCGAGACCTCGAAGCCGGGATAGCGTACCTGGACGAAGCGCAGCGCGCCGCTGTTGTCGTTGGCTGTGGCGCCGCCGTAGAGGCCGGTCGTGCCTTCTACCTGAGCCTGGCAGTTGACGCTGCCGCCGGGGACGTTCGGCTGGTTGCACGACTGGATCGGCGCTCGGCCGAGGATGACGAGGCCACCGAACTGGCCGATCGAATTGTCGTTCGCGGTCCCTTCGATGTTCTGGCGGCTGGTGAAGACGATCGGGCTGTTGGGCGTGCCCTCGGCGAAGATTCGCGAGCCTCGATTGACGATCAGGAAGTCGAGTCCGCCCGATCCGAACACGGTTACTCCCGGGTCGATGGTGAGCTGCCCGGTCTGGCAGCCGGCGAGCGGCGCCGCGGGATCCGGCCCGCAGTCGCTGCCGACCTGGACTCGGCCGGCGAGAGAATAGACGACTCCGGCGAGGTTCTGGATCAGGCGCTGGCCCGTAATGGTGCCGGCAATCTCGCAGTTGCGCCGGTTAGCGAGGATGCCGCGATCGGCGGTGCCGGTGGGGCAGGAGGCGGCCGGGCCGCCGCCGCCCGGGGGTGGCGGCGGCGGAGGCGGAGGCGGCGGCGTACCGCCGCCGGGATTGACGACGACGGTGCCTTCGCCTGGCGAGGCGACGTCGTTGGCGCCGCTGCAGGCCGACATCGCGAACGCGGTGCCGAGAAGAAGAAGCGAACGATATCTGGACATGCAGACCCCCTTGCTGATCCTGAGGCGTCGCGACTCGCGGTCGCAAGCCGCCTTCGATTCGTGGGCTAGGAGGTGACTGTGATGGTTCTATTACAGCAAGCGCAGTAATATTTCTGAATTGCGCTTGTAATCTCCTTGTAATAGGAGGTCGACTTTATAGCCTGAGATATATACTTCGTCATCGTCTGGGATTGACTTCGAGCGACCTGCGCATCCGTTGTCCGCCGCGCAGGAATTCGAACTCGGCGGTGAAGGATCCGGCGATTTCGGTCGCCAGCTCCTGAACCCGTTCCTGGCTGTCGAAGCTTTGCCCGTTGACGCTGACGAGCACGTCGCCCGCCTGCAGCCCGGCGCGCCTGAGCATGGGCAGATCGGCCTCCGGTCGGACCGCGAATCCGATGATCCGCTCGCCGTCCCGCTGCGGAGCGAGGCCGAACCGGTAGTGGAGCGTCTCCTCGTCGCGGGCCCGTCCCGACGGCGGGCTCGCCGGCGCCGCCGATGGCCTCCCGGCGGCCGGGGCGGCTGAGCCGTCCAGGGACAGCTCGACCATGCCCCCTGCAGAGACGAGGACCGCCTGGTGCTGCCGTACCTCGTGAAGCCGCAGGCCGGGAACGACTTCGCGGCCGACCGCAACCCATCTCTGGCGGCCGTCGGCGACGCCGATGATCGCGCCGCCGCCGAGCAGCCCGTAGAGCCGCAAGCCTTCCGCGGCGGGCGCGGCGGCTCCCGGACGGGGGGCCGCGGGAAGATCGGCGCGCTGGGAGGCCGGCGGCGAGGCCGGCCTAACCGCGCGCGCAGCCGGCGCTTGCCCCGGGCCGTCGCGCACAAGCAGGTGGAGCGCGACGAGCCCGCCCAGCGCGATCGCTCCTCCGGCGATCGCGGTCGGGCGAAGCTCAGGCCGCTTCGTCGTCGAGCGCATAGCCGGCCTGCCGAACCGTTCGGATCAGCTCGGGCTTGCCCGGCGCGTCGAGCGCCTGCCGCAGCCGCCGGACATGGACGTCGACGGTTCGGATCTCGATCTCCCTGTCGCGCCCCCACACCGCATTGAGCAGGCGTTCGCGGGAGAAGACCCGGCGGGGATGCTCCATGAGGTGGCGGAGCAGCCGGAACTCGGTCGGGCCGAGGGCGATGTTGCGGCCGTCGCGGCGGACGCGATAGCCGGCGAGGTCCATCTCGAGGTCGGCGAAGCGGAGCTGCTCGCTGGATTGGGCCGGCCTGGAGCGGCGCAGCACGGCGCCGACGCGAGCGACCAGCTCGCGCGGGCTGAACGGCTTGGCAAGATAGTCGTCGGCGCCGGTTTCGAGGCCGAGAATTCGCTCGCTCTCTTCGTCGCGCCCGGTGATCATGATGATCGGCACCTGGGCCACACCGGGCGTCCGCCGGAGCCGGCGGCAGACCTCAAGCCCGGAGACGCCCTCGATCATCCAGTCGAGCAGGATCAGGTCCGGCGGCGCTTCCTTGGCCAGCATCAGCGCCTCCTCGCCATCCGGCGTGTGGTCGACTCGAAAGGCCTCGCGCTCTAGATGCCATGTCAGCAGCTCGACCAGGTTCGGATCGTCCTCGACGAGGAGCAGTCGGCCTTTCATGCCGCGCATCCGGAATTTGACGTTTGGGAGACGATAAGCCTCACCCTGCTGCTCCTGGCTGCCCTGGGGCTGAGGCGCTCAGGCTAGGAGTGGTTTGAGCAGGGTCGGTGACAGGGGGATGACAGATTTATGAAGGGCCGAACGGGTACCAATGCCCGTTCCGTCGCGCCAGCGCGCGGCGGCCCCGTCGACGGACGGCGGCGAAAAGATCAGCGCGAGGCGGTGCGGAGCAGCCGCTCATAGCCGGCAATGGCGTCGCGGGCGACCTGGTCCGTGGTCGAAGTGCGGCCGCTGAGCAGCTCGACCTCGCCGTGGCGATCCGCGGCCAGCGCCTGCCGCCAGACCGCGATGGCCTGATCGCTGCGGCCGGTCGCCATATAGACCCGGCCGAGGTTGATCAGCCGTGCCGGATCGTCCTTCGCGATGCTGCGATCCTCGGTCAGCAGCCGTTCCGCGGTCGCCCAGTCGGCGCGTTCGATGGCAGCGAGCCCGAGCGAGCCGGTCGGATAGCCCCTCTCCACGATCGGCCCTGGAGTGGTGGTGCAGGCGCAAAACGCGAATGTCGCCGAGGCGATCGGGGCGAGCCGCTTCATCTCTCTTCTCCAGCCGCCCCAGTGGCGGCGCCGTGAATATTACGGCAGCGTGACGATCGACGCAAATTTTGGCGACAGGCGCGTTGCGACGAGATGACAACGGCCGCCGGCCACGGCGTTCGCCCCCCGCGGGCCCGGCTCCGACAGTTCATCGGATTGCTCGGACGCTCGGCTGTGCCCGCACCTAAGGTTACAAGCATTTGCCGCTCGCTTGTCTGGCAAGCGACGACGGAATTGCACAAGCGAGGAGAACCCGCCGGAAGCATGGTCGACGATGACCTGATCGAGGATTGGTTCTGCCGTGAGGTGCTCCCTCTCGAACGGGCCTTGACACACTTCATCCGGCGAAACTGGAGAGTAGCGGACGACGTGATCGATCTCAGGCACGACGTGTATCAGCTGGCGATCTCGGGAGCGCGAAACGGGCTCCCGGCCGAGACCCGCCGGTTCCTGTTCACTGTGGCGCGCAACCATTTGATCAACTCGGCCAAGCGGGCTCGAATCGTCTCGTTCGATCTCGTCGCCGACCTCGAGACGGTGCGCCGGGATGTCGACATGTTCGAGGCCGAACGGCATCTTGAAGCGCGTGATGCGCTGCGCCGCGTGCTTTCCGGGCTGGAGAAGCTGTCGCCGCGCGTGCGCGAGGTCGTCGAACTGCGCAAGATCGACGGGCTCAGCATCAAGGAAACCGCCGAACGTCTCGGCATCGGCAAGGATGCCGTCAATCACCAGCTCCTGATGGGCATGAAGGCCCTCGCCGATCACATGCTCGGCGGCGCCGGAAGGGTCGTGCGGCGTCGATATGGGCGCGGACGGAAGGGCGGCCGGCCATGAGTCGCGCCGCCAAGGCGAGCGATCGTGCGGCCCAATGGGTCATCGCCCAGGAGGAAGGCGGCTGGACCGAAACCGACCGGGCCGACTTCGAAGGGTGGCTCGCCGAGTCCGACGGCAACAAGGCGGCCTATTGGCGGCTGAAGCACAGCTGGCGTCAAGCCGACCGTATCGCCGCACTCGGCCACAGCCGACCGCCGGGCACCAATCCAGGCGAGCCGCTAGCGCGGCGCCGGAGGGCAAACGGGTGGTTTCGAGCCTCGGTCGCGGCAGCGCTCGCGGCGACTTTGGGCCTCGGCTACCACACTTCCGTCAACTGGCGGGAGCCGACGGCCGCCCCGGCGACGAGCCAGTTCGCCACCGGGATTGGCGTGCGGAAGGTCGTCGAGCTGCCCGAGGGGAGCAGGGTCGAGCTCAACACCCGCTCGCGCGTCCGCGTCGCGGTCACCGACCATCGTCGCGAGATATGGCTCGACGGTGGCGAAGCCTATTTCGAAGTCACCCGCCGCGCCGGCCTTCCCTTCATCGTTCACGCCGGCAACCGAAAGGTGACCGTGCTCGGCACGAAGTTCTCGGTGCGCCGTATCGGGGACGAGGTCGACGTATCGGTGCTCGAGGGGCGCGTGCGCGTCGAGGAGGTGCGGGAAAGGGGCGGCCTTCGATCGACCATCATCGCCGGCGGCGACATCGCGCGAACGCGCGGACCCGCCACCCTGGTGATCGCGCGGTCGGAGCAACGGGTCGAGAACATGCTCGCTTGGCGCGAGGGAATGCTGAACTTCGACCGAACCCGCCTTGCCGACGCGGCGGCCGAATTCAACCGCTACAATCGCAAGCCGATCGTCATCGCCGACCCGGACCTGGCCGACATGCGCATCGGCGGCACGTTCCCGGCGACCGACCCGGATGCCTTCGTGAGACTGCTCCGCGACGCTTATGGGCTGAAGGTCGAAGATTCCCCGGATTCAATCAAAGTGTCGAATTGAGCATTACAACTTTGCGATTTCCGATTGTCTTTCCCCGGCAAGAGCTGCTGCCGGTTGAGCGCTCCGCAACGGGGGGCAATGGGAATGAACAGGGATTTCGCGGCGGCACTGGCGGCGGGTGTCGGCATCGTCGCCCTGGCCGCGCCGGCGCAGGCGCAGGAGCGCGACTTCGACATTCCGGCAGGGAGCCTCAAGGCGGCGCTCGATGCCTATGGCCGCCAGTCCGGTCGCCCGCTCATCTACAGGGCCGATGACGTCCGAGGCGTTCGTTCGCCCGGCTACAGAGGATCCGCTTCTCCAGAGGTCGCGCTTGCCGCGCTCCTGGCGAACACCGGTTTCACCGCGCGGACCGACGATTCCGGCGCGGCCGCAGTCATCCGGATTCGGCAAGCCGCGGCATCGTCGGGGACGGATGCTCAAGACGCATCGCCTCATGACGAGGAGATTACGGTTACGGGCACGAGCATTCGCGGCGCCAATCCGAACAGCGCTGCGCTCGACGTCTATACCCGTCGGGATCTGGACAATCTGAGCGTCGTCAGCGTCGACCAATTGCTGCGCGTGATCCCGCAAAATCTGAACTCCACCGGCTCCGTGTGGGCCAACTCCATCGGACGCGCCATCAATGCGCGCAATATCAATGCGCCCGATCTCCGCGGCCTGGGTCCGGGAGCGACGCTCTCCTTGCTGAACGGGCGGCGGTTGCCGCTGGCCAATCTCGGCCGGGCATCGGACCTGTCGCTGATCCCTCTGGGAGCGGTCGAGCGGGTCGAGATCCTCACCGACGGAGCGTCCTCGATCTACGGCTCGGATGCGGTCGGCGGGGTGGTCAACTTCATCCTTCGCAAGCATTATGAGGGTGCGCTCACCTCGCTCAGCTACGGCGTCCGCGGCGACGGCGGATATTCCGAAGTCCAGCTCGATCAGACCGGGGGGATCGATTGGGGAAGCGGCGGGGCATTGGCTTCCTTCACGATCCGCTCGGCGGAGCCCTTCAGGGGCCGGGAAGTCGACTTTGTGGCCTCGCCGATAACGACGCTCGCACCGGTCGACGATCGAATGTCGGCCTTTCTCTCCGCGCATCAAAATATCGGCAGGCACGCGCGGATATTCTTCGACCTGCTCTACTCGGACCGAACGAGCCAGTCGACGACGGAGCAGGGGAATGCTGTCTTCATAAACGACACCGAGACCGAACAGATTTTCGGATCCATCGGATTTTCGGCCGGCCTGAGCGATTCGGTGAACTTCGACCTGATCGCGACCTACGGCAAGCTGGACGATTCGCTGACCGTCGCGCAGTTCGAAGACGGCGTGCTGGTGCGTCCTCCCCGAAGCGGCCCGCAGAGCTTCGAGTCCGCCGAAATAACCGCCAAGCTCGATGGAACGCTGTTCACGCTGGCTTCCGAGGACGTTCTGTTCGCGGTCGGCGCCGGTTACCTTGAACAGGATTTCACGTTCGCGATCTTCGATCTCGAACGCGAGACGAGATATGCGTTCGCCGAACTGATCGTGCCGATCATCGGGGCTGGTCGAGCCATTCCGCTATTCCAGAGGCTCGAGCTCAATCTTTCCGCGCGCTACACCAGCACCTCGGATTTCGGCGACAGCTTCGACCCGAAGGTCGGAATCTATTGGCGGCTGAACGACTCGTTGGCCGCACGCGGCACGTGGAGTCATTCCTTCCGCGCTCCGGAATTGCTCCAGCTCGTACGGCCCGAATCGATCATCGAGATCCTGCCCGTCGATTCGCTCCTTGGAAGCTTTCCGGACCCCTTCAGCAACGACCGGTCGACGGTCTATCTCGCGGTGACAGATGCGGGGAACCCGAACCTGGGTCCGGAGACCTCGGAGAGCTTCACCTTCGGGGTCCAGTTCACGCCGCCCTCGGTCAGCGGGCTGTGGGCTTCCGCGACATATTTCAATATAGACTATTCCGACCGGATTGCCTTTCCACCCTCGCTGCTGGAAATCGCGCAGGATCCCGAGCTCTACGGCGAACTGATCGGTATTCCCGATTTGGCGACGATCGAGGCACTCGTCGCCAACGCCTTCGGCGTTCTCGATTATAGCGATTTCAGTTTCGACCCGTTTCCGGACGCCAATGTCCTGGCGGGTCGGGCCACCCGATTGATCCTCAACGGAATCACGAACATTGCTTCCCAGCAGACCTCGGGAATCGATGTAGCGGTCGACTATGACTGGCCGCTCCGAAGCGCCCGCATGAGGGCCGGCGCGAAGTTCACCTACATGATAGCCAACGAGGAACGGGCCACGCCGACTTTGCCGGCGATCGAGCGGCTGAACACCGTCGCGTACCCGGTCGCCCTCAGGGGCCGGGCCTATCTTGGCATTGATCGCGGCGGATGGTCGGGACAGCTCACTCTGAACCATGTCGACGATTATCTGAACACCGCCGTCGAGCCCGCCGAGCGGATCGACAGCTGGACGACGCTGGACGTGAACGCGGCCTATGATTTCGGCACTCGTGCAGGGGTGCTGCGCGGGTTGCGGCTCGGATTGACGATCCGAAACCTGTTGAACACCGACCCGCCTTTCGTAGCCGCTACGGACACGCCCGTCGGAGCCACGGCGGGCATCAATTACGATGCGGCCAACCACGATCCGTTCGGACGGATCTTCCTGCTCAGTCTGACCAAGGAATGGTGATCTCAGCCGGCAGGAGCGGGAATTCGATGCGCACCCTCTCGACAATGGAGAAAAGCATGTTCGGGCCGACCCTCGGCCTGGCCGTGCTGGCGGCCTCGGCTTCAGCGGGCGTCGCCCAACCGGCGACGGAGGGGGCGTGGTACAGCGATGTCGTCCAGGTCATGGACGGCGATTCGCCGCTCGATACCGGAGACGGTCGTCCGAGCCGGGACGGGCGCTGGCACGCGGAGAACCGCAAGGGCCATGCCGCGCCGGTGCTTCACGACTGGAATTCGGATGGACTGCCGGATCTCGTCGTCGGCGACTTTTCGGGGCGGTTCCGGCTGTACCCGAACCGGGGCACGCGCGCCGCGCCCGTCTTCAACGGCTATGAGTGGATCCAGGCGGAGAGCGGCGACGCGATGCTGGGCAATTTTTGCTGCACCGCGACCGGCGTCCGCTTCGCGGATATCGACGGCGACGGCATCGTGGATCTGACGGCCGGCTCTTACTTGCCCGGCCTGATCTACTGGTTTCCCCGAACTGCGGTCGGTCTCGGGTCGCGACAGGCACTGACCGACGGCAGCGGGTTGCCGATCCTGCCCCGACTTCACGAGGCGGCGAGCGAGCCGCACAACAATTACGCGGCCAAGCCCGCGTGGATGGACTGGGACGGCGACGGCCTGCTCGACATGCTGATCGGCGACGCCAGAGGCGATCTGCTCGTTCGCCGCAATATCGGCCGGGCCCATTTCCAAGGTTTGACCGTGCCGGCCCGCCAGCCGGTCTTCGAGCGAAGTCCAGCCGCCGACGGACTGCAGACAAGCGTCTTCGATTTCATCCACGACGGCGGAGGGACGCTTGCGAACGAGAAATATCTTTCCCCTGCCGCGGCGGACTGGGACTCGGACGGGCGGATCGATCTGATCGTCGCGACCCAATCGGGGGCGGTCTATCTTCTGCTCAACGTCGGGACCAGGGAAGAACCGGCCTTCGCCTCGCCTTCCCAGCTCCTTCCCGCGGTTCCGGGCGGCGAGCACATGCCCGTCCAGCTGCTTCGCGCCGGCGAGCGAGTAGCGCGCGGCGCGCGCGCCTCGATCGACGCCGCCGACTGGAACGGCGACGGCAAGCTCGACCTGATCCTCGGCGACTGGTCGCACAGCGTGCAGCTACGCGCCGATCTTTCGCCCGCCGAGGAGCAGCGGCTGGGTCGAGTCCTCGCCCAGCTCGTGGCGCTCGACAGGAGAGCCGGCCTGGAAGGCGAGGAGCCCCTCCGCGATCGGCTCCACGCGGCGGTCTATTATGAGAATGAGGAGCTCGCCGCCGAGCTTGCCGCGATCGAGGCGGAGCTCACCGTCTTTCTCGAGCCGGCAGGAAGAGAAAGGTCAACGCGCCTTTCCGATTTCGAGAGGAACCATGGCCATGTTCGGGTCTATCTGCGGCGCTAGGCCGATGAGCGCGGCCGCCACCGTCGCGATACTCTCGGCGGCGGGCGCACACGCGCAGAATGTCGCGGTGACGGTCGGCCCCGGGCCGGGCCCCACCGTGCGCTCCGGCCATGTCGGCGAGGTGCGCCTCACCCTGACGACGAACGCGCCCTGGTATGTCTACGCCCCGACCGGAGCGAACGCCAATCAGGGGCTCGTCGAGACCCGGGTGCGTGTCGCGCCCCACCAATGGATTCAGTTCGCGGCTCCGAGATACCCCCGGTCGCAGCGTCATGGCGCCTTCGACGTGTGGCGCGGACGAAGCAACGTCATCGGCCTGCCCTTTCGCGTGCGGCCTCGCACCCCCGCGGGACAATATCGGGTGAACGGCTATGTCGAGTACCAGACCTGCAACGGGCCGACGTGCCTGCCGCCCGACAGGATACGGTTCAGCTTCCCGATCCGCGTCGCCGGTGGATAGCGTAGGTCTGCGTTCCTACACCCTGTTGCTGACTTTGGCGTTGTGCCTGCTGCTCGGGGCAGCAGCCCACGCGCAGGCCGGCGGCAGGGCGTCGAGCGAGGCCGGGTCAGTCACGGCCAGCCTGCTGCCGGCCCAGACCGGCGTCGCTACGGGCGGCTCGCTGCAGGTGGCGCTTCGTCTGGTCCACGCGCCCGGCTGGAGCACCTTCTGGCGCAATCCAGGCAGCGGCGAAGCGACTCGGATCGATTGGCGCCTGCCCGATGGCTGGTCTGCCGACGAGATCGAGTGGCCCGCCCCGGAGCCCGTGCCGGGAAGAGACGGCGCCATGTTCGGCCACGGCTACCGCGATACGGTCCATCTTCCAGTACGGATCACGGCGCCAGCGAATGCACGAGTCGGCGAACGGGCGAAGTTGAGGGCATCTATTTCCTGGCTCGCCTGCCGCGCCGAAGACTGCATCGAAGGCCGTGCGTCCCTTGTGTTCGACGTGCCGGTGATCGACGATCCGGCGGTCATTCCTTCCGTCCGCGCGGCGCTGGACCGGCAGGTGATGCCCGAATGGCGAAGGCACTGGTCGATCTCGGCGAGAAAGACCGGAGAGGAGGTCGTTTTCCGTTGGAGGAGCGACGAAACGATTCGGTCGCCGCATTTCTTTCCTGCCACGGAAATGATCTGGCATGACGCCGAACAGCGCTTCGAGACCAATGGTCGAGGCGAACTGATCGGACGCCTTCCGCTCGATGCTTTCTATAGCGGCGAAGCCACCTTTCTGTCCGGAGTGCTGACCTTCACCGATGCGAGGAACCGTCGCCGGGCGGTCTCGGTACACGCCCCGATCGGAGCGGTTTCGGCCGCCGCCCCAGGCGCGCAGCCCGGAAGAATCGCCGGGCAGCAGGGCAGCACCCCTATGTTTCAGGTCCTGGCGTTCGCCTTTCTGGGCGGGCTGATCCTCAATCTCATGCCCTGCGTCCTTCCGATTCTGTCGATCAAAGCGCTGTCTCTCGTCAAGGCGCCAAGCCAAGGTGCGGCAGCGTTCCGCGCGGATGCCGTGGCCTACAGCGGTGGCGTGCTGACGACCTTTCTCGCCGTCGGCGCGCTGATGCTGGTCCTGCGTTCCTCGCTCGGCGAGCTGGGCTGGGGCTTTCAACTCCAGGAGCCGGCCTTGATCCTGGCCTTGGCCCTTCTGATGGCGGCGGTCGGGTTCAACCTTTTGGGCGTGTTCGAGCTCGGCGGTTCGATCCAGGGACTGGGGAATTCCCTCAGCAAGGGGCGCTCGCTGCGCGCCTCCTTCTTCACCGGAGTCCTCGCCGTGGTCGTTGCGGCGCCATGCACCGCGCCTTTCATGGCGACGGCACTCGGCGCCGCTCTCCTCCTGCCGCCGACCGGGGCGCTTGGCGTCTTCCTCGCGCTGGGCCTGGGACTCGCCTTCCCCTATCTGTTGTTGAGCTTCCTTCCCGGTGCCCACCGACTCCTGCCCAAACCCGGCGACTGGATGGTCACCTTCCGGCAGGTCCTTGCCTTCCCGATGTTCGCAACGGTGGTATGGCTGCTCTGGATTCTCGGCCGCCAGCTCGGGGTCGGGGGAATGGCGCTTGGCCTTGGCGCACTGTGGATGCTTGGGCTGGGCGCATGGGCGTTCGGCAGGGGAAGAGCGGTCGGGCACGGCGTTTCGGCGATCTGTCTCCTATTGACGGCGACTGCCGTGTTCGGAGTGACTCGTCTGCGACCCGTTCAGGCCAGCGCCGCGGGCGCCTCTGTCGTCCAGGAGATCCCCTACACGCCCGAGGCATTGAACGCCCTCCTGGCGAGCGGCAAACCGGCCTTCGTCTATTTCACGGCCGACTGGTGCATCACCTGCAAAGTGAACGAAGCCGTCGCGATCCGGCGCTCCGAGACCGCCGCCTTCTTCGAGGCGAACGACATCAGCGTGATGGTCGGCGACTGGACTCGCCAGAACCCGGACATAACCGCCATGCTGCAAGATTACGGTCGTGCCGGCGTGCCGATGTACCTCTATTACCCGGCCGGGGCAGGGCGGTTGGACGGCATCCTGCTGCCGCAAATCCTGACCGTCGAGAAGCTCCGCCAAAGCATCGAGACCGCGAACGGCACCTGAGCCCGGCCGCGATAGCGGGGCCTCCGGGGTGACCCGGTGCCACCCGGGTGCTAGCACCCTCCCCCGAAGGTGGGATGGCGCGATGACGAGCAGGTCGAAGACGATTCCATTGGCAGCCTTATGTCTGTCGGCGAGTGGCTGCGATGGCGGTCTCGATGCGCCAGGCGGGCTTGAGAATTCCTGCCGGGAGAGCGTGACGGGGCAGCTGCTCAATCCCGAAACGGCAGAGTTCTTCGATTTTTCCGAGTCAAGCGCATCATCCTATTTGAGGGCTCACCGCGATTGGTGGAGAAAAGCCACGGTCGTGGATGGGTGGGTTGAGCCGAGAATGCGCCTCCTCGCCGAAGAAATGCTGCTCAAGGAGGTTCGGAAGGAATCTGAACGGATTTCCCGGGACGGCGTGTCGCTCCACTCCATCCGCGTCCGCCATGAAAACGCCTCCGGGCAGAGGGTCACCGAGGTGGTGCAATGCTCGTCCACGCAAGGGCAGTGCGTTTGCCGAGTGCTTGATTGACGAGCTTTCGTAGCCAGCGCCGGTCCGCGCTCAGGCCCACGAAACATTCAGATTCCCGTCTGATCGGGCTAGCTTGGATGAGTTGGCAATGTGGCGGAGCGGGAGGGATTCGAAGGGTTCCAGCTAGGAAGTTGATCCCTCAGTCTTTTCTCCAGACGTGCTGCCGGTTTCCCACACTCTTCCCCACAAATTGGAGCGGAACGCACCGGATGCGTATGGAAAATGATGGATCTTATCGTCGTTGTCCAGCGGCGAGACTTCGCACTTTGGGCGAAGGCAGAGCAGCGGCCTGCCCATCGCAAGTAAGCCGCCATTGGTCCGCGCAGGACCCACCTACCCACACTGAAGCGCCCTCAACTCTCCTCGGCCTCCGATTTGACTCATCGCCGCAATGTGCAAAGAGGCAACCGGAGAGACGGGCTCTCTCCTCCCCGCTCGTAGCGCAGGCGCGGTCCCTTCAGTGCCGACGAAACGGGACAACATTGTCGCCGGCCGTCGCGCCCGTCGGCAGATCTATGCCCGAGACGTAAGAGAACATGCCGGGGTCGAGGCCCGCCTCCCCGGCGATGCGCCCGATGGCCCCCGGAAACTCGATCTCGAGCGCCTGGATTGCCGCAGGTAGAAGCTCGGGCTGCTCGGCCGGGATTTCGTCATCGTGACGCTCAACCCGGCGCTGCCCGGTCTTGCTGAGGTGTATATAGCCGGTCCGGTACTGGTCGGCCGAGATAAGCCGAAGGTCGTAGGCGCGCCGGAGGATCGCTTGGACCGAAACCTTCCACCGCAGCTTCAGTTCGAAGATCGCTGTCCAATCGAGGAAGCGGCCGCGCGGGAATTCGTGGATAAAAGAGGCGCGTGGAAGCAGGAAGGCGCTAGCGAAGCGGTTAGCTTGGTCCTCTGTCAATTTATCGCCGGTCTGTATGCCCCGATGCATGATTAGGTGACCCGCCTCATGGGCCAGGTCGAAGCGCAGCCGGCAAGCCGCCGGCTTGGCTTCGCTGCGAATGATCATCGGCCGGCGGCTGTCGATCGACAGCGCGTCCACCCGTTCGGAGACACCGCCGAAGAAGCTGACTACCGCTCCGGCGTTCTCGACGACCCTCATCATGTTGGAGACGGGACCGCTGCCAAGCCGCCAGTGAAGGCGGGCCTCTTCGGCCGCCTCCTCAATCTCGGCCGTGCCTGTGACGGGGATGTCGGGGAAGGACACCAGCGGCAGGTCGAGTTCGGAATCCAGGCGCCGGACGAAGCCGTCGAGCAGGGTCCCGCGCGCGAGCACTTGGCTGACGATCGACACCGGGGTGGAACGCTGCTTGCGAAAGTGGCACTGCTCGGGCCGGATTCCCGCATCGGCCGGCAGGCCGAAAAATCGCACCGCGACACCCAGCGCTGCCGCCAGCGCCTCCATCATCTCGTCGGTCGGCACTTTGATGCCGCGTTCCAGCTGGTTGAGATACTGCCGCGTCGCGCTGACGCGGCCGCCGAGTTGATCCAGCGTCAGGCCGAGCGCGACCCGCGCCATTCGCAGGCGATCGCCGTAAAAGGCAATTCTAGACATGGAGCACATCCTCGAAAGGGTGCGGTTAGGAGCCGGCCTTGCTTGAGCGTCCGCGGACGCCAACCGCCGGCGCGCCCAGCTCGACTGGTTCGGTCGCGGGGCTGCCAACCGTCCCAATTGACGCCATGTCGTCGAGTGGCACATCCCAATTAAGCACTGCGGTTGCGCCGCGCAGACCGACGAACTTCACCGCGAGGGCGCTGCCGTCGACGTCGGTTTCGACGGCGAAGCGGAAGGCAAGCTCGCGACCTTCGTCACGCTCGTCGAAGGAGAATCCGAGCTGACGCAGCTCATTGTGGCTCTGGCGCAGGGTGCGGTCGGTTGGCTCGTCGGCGTCGCCGCGATAAATGCGGATCGGAACCTCGCCGATCTTGAAGATAAGCTGGAGGCTGCGGTCTATGACGCCGAGCCAAGGATGTTCTTCGCCGTCAACGGCGCGAAGGATGCGATGGCGACCGAACTGAAAGGCGCGGCATCCCAGGGTCCAGCCATTGTCTCCTTCCGCCTCAGCCTGGAGTTCGACCGCAGTCTGCCGGCCGTCGATGATGAGCCTTGCGACGGTGACGAGGCGCTCCTCGGTAAGATCCCGATGATATTCCCACGGATAAGTCTTGGTCGTCATTGCGATGGCCCCCCGTTGCTCAAGGGCATGATGGGCAAGTTTTAGAATCTGTCAACCATCTCGGTGAATGTAAACCAATCTGCGCGTGGCAGGGGGATCACGTTGCCAGGGTTGCGAGGAGGGATAAGGCGTTCTTGACCGGACGCGCATCACACCCTCGAAAGAAGGCTTTCACACGCGTGTGGCGTGGCCAATCGATTCCTGCTCGATAAGCGCTGGTGCGAATTCACTAGCCTGCGTAACCTTGCGGCCGGCACGCCGACGGAAGGGACGAGGGGAAGGACCGGTGCGACTGGCGGAAATTGAGATTGAAAATTTCCGCCGTTTCGGCGCCGGGGATCAGGCGTTCCGCTTCGCGTTTCCTGAAGGAATCACCGCTTTGGTGGGCGAGAACGATTCCGGTAAAACGGCGGTTGTTGATGCTATTCGGCTGGTGCTCGGCACGCGAGGACAAGAGTACTTCCGCGTCCAGGATACGGATTTTCATCAGCCCCTCGATGGCGGCGGCACCCGGCCTGAAATCCGTATCACTCTGCGCTTTGACCAGCTGTCCGTCGGCGACCGCGGCGCCTTTCTTGAGCATCTAACATATTTCGAGGGCGAGCCGTACTTTATCCTCCAATGGCGCGCGTCTGCGGCGTCGCACGGGAGTCGCCGCTTCATCAACGTGGAATGCCGCTCCGGAGTGATGGGCGATGGCCCCTCATTGGAAGCAGCCAACAAGGTTCTACTTTGCACCACCTATCTTCGACCGCTCCGCGACGCCGACCAGGCTCTCTCGGCTGGGCGCGGATCGCGCTTGGCGCAAATTCTTCAGCAGACCACGGAAGTTACGACTGCAGGAGTGGATTTCGATCCAGCCGTTCCGGTCCAGGATCCGGCGAAGCTAAGCGTCCTCGGCATCGGAGACTTTGCTAACAACCTGCTTGAACGGCAGGCTGGGGTAATCAATGCGCGCACTCGGCTGAACAGCGAGTTTCTCGCCAAGCTTTCCTTCGAAGGCGACCTGCTGAACGGCGCAATTTCGGTCAGCGGAGCGCGTGGAGATCGAGCGGCTCGACTTCGCGCGCTGCTCGAGAAGCTCGAACTAGACCTACGCAACGAAGACGCAGCGGACCCGCCGCCGGGGCGCGGTCTGGGATCGAATAATCTGTTGTTCATGGCATCGGAGCTGCTCCTTTTGAGTCAGGATAGCGAGGGCTATGCGGGGCTGCTAATTGAAGAGCCCGAGGCGCATCTCCACCCGCAGCGGCAGCATCTACTGATCGAATTCTTGAAATCTCGAGTGAGCGGCGGCGGCACCCACCATAACCGGCTGCAGGTCATCCTGACAACGCACAGCCCCTCGCTCGCCTCCTCGCTTCAGCTTGCAAGCCTTGTGCTCGTCCGTGGCGGGAAGGCGTTCGCGATGGGGCCCGACCACACCCTGCTGGAGCGGGATGATTATTCATTTCTCGAACGTTTCCTCGATGCGACGAAGGCAAATCTGTTTTTCGCCCGAGGCGTGATCATCGTTGAAGGCGATGCCGAAAATATCCTGCTACCGACCTTGGCGCGACTAATTGGGCGGGACTTGGCTAGGCACGGCGTCTCCGTGGTCAATGTAGGGGGTACGGGACTCGGGCGTTATGGCCGCATCTTCCAACGGCGGAACCCTGATCAGGCAGGAATGCTCGACGTTCCCGTAGCTTGCATTGCCGATCTCGACCTGATGCCGGATTGCGCCCCAGCGATTCTCGGTCTCGAATTGGCGGATGGTAGCCGCCCCCCATTGAACAAGCGCCAGTGGCGCAGCGTGTCGGAACTCCCGAACGGTCCGGAGGCGCATCGCGCGCAGATTGAAGCGCGAATGGCTGGTCAAAGCGTACGCGCCTTTGTCGCGGACCATTGGACGCTTGAGTATGATCTCGCGCTTGCCGGCTTATCCAGACAGGTTTGGCTGGCGGCGGCGCTCGCTGCGGCGGACTCCCGCATCCATTCGAAGAAAACCACGGTGCCGGACGTCGTCCGACGAGCAGGCAGACAGTTCAGGTCGCTTGCCACTAGACCTGCCGACGAGAGGGCTACGGAAGTCTATGCGAGGTTCCACAGCGGAGTTTCCAAAGCCGTCGCGGCGCAATATCTAGCGATGCTCCTCGACCGCGCGGCCGCCAGGGGCCGGCTGTCGGCAGCTACGCTACGAGGCTCGCTGCCATCCTATCTTGTCCGGGCAATAGATTATGCGAGCAGCCAGGCCGCAGGGACGGATGCGTAGCAAGGTGGCGGAGGTGCTCGCTCGCCCCGTCACGGACGCCGAGATCGAGCACGCAGCAGTATCATTGGGGCTGTGTCCTCGCGCCTTTCTCGGCACTCGGGGAGATGACCCACGAGCTGAGGTTCTGCGCAACAATGGATCGATCGACGTCGCTGCGTGTCCAGGCAGCGGCAAGACGACCCTTCTCGTCGCTAAGCTCGCGATCCTCGCGAAGCGCTGGACTTCGCCGCGGCAGGGAATGTGCGTGCTTTCGCACACAAACGTCGCGCGTAAGGAGATCGAGAAGCGGCTCGGGGGCGATCCCGCCGCACGCCAGGTGTTGGGTTACCCGCACTTCGTTGGAACGATCCATAGTTTCGTCAACCACTTTGTTGCGATGCCATGGCTACGCTCCAAGGGCATGGCCGTGGCGGTCATCGACGACGACCTCTGCCTCACGAAGCGGTGGCGCAACCTCAGCCGGCCTAATCGCACCGCGGTCGAGAGCGCGAAGCAGGACGCGCGTTTGCTGCGCATCAAGGATGTCGATCATGACCTCGGAGAGATAAAATGGGGCAGGGGGAAGCTCGACAAAACCAAGCCGCTCTACCGGGCCTTTGTGGAGGCGTGCCAAGGCGCAACGCAGGCCGGCTATTTCTGCCACGAAGATATGCTGCTTTGGGCGGGTGAGGCAGTCCGTGAATGCCCGGGCCTTAGCGAAGCGATACGCGAACGATTCCCCCTGCTGTTCCTCGACGAGGTTCAAGACAATCAAGAGCCTCAGTCGGTTTTACTACAACGCATATTCTCGGAAGGCGATTGTGCCGTCGTTCGGCAGCGTTTTGGTGACATGAATCAAGCGATCTATGGCGGGTCGCACGACACTCAGGGTGCATTGAGTGATCCGTTTCCAAACCCCACGGCGACGGTTTCGGTACCCAACAGTCAACGCTTCGGTTCGCAGATCGCCGCCATCGCCGATCCCTTGGCTCTGACGCCGCCGGGGCTAGTGGGCTTGCGGAAGCATCAGGACCTTGAGACCGGCATGCAGGCCGCGCTGTTGCTGTTCGATCCCGAAGTGCCGGAAGGTGTGCTTCCCGCATTTGCCAAGCTTCTCATTGAGCGATTTGAGCCGGCGCTACGCGACGGGTCGGAGTTCGCTGCCATTGGCTCCGCGCACCGCGATACTGGCCGCGAGGACGCACCGAACTGCGTCGCTCATTATTGGCCGGGGTATGATCCGCGGCTCTCGAAGGGTGACCTCATGCCCCGCAGCATGATCGCTTATCTGCGGCGCGGCGTTTCGGACGCGCGTCCGAGCGGAGACATGTGCTGGATCGTGGGACGCGCCGCCGATGGGCTGTTCCACCTAGCCTCGCTGCTCAACCCGTCGGTGCGGCATCCGAAGCGCACCAATAGGCATCGTCAGGTGCTGGCGCTACTCGCCGATAACCCACGACTGGCGGAACGATATCGCACCTTGTGCACGCTCCTCGCTACGGACAAGTTGCCACGGCATGAGAATGAATGGCAAGGCTGGACCCAGCCACTGGTGGATCTTGCTAGCGGATTGCTCGGGGGTACCGAGATTGGCAGCGCCGACGGGTTTCTCGCCTGGGAGGATGCACCGGTCGAGCAACCGGGAGCTGAGCGCGGTGGGAATGTCTTCTGCTATCCCGCGCAGACGCCAGAAGTATGGATCAAAGTCGGCTCCATTCACTCGGTCAAGGGCGAGACCCATCTAGCGACTCTCGTTCTCGACACGCATTACAAAGGATCGCATTTCAAACGCATCAAGTGCTGGCTCACCGGTGAAAAATCGGGCTTAGCCGCTGGACCCCGGCATAGTGACACCCGCGCCAGCCTCAAGCAGCACTACGTCGCGTTCACCCGCCCATCTCATCTGCTTTGCCTCGCTCTGCGCTCGACTGCGCTTACGGACGCGGAGCTCGCGATGATGCGAGGACGTCAGTGGCATATCGGCGATGTTGTCGACAACGTCGTAGAATGGCGTGAATGACCCTGCAGTACCTCCTCTGGCAGTCGTCAATGGAACAGCCCAGCCTCGCGAGCGAGGGCGGCGACTAGCGAGCCGTTTTCCATTCTTTGTCTCTCACCTCGTCATCAATTCCGAGGCCGAGATACTTTCTAAGGCTGTCTACCGGCACCAGGGTGATAGTGCCAACCTTGACGATCCTGACCTCTCCCGCGTTGATCAGCTGATAAAGCTTCGAACGGCCAATTCCGGTGATCCGACAAGCTTCCGGTATCCGCACCGTCAGTGGCTGAGCCGGGGTGCTATTCATGTGCTCCGCCCTCGCGCGGTAGCAGTCGCAATTTCGAGTCCGACGCGAGCCGCCGCCCCACCAAGTCGACAAATGCCCGGTATCGCTTCAGCCCGAGCTGCCGCGTCTCCTCATCGAACGGCGGCTGGTGCGCGACCATGGTCAGCTGATGGTGAACGAACGTGCCGAAGGCCTCGGCCAGAAGGTCGACCTTGTTCTCGAGCCGCTCCTGTCCTCGGCTCATCCGGTCGAGCCGAACTCCGAACCTCAAGTCCAGCTCATGGCCGGCTCGTCTCTCGAGCACGGCTTTCAGCCCCTCGGTCAGGACAGCCGTCTTTGACGAGCCTGACGAGGAGCATAGCCGATCAAGCGCCTCCGACAGATCGTCGGGCAGGTAGAATTGGTGGCGTGTCTTAAACGTCTTCATGGCAGCGCCAGTATGGAGGCAAGCCGCGTCGGATCGAACGGCGCCTCCGCCGCACGGAGCGCCCGCTCACCGCACGTCCCTCCTGCTCACATGCCGATGCTGGGACCTTGCCGCTCACGGCCGATGGTCCAGCTTATTCCCCCGCTGCGCACGACGCCGGATATCTCACGGCCAATCTGACGCTCCAGCACTGGCCGCCAAGGGACCAGGCTGAACTCGAGCGAGTGCTCGACCAACGCGAACTTCCGGTCGCCGACTTGGACCGGGCCGCGGCAGATCCCCTCCACGTGATCGCCGATCTGATGGTCGCGAAAGGTTCGCCCGCTATCCCGGCCGATCTTCGCCGCCGCGGCCCTGAGCTCCCGCCGCTCCAGCTGACCCACCAGATCGGACCTGAACTTGTAGTCCTCGCCCTCCAGGTCGACCAGCCGCTGCGCCGCCAGCCACTGCATTCGTCGGTCGATCGCCTTTCGAACCTCTGCTCCAAAGCCTCGCCCGAGCTCCACCGGCTTCTCAGCAACGATTTCCCGGTCGAGCCAGGTCGCGCCGTCTCGGCCGGGCAGCAGGTCAAGCCGCTCGGCGCTCAGCATCGCGACGGTCACCGGCATCCTCGCTCGAAGCCGCTGCTCGTGCGCCTCGACCCGCTGCAGGTGATCGGGAGGGATCAGCCAGTAGCCGTCGACCTCCCGCTCAACTGGAAGCCCGCTGCGGCGAAGCGCTTCCAGCCGGCGGATATGCGCCGTGGCGAACGGCTCGCTCGCCGTTGGGTCGCGGAACTGATGAAGCTCGACGCTGTACCAGCCCTTGCTTGCACCGGCGATCGCCGCGATCGTCCGATCCGCCTCCCGCACGCCCGCTTGCCGCGGCTCCACCTGGACAATCGCGCCCGGCCGCGCGTCCAAGACGCTGGCCCCAACATCGACATAATGGGTGCGGCCATCCACCCCGTCGACGATGAGGAACCGCCGATCGGCATGCTCGTCCGCAAGACCCGACGCGAGAAGCCGGCCGACGACCGGGCGCGCGTCGGGTGCCTCGGGATCGTAGATCGCCTGGTCCTGCGGCGCCCGCGGCTGCATCGCCACCTTGAGCGCGTGGTTCATCGTTCGAACTATGTCGCCGCGCCGGCCGATCTCCCGCAGCGCCGTCTCCAGCTCAGGATCGAGCTTCCAGCGGCCGCCACGCTGCTCGGTCGCAAGGCCCATTCCCGAGAGCGTCCGCAGCCGTGCCGTCCGCAGGTCTTGCTCGACCCAGCTCCCCTGCCGCGGATCGACCAGCCCCTCCGCGTCCATCGACCTCATCAGCCGCCGATCAATGCCGGTCAGCCGCTCCTGCTCGACCTCCCGCAGCTGCGAGCGAAGAATCTCCCGCCCCGTCCTCGGCCCCAGGTCCAGGTTGACCAGCTCGCCTGCGCGCTCCCGCAGTCCGTGCGTCAGGTACTCGCGGGCGATGATCAGATCCTTGCCGCACTCGTCCTTTCCACGGACGATCACATGGCTGTGCGGATGACCGGTGTTGAAGTGGTCGACTGCGATCCAATCTAGCGTCGTCCCAAGGTCCTTCTCCGCCTGGGCCATGAACCGCCGGACCAGCGGCTTCAGGTCCTCGTACTCAGACCCATCCTCCGGCGCGACGATGAAGCGGAATTGGTGGCGATCTCCCTCACCCCTGGCGACGAAGTCCTTGCCGTTCGCCCGATCCTCCCGCTCCGAGTAGAGCGCCCCTCGCTCGCCCTCCCGCGTTGTTCCGTCCCGCTGCAGGTAGCGCATGTGCGCCGTCGCTCGAGCGAGGCCTTTCCGGCCCAGCTTCACGATGCCTGCCTTCACCACCACCCGCCGCGCCGTCGGGCCTCTGTACCTCGGTGCGCTCGACAACACGCGGCCCGCGCCGGCGCCGCGGCCGATGCGGCTCCCGTCGAACTTCCGAGCGCCGCCAGGCCCCTTCGATCGGCCGGCAAGCTGCGCGGCCTGCCGAACACGGTTGGCGAAGCGCTTGCCGCTCCCGCGGCCGCGGTCGGCGATGCGGCCGAGCCAGAGTTCGAAGTCGTCTTCCTGCGCCATGGCACCGATATGAGGCGAGGCTGGGGACCGGCTTCAAGGTCCTCCACATTGCGCCGCAGAAATCCGCCAATTCTTGAGCAAGTGGAGGCATGCGCCCCCGCATGCCTCCACAAAAAACGATGTGCAGACGCCACTTTCAGGGCCTCAGGGAGGCGCTGCTTTAATCTTGCCTTAGCCTGCTCTCTTCTTTCTCCCAGCCCTTTACCCGCTGCTGAGACATCCTGGGACGGGGTGCCGGGATCACGCAATCCCCAACAGAAGCCCCCGTTTGGTGAACCAAGCAACCTGTGGGCTTCACTACCGCGTACCGAATTTGATCTCTTCTGGCGTTTTCAGCGGGGCAAGATTAGGGGCGGCGAGACATCTAAACCCGGGAGAATGAAGTGGCTGAAGAACAGACTCTGAATGCCGTGGAGCTCGCGACAGAGCTGACGATCGCATGGCTTGGGAACCAGAATAATCGCGTGCAAGCCGACGACGTGCCGCAGTTCCTGCGCACAATGCATGCGACGGTCACTGAGCTTTCGGGCGGCAGTTCGGCTGCTCCTGAGCCGGAGGAAGAGGCCGCGCCGACCGAAGAATTCACCCCAGCCGTGACTGCTCGGAAGTCTCTGGCGTCCAAGGATCACATCATTTCGATGATCGACGGCAAGCCCTACAAGACGCTGAAACGGCACCTTTCGCGGCATGGACTCACGCCTGCAGAGTACCGCCAGCGCTACGGCCTCAAGCCCGACTATCCGATGGTTTCGGAGACCTATTCGCAGGCTCGGCGCGACATGGCGAAGAAGATCGGCCTCGGGCAGAAAGGCCGCGCCGCCAAGGCCGGCGGCGGCCGGGGCCGCGGCAAAGCGCAAGCCTAGCCAGGCTTTGCGTCAGCGCCGCCTTGGTCAGATTGCGGCGAGTAAAAGAAGAGCCGGAGCGACGCCGCCGCGCCGCTCCGGCGAGAGAAAGTTCAGCATTATCGCGCCCGAAGGAGCTCGACTTCGGCTTCTCCGCGGCTATCGAATAGCCGCTTCCAGACCAACTCGACGGCCGCTCCTTCTCCATCAACCAAGCACATGCTGGCGTACCAGCGACCGTCCAACGCGCTCAGAATCGCGACCCTTGAGAGGTCCTGGGACGCTTCTTCATCGTCGAAACCCCAGCCGACCTGCTGCCCCAGATAGCGCTCCGCGACGCGCGATTCCCACAGGAAATCGACGGCTTCGGCTTCGATAATCCGCTCCGCCAGAACCGCTCCGAACTCCGCCCGCAGCGCGTCCACAGCCGCATCGCAACCCCGACCGATGGTGCTCATCATATTCATCTGCCGTCTCCTTCAGCATCGTCTCCCGATCGAAGACGGCGCCTTCGGAGCGGGTGGCGGAGCGGCGGTCAGGGATGCCGAAGGCACCGCGAAGCGGGGCGCGGGGGAGCCGATTTGCGAAGCAAATTGGGGGGACCGCGCATCCTTGAGGGCCGCTCCGCCGCCCGCCACACTGGGCCTCTAAGAGACGAGACCCCACCCCGCAGCCTCCCCTCTCGCTCCAATCTGCGGCCGCCGAGCAGCTCGAAAGGCTCAAGGACTGACGCGAAAGCCCCGGCGGCGCCTGCCGCCGGGGCGATCGACTGCCTCAGAAGGGCACCTCTTCGTCCAGGTCGCCCTGCGGCTCAGAGGCGCCACCAGCGCCTGACTGCCGGGGTCGGCTGAGGAATTGGACGTCTTCGGCGATGATCTCGCAGCCGTAGCGTTCGACACCTTCGCGGTCGGTCCAGCGGGTGTAGTGCAGCCGCCCACGCACCGAAACCAGCATGCCCTTCGTCGCGTGCTGAGCGATGATCCGCCCGAGGCCATTGAAGCAGGTGATGCGGTGCCACTCGGTATCCTTGGCCGTGAAGCCGCTCGCATCCTTGTAGGTCTTGCCCTCGCTGTCCCGCTTCGGGCGGCTCGTTCCGAGGCTGAAGCTGGCGATGTCGGTGCCGCTGTTGGCGGTGCGGAGCTCGGGGTCGGCGCCCAGATTGCCGACGAGAAGAACGGTGTTGGTCATGGCTGAATTCTCCTGTCCTTGTCGCCGGGACCACCCCGTCGACAGCCCGGAGAAGGGCGCGCGCGAAGCGGCGGAACGCACCGCAGGCGCAGCCAAGGGGAACCCCGGCACAAGGCCGGCGCGGGCAGCCCGAAGGGCAACACGGGCCGAAGGGCCGCGGGTTGCGAACCGCCGCCGCCGCGCCAAAGGGCTGAGAAAGGAGATGGGTGTGGTCTGGCGGCTGCTTGCAGGAGATTTGATGACCGGAACTCGTTCCCGGATCGCTGTCTACCGGGTTTCCCCTGATCCGCCGTTCAAGGCAGCGGCGCCGGCCCCTCTCCGGCCTCGGCCGCAGCCCGCAGCTGGTCCAGACGCTCACGCGAGACCTCTTCAACGATGTCGCGAAGGCGCCGAACCGAGGACGTCAACGCCTCCAGGTCGGCCATCCCAATCGCGTAGCTCGCCGAATAGCGGGCTTCGACATAGGCGCGCTTGAGCAGCTCGAAGCGACGCCGGTCGAGCTTCGTCGCGCGTGGCCAAGAGTCGATCAGACGCGGCTCAATGTCCTCGGCCAGAGAGCGGAGGAATTTGATGTTATGCGAGCGCGGAAAATAGAGCGTCCGTACCAGCAGGAAGCAGATGTAGAGGCGCTCGGTGGCCTGATGCAGTTCGAACGCTGCTTTGCTTAGCCATCCACGCTCGGCCGCGTCGGCGCCATGGGCAATGAACTGCTCCGCACTGGGTAGCCAATGCTCGAAATATTCCTTTGCCATCTCATAGGCGTCTGCCGGAGTAAGCGGCTTCGGCGTTGCGAGCGGATGACCCGAAAGCCCGTACAGAGCGATCCCGTCGCGCACGATATCGACCCAGAAATACTCCCCCCGCTTCAGCGCTTGGTTCACCTCGTCCAGCGAATGAACGATGATGTTCACCGGGCGGCGGACCCCCTCGTCCCGCAGGATCCTGTCCTCGGCAACGTACCAATAATCAGCGATTTCGGTCAGATCGCGGTGGCTCACCACGATCAGAAGGTCGAAGTCCGATTGATAGCCATTTTCCGGCTCATCGACCCAATCGTTCCTGGCGTAGCTGCCGAACAGAATGATCTTGTAGATCTTGCCGTTACGCCGCCACGGCTGGGAAGCCCGCGCCGTGACCGCATCGAACTCGGCCATGAGGATCCGCACGACGCGTGCGAGCTCGTCCTGCTGGGCAGACGGAAGGTGGTCGAGATCGGTTCGCATCGGGATCGATCCTAAGGGGTTAAAGCGTCGCTGACGAGGCCGGCCGCGCGCTCAGAACCGGCGCTCCCACCAGGTGAGCTTGCGACCGCGCAGCTGCTTATCGAGCTTGTAGAGCGCCCTCGCGATGTGACGCTCCACCTGCCGGACGGTAAGCCCCGTGCGGCGGGCGATCTCGCCGTAGGACATGTCGTCCAGGCGGTGGGCCATGAATATCTCCCGCTGCAGCTTCGGGATGTTGAGCATGGCCTCCTCCATGCGACGCAAGAGATCGGGATCGGGTGTGTCGGACATGACGGCGTTCCTCTCGTAGAACCGAGGCCGGCCGCGTCCAAGCGACGTGCCTGCACCTCCGCAGGGCACGCCGCACCCTCTCCTTTCGGCCGCGGAGGACCGGACCGGCCGAAGCCGGTCCGGCTGGCGGCGCCTAGGCCGCCACAGCCTCGCGTGCCGCGCGTTTCGGGTGGGTTCCGAGAGCGCCACGACGGTCGACGACGCTGAGCCCCTGCTCCTTCGCCTGGATGACGAGCCGCTCGACGACGCCGCTTCCAGCGAAGGCAACCACGTACCGAGGCTTGAGCGAGAGGAACTGCTCGTTTCGGCGGAACCCCGCGCGCTGCCCGAGCCGCCGGTCGAGGGAGAAGGTCAGCTGCGGCACCTTGCGACGCTCGGCCCAGGAGGCGGCGAGCCGGTCCACGCCTTTGGTGTCGCCGCCATGGACCAGGACCAGGTCGGCGACATGCTCCCGCACCTTGTCGAGAGTGTCCCAGACGTTCCCGGCGAAAGTCTTCGCCTGCTCGTCCGTCGGGAACGAGAGGCGCCCGCCAGCAAAGACGACGGGGGTGCCCTCAGGCATGACTGCCTTGCGGCGGCTCTCGCCCCGCGCTCGAAGGAAGTCGCGGCCGTCAACGACGGCCGACGTCAAGGCCGCGCCGTGGTTCGCGCGGGAGCCGCCGGCCGGACGCCAGGAATGACCCGTCTCGTTGAGGTATAGCCGGGCGGCGGTCTCGCGGAGGCTCTCCAGCGCCAGCATGGCAGCCTCGGCTGCCTGCGCACGGGCGATCTCATTCTCAAGCTGGGAGGCGTGCACCTCCGAGCCGTCACCGGACGCGATCAGGCATCTGATCTCGTCGGTGGCTCGGTCGATCTGGCCGGAGCGCTTCAGAGCGGCACGGTGGAACAGGTTGACGAAGGCCCAGCCGAGCTCCTCGGCGTCGTCCTCAAGCGCGGTGTCGGGGAAGAGCGCGAACAGGTCGGACCAGACGGCGACGAGCGTCTGCTCGGCCGCATCCCCATCCACAGGGTCGGTGCAGGGCGCCCGATCGAGCGCGACTATGTTGAGATGGCCGAGCTCCAATTCGGCGAGCTGGGCGGCGAGTGTGGTGTGCATGGCAGGCTCTCCTGAAAGCGCGCCGGGGATCGGCGCCGGGAGCCCGAAGCCCCGGCGCGAGGCGGCGGACCGCACCGCCGCGCCAGCGGCGGAAAACCCCGAAGCCGCGGCCGGCGCGGGCAGGCTGCCGCGAAGCGGCACGCCAACACGGGCCGCGAGCGAAGCGGGTTGCGGTCCACCGCCGCCGGGGCAGGGCCTCTCCCGCGCCGAGTTCGGCACACGTGATAGCAGCGCGACTGCACTCCACGACGGCCATGCTCGACTGAGAGGTGCTCGCGCTCAGGCCGCGATAGCCTCGGGAGGCTCACCGACCGAGTTTTCGGCGGAGCCCCCGTCTACGTCTCGCCGTCCGAGCCGCAGGAGTAGCGACGCCGCCTCCTCCGCCTTGGCCGCGACCGTCAAGATGGCCCTGCTGTCCGCCTTCAGCACCTTGAGCCAGGAAGCGAGGTAGCTGGCATGATGGTCGAGATGGTCCACCGGCAGGCCAAGCTCCGCCCCAAGGATCGCCGAGGAAAGCTCCGCGACCAGCTCCTCCATCGCGTAAGCCTCGCTGCCGAACCGGCCGCCCATCTGGCGGGCGAGCCTGTTCTCGTGGCCGGTCCAGTGCGAAAGCTCGTGAGCAAGCGTGGCTCGATAGTGGTCCAGGTCCCTGAACAGGCCCGGCTCGGGCATCGTGACCTGGTCCAGCACGGGGGAGTAGAAGGCCTCGGCTCCCCAGTGGCGGATTATGGCGGGCACCGCTGCAAAGAATCGGTCGAGCACGTTATCGCGCTCTGTCGGAGGGGGAAGCGGCCGCGGCTCCGGGAAGTACCTGCCCGGTAGCCCGTCGATCTGGCAGGCGTTGAACACGGTGAAGCTCTTGAGCACGCGGCGGGTCCGTGGGCCTTCAGCGCCATCGCCCTCATCGGCCTCCTCAGCCTGGTAGGCCCGATAGAAGATTGCGACGGTCCCGCGTTCGCCCTTGCGGACCTGACCGCCGAGCAGCTGCGACTGGCGATAGGTCATCCAGAAGGGCGAGGAATGGCCTGCGGCTTCGGCCGCCATCCAGAGCCAGAGGACGTTGACGCCCTGATAAGGCGTGCCGCAGGCGCGCAGCGGCCGCGACACCGAGGCGCCGGTCCACGGCTGGACCCACGGCCGCGTGCCCGCCTCGAGTCGCTCCACGATCGCGGCCGTGATCGTTTCCGCCGGCGACGGCCGGCTGATTGAATGTTTCATTGGGAGTCTCCGAAATCTGACCGGCTCCTGCCGGCGGCGTCGCGGAGGCTCCCTCTCCTCTCATGGGGATCAACTTAGGCTAAGCTATTCCCCCAATTGGGGGAATTGCGCGACCATGCCATCTGCTGTCATAGTCGCACCGTGGACAGGCTCGCCGACTTGGTCGGCGAGCGCGGACGCGGCCATTGGCGGTCACGTTGCGGAGTGAGACCCCGGAGCGTGGCCTATGAGGGCGGCACGTGGATACGGCGAGCTTGGTGCGCCCCTCGTGACCGTGCGGAACGCAGCGGTTCGGCATGTTCGAACGAGTTGGTGCATTCGTCGAGGACGTGAACGCAGTCGGCACCCAGGCTGAGCTCAAATCCGTCCTTGAGGATATAACCAAGGAGTTGGGCTTCACCCACTTTGCCGTCGCGCATCATGTGGATCTGCGCAACTCGTCCGAGCCGGCGATCCGCATCCACAACTATCCAGACGAATGGGAGCGCTACTACGATCGCCAGCACATCGGGCGGACCGATCCGGTCCACCGCGCCTGTCAGATGACCGCGGTGGGGTTCGCCTGGTCACAGCTGCCGCGGATGATCCCCCTCACCCGCAGGGATCACCGCCTGATGGAAGCCGCGGCAAAGCAGGGCCTCGGGACGGGTTTCACGGTCCCGGCCCATGTGCCGGGCGAGGTCAACGGCTCCTGCTCCTTTGCGACCGCTCGGGGTCGGACTTTGCAAGTGGAGCACTTGGCGACGGCGCAACTGGTCGGCGCATTTGCCTTCGAGGCCGCCCGGCGCCTGGCGAAGCGCGAGCACCAGAAGCTGAGTGATCCGGCGCGCTTCTCCGATCGCGAACGCGACTGTCTGATATGGGTCGCCCGCGGAAAGTCGGATTCCGAGATTGCGACGATCCTCGGGATCAGCCCGGAGACGGTGCACCAGTATGTGAAGCACGCCCGCGCCAACTACGACGCTGTGAGTCGGAGCCAGCTGGTCGCACATGCGCTCTTCAGCGGCACGATCAGCTTCATGGACATATTCGAACGATAACGGCAGCCGACCAGCTGACTGTGCGGCGCCCGATAGCTCGGCTGTATCGCCTCAAGTTAGCGCGATTCTACAAAGGCGCGGAGCGAGGAGATCTCTAGTCGGATGGTCGGCGTGAGAAGCAGGCCTGCCGGATTGTCGAAGCACTTCGCGATCGGCGTGCGACCGCCAACGTCGTAGACGCGCCAAAGCTGGTAGCGGGACCCTTCGCGCAGAGCCTTTTCGAACTCGCCGATGCTCCAGTCGAACCGGCCGTCCAGTCCGACTGTCGATTTGACCTCAATCCAGATGGGTTTGCCATCCGCGCCAATCGAGAGGATGTCGTGATCCGCGCCAGGGTTGCCCTGAGAGACCCAGACGACATGCTCTTCCGGTTTGTCATAGCCAAACCCTCGAACACGTTCGAGCTCCTGCCGATGGACAAGGGCTTCACCCCTAAGCCCTATCAGCCGATCGCGTTCGAGCTCAGCGGGTGTCCGCGGCGTGTAGACCGTGCTGCCGCGCCAGCCGCCACTCGCTCCCGGCGATGCAGGAGGTGCCGATCCCGTGGGTGCCGTCACCGACAATCGCACGTCGTCCAAGGGAGGAAGCGGGCGCGGAGAAGGTGGCGTCGGAGGGATTGCTGCGCTTTGGGTTGGCTGACTATTGGGTGCTTCCGGTGTGGTTGAGGACGGCGGCGCAATGCGCACCGATGCCATGAGGTTTTGCGTGATCTGTTCCCGCGTTAGCTCCGCTTCCAGTTGCTCGGGGTCGACCTCCTCGACATAATCCCAAGCTACCGGACGAATCCCAAGCCGACGGAGATAGGAGAGAACCTCCGCGGGACGCTCGACCTGTAGCAACGGCAACAGGCTCGAGGCCAAAACTCGAACATCCGCCAGACGGGTTGCGCCCGCGAGGCGGGCGAGCTCAAGCGCGAGGACATGATCATATTCGGAGCGATACTGGGGGGGGCGAAGATAAAGTGTGCCATCTTCGATCGCTGAGTCCGCTAGGACGCTGACCCGCCGACCGAGCTGATAACTGCGTTGCAAGTCAGAGGTGAAAGCGATCCTCTCGATCGCAAGCAAGCGGCGCCGAATAACACCGGTGCGGGCGGGATGAAACTCCCGACTTTGTTTCTGGTGGGCGTACGCGAGCTCGGCGATGCCTTGCGCAAGCTCGGGGCGATACAACTGCTCCAGCGCTTTCGCAGCCGTCTTCGCCTGGAACCAGTTCGGCGCGCCGGCAGGCGCGCCGATCACTATTCGCCCCTCGCCGCAGCGTTCGCTGAGAGGTAGGATTCCCAGCCGCCGGAAAACAAGGCGACTCATCTCCTCGCCGTCGGCAAAGGCGATGCCTGATCTGGCCGCGACTAGCGCGTCCGCCAACTCGGGGTAATCATTTTCGAGGAAGCGACCCGCCTGCAGATCATCGAAACTTCTAACGGTGCTTTCGCTACTTAGAAGGCAACGTGTCGCCGTTCCAAGGCCGGCCGGGAGTCCGATGACCGCAAGATAGCGATACGCCTCGCGTAACAGGGCGCGCTCGGCGGCCGAAACTCTCCCCTGGGCTGACGCCGCACGACGATCAATCCAGTTGAAGAAGGCCGCCCAATGGTGTGCTTTCGGCGACGCGCTCGCGCCGAGGGCTAGATATGCGGTTGCAATGCCCCCTCCACCGCGGACCACCGGGATGGCCTCTTGCAGACAGCGCGGCGGACGCAAGGCTACCAAGGTCGCATTCGGAGTGACGAAGCGCGCGTCAACGTGCAGAATAGGTCGATCTGCTAGATCAATTGTCGACTGCCGCTCGGCTACCAATGCCTCGACAAGCGCCGGGTAAAGGTGGTGCGGAACCGGCGGTGCTGCGGAAGCGGCACGCGCGCGCTCGATGACCTCGAGCAGTATCGCCGAGCCAGGACGAGCAGGGCAGCCGAGTCGCCGGTAAAGAGTACGATCGTCGGCCAAGAGTTCCGCATCGGACAAGCAGCTCAGGTTGAGGCTGGTTGGAAGGTGCGCCCGGGAAGGTGCGATTAGCCTGCCGGCACGACTTCGGAGAAACTCGACCTTTGACAGGCCCGCAATGATCTTCGGGGCGAGCAAGGCCGTGTGCCGCCGCAGGAGTTCCTCGAAGCGCTCGGCAAGCTCCGGCGAGGTCTGGATCGCTCGGGCCAAGGCGAGCAGATCATCGCCAATGACTTTGCGCCGGATGGCCAAGCGGTCGAGAAGATCCGATCTTTGACGAACCGCTGCCGCCGGTCCACGCACCACGCGTCCAAGCAGGCGCGCGTCGCGCGCAGGTAAAAGTGCCAGGCTGTCCGGCCGAGCCCAATTGCCCTGATCGTCCTTCAGCACAGGGCTTCTGCGGACGATCCCAACCAAGCGCGAACTGAGTTTCGTCTCTGGCATCAGCAGGTGCCGATAGAGGGCTTCGTGCTCACTCTCGGCGATCGCACCATCGGCCGCGCGTCCTGCCGCCTCCTCTATCCAGCGCGCCAGCTCGAACGGCCGGCAGTGCCGGGAGATCGCAAGGTCGTCGTGAAGGATCGGATGCAAACGGGATTCGAGCGGCTCGGGACAGGCCTCCCACATATCCGCGCTGACTCGCACCAGCTTCTCGGCGGCCTCGAGCCGCCCGGTGGCCGCCAGCGTAGATGGACTCTGGCGCAGGTCTCGCCGGTTTTGGGGCGATAGCTTCTTGGCGAGAACCGTAAGCGCGCTGGCGGACCTATGTTGAACCTCCGGATCAGGAGCGTGGCTCGCGTAGTTCGTGTAATGATAGTCGGCGGCATTGCCGACTTTGGTCTCGAGACCTCCCAACTTCTCGCCAGCGCAGCGGAGACGAACCAGCGAATCGATCGTGAACCATTTCGCGCCGCAACTGACCGCGAGCTCGGAGATTCGTGCATCGGCCGCGAGATCCGGGTGTAGATAGTGTTTGCCCTCGAGGTGACTGTTGAGGGCGGAATGTGCCGGCACGACCAGGCTCTTAGCGACGCTCCATTCACCCGAGGCATTTGGCCAGCAAGCGCGTTCTTTCAGCCGCGCAAGGACCAAGTCTGCGAACGTGCCATCTTCCTGGCCCTGTCGAAGCACCAAATCGTAAGCGGCACGACCGAAACGACCGAACCAATCAGCTCCCAGCAAATCTGCTACAAGATCGGCCGTCTGGCCACTCAGCCAGGTATTCCAATCGCTATCGACGAGGAGCCTCGTGCGCTCCGCGTCCAGCTGAAAGGGCGCGGAGATGCTGACTGCGCAGCCGGTCCGTGCCTGCCCGGCCTGAAGCGGATAGTAACAGAAACCAGAGCGATCAGTGACCGGTCTCCCCGCTTTGAGCGAGGTAGAAACAGCGATCCGAACACACGAGCCAGACCGGTAGTAGGACGGAAAGTCGAGACCGGCATACTTGGCTGGGATGTCAACGTGCCGTGCGAATTCGAGCTCTTCATGACGATGCCGCCGCCGCGTGCTGTCAGCACCTTGCGTTTCCAATCGTCCGGTCCGGCGCAGCATGGCGATGCCCGGTACGCGGACACGCTCGGTTTTCGCGTCCTGCCGCCATTCAAGCCGGCGGCCGACGCGCTCTGAGTTCACGGTTAGCGCCCGCACCCCGCTGCTGCGTCCGGGGAGTGCGAGCTTCACCAGTGTCGGGAAAAGCACGCGCTCGATCTCCGCGAGGTCACCCGCCTCTCGGATAGTGGTAAACGGTGCGAACTTGCGCAGGGGGGTGGATCTGTAGGGGACCTGGATCAGAACTCCCTTGCGTCCCTTCGTCGCTGGATCCGTCTGACGCCCCGCTGTGAAGGTGCGAAGGTCGAGAGTTGCCATGCGACCGGCCGACCGCACATGGATGTGGTCGCCGAACCGGAAGAGCGAGCGCATCCCTAAATTCTTGGAGCCGATGCTGCTTTCTTTCGGCGTGATGATCTCGCCCGAACTGTCGCCCAGCACCTCTCCCGTGCCGATTAGCACGGACAGACGGCTCCAGCCCTTCGGCGGAATGTCGCGCCCGGTGCCGGTGATCTCCAGCATCGCGTCCCTGAATCGAATGCCAATCTCCGCTCCACCGGCGTCGAATTCGTTCTGAACGAGCTCCCGCAGGATGTCCGCCGCAGTGTGAGCCAAGACGAATTCGTCGATCTGACTCGACCCGACACGCTGGCGCATGTCTGCAGTAACCTCCGGGACCACGAGATCTTCATTGGTTGGCGCGCGACCCTGGGGGCGCTTTAGTCGAGAGTTCAGTGCCATCAGCGATCCCGCAGCTTAAGCTGCACCAATCTATGGGGACCGGCTGGGCCATCAAGCCGTTTAATGAGGTGCGCGTAGCGGCCGCGCGGAATCGCGCCCATTTCGGAAAAGGGCGCGAGCCGGTGCGCGCACGCGCGCGGGTCGGTCACGAACTCCGCTTGGCGCTGCCCTCGGTACGGGTTGGGGACGGCGGGGAAACCGGGCGGCGATCCGTTCCGGCCGTTGCGCCATCCCTGCCAATCTCCTGTGAAGCGTCGCCGCCCCTTCCGGCTGGGGTGATGGCCGACTGTTCAGTGAGGCACCTCAGCTAGGCGCGTGGGCCGGTGTCGATCGCGGCGGATAGTGGGGAGCGCCTGCATATCCCTTTGGACGATCCCTGCGGCCGCTTTTGACTAGTTCCGGTCGCCGTCCCCAGCCCGTGGCGAGGAGGGTGGGGCGGCGCCGAAGCACCGCCCCTGAAGTAAGCGGTGGAAGGCGTCAGGCCGCTTCGTCGAGTCTCTCGAAGGGCACGCCGCTGTCCGCGTCCGAGTCGGCGACTTCCCTCTCCGGCTCAGCCTCCTCCGTCGGCGGGCCGCCTTCAGGCGAAGCCTCCTCCCAGGGCGGCGTCTCGTCGGAATTGGCCGCGACCTGCTCCGGCGCCGGCGCGAACCGCATCGGGTCGGGCAACCAGGCAAGCGCCCGCTTCTTCACTTTTTTGGGTGCGACGGAGCCGGCGAAGATTCGCTCCGCGGTTTCGCTGAGCTCCGCCTTCTTCGACTTCGAATAGCCGCAGGCGAAGACGGCGCCCCCGATCTCCTCCAGCGCGGCCAGAGTCACGCTCTTGGGCACTCGATCGAAGAAATTGGCACCGGTCGGCCGCCACCATTTCGCGACGTCGATTCCTAGCAAGCGGCCAAGATGATCGTGGAAAGGACAGGTTCGTCCCCCGGGAAGGTTGAGGCTCGCTTCCAGCGTTCGTGCGACCGCATGGCCAAGCCAGGCCGCTCGCGACTTGTCCGGGAGGGCCCGGAAGGCGTCGAACCGGCCGGCGCGCTTGTCCGCCGCGGTCCAGCTGCGGTCGAGCGCCTCGGCCGCCTCCACGCGGGCGCGGGTCGCCGCAGCGTCCGGCGTCTTGAAGCCGAACACCGGGTCAGAGGGCGGCATAGCGACGAGCGAGGATCCGCTCTTCTCCGACGAGTAGCCCGCCTCGCGATCGATCATCAGGAAGATGGCGAGGTCGAGCGCCAGCCCCGGATCGGCCGCCACATGGACGGCAAGGATGTCGCGCCGCTGGATCGCGAGCTCGTCGGCGAGCGCCTGCGAGAGCGGGACCTGCTTGACCGGCGGCTCCACCAGGACAACCGGCGCCTCCTGACGGTCCCCGCCCGCGTCGGACCCGGCGGATGCGATCGACTCCTCGGGCTCGTCGGACGGCTCGACATAATAGCTCGTCTCAAGGCGCGGCTGCCCGGTCTCGTCGAGCAGCATGAAGGTGCCGACGCGGGGCTTCAGCTCGTCGGGGATCACCGGCGGCTTGGCCGTGATCGCCTCGATTCGAGCGCCGATCTCCCGCACCCGCGCCTCGGCGGCCTCGCGGGCTTCCTCGGCGGTCTCCTCGTTCTCGAGCTGGCCGATCAGCTCCTCGGTTTCGGCTTCGAGGGCCTCGACCTCGGCGCTCTCCTCGTCCGACAGCGGCGGAGTGTCGAGCGGGACGCGTTGCAGGCCGCGAGTGACCTCGTAGCCGGCCCAGCTCTCCAGCGTCGGCCGCACGAAGGCGAGGCCGGACGAAGCGGCCGTCTCGGCGGCGAGCACCTCCAGCTTCTCGGTCACGAGCCGCTCCAGAAGCGCAATGTCGAGCCAGCGCGCGCCATCCTCGTCCGAGAACAGGTCGCGCTCGATCCGCCCGCCGGCCGCGGCATAGGCCTCCTCGCCGACGAACCTCGCCCGGCGGTCGCTCGCGCTCACCGTCGCCTGGGTCATCATCCGGCGGATGCTGTCGGGGTGCTGGGCCATGTAGCTCCGGCTCACCTGCTCGAACACGAAGGCCTGCCGCTCCTGGTCCGGAGTCGCGGCATAAGCCTTGGCGACGTCGAGCGTGATCTCACCGGCGCCAAGCGCGTCGAACACCACGGGCGCGAGGCTGGCCAGCCGCAGCCGCCCCTCGACGAACCGGACGGTGAGCCCGAACCGCCGGGCGATCCCCTCGACGTCGGCGCCCTGCTCGATCAGCTGCTGGAACGCCAGGCATTCGTCGGCCGGGTTCATGGCGAGCCGCTGGAAGTTCTCGGCGAGCCCGGCCTCCTGCGCCGCGGCCGGTCCGCTGTCGATCACGAGGCAGCAGACCTCGTGGGCGGCCCCCAGCTTGCCTTCTTCGGCGAGGCTGGCGAGCGCCCGGAAGCGGCGGCCGCCCGCTTCAACGGTGAAGCGACCCTTCGGCTTCTTCGCGGGGGCAACCACGAGGTTCTGCAGAAGCCCCCGCGCCTCGATGTCCGCCTTCAGCTGAAGGTCGGCCTGCTCGTCGGTGGTCCGCCGCACGTTCCGCGGCGACGGCATCAGCTTGTCGAGAGGTATCGTCCTGATCATGACAGGTCTCCGGATGAGAGCCGGTGCGGCCTTTCCGCACTCCGTCGCTCAAACCGGCGCCCGCCCCCTTTCCTCTCGGCGTCAAGGGCATCAGCATCAGGAGTGGCAAGAGCCCTCTGGACGCTGCTACGTTGAACTAGGATTCTGGCAATTGCTGGGCGTCGCCCTCTTCTGTGAAAGGCCTATTGCTGGATCCGCCTGTGCCGAAGCCCTTCGACCTCTTGGCCTCAGTTTCGGAGTTCGCTCGCGAAGCCGGCCTCGCGCTGAACGATCCGGCGCTCGTGGAGAGCTTCTTGACCTCGGCGAAGCCCCGGCTGCAGGCAGCGCTGGCGGATTCTACGCTTCTCCACGGCAGCAGAGCTGAACGTCTCTTCGAGTCGACAGTGCTCAGCCTCGGTCAGTTCAGGCTCTTGAAGACCGAGGATGCAGGACGAGTCCATTCCGTCGAGAAATGTCGGGCACCGGATTTCCGGGTGGTTCTCGACGACGGTGAGCAGTGGCTCGTGGAGGTGAAGAATGTTCGGTGCGAGGACCCCTCCAACCAGCGCACCACAATGTCACCTGCCTACCTCGCCTCGCTTGAAGCCTATTCGCGAGCGGTCGGCTCGCCGCTCCGGATCGCGATCTACTGGTCCCGCTGGGCGCTGTGGACAATCATCTCGCCAGACACCTTCCGGCGTCGCGATGGAGGGTTATCGGTACGAATGATGGAAGCGCTCGTGGTGAACGAGTTCATGCGGCTGGGCGAGGTTTCGATCGCGACGCGGCCTCCGCTCCGGCTCCTGCTCAGAGCTGATCCGGAAAAGCCCCGCACCGTCGATGCGGCAGGGAAGGCCCGTTTCGTCATCGGATCAGTCCAAATCTTCAGCGGCGACGTGGAACTGATCGATCCGCGGGATCGCAGGCTCGCCGAAATCCTATTCTTCTACGGCGAATGGCCCGCGGAGGGTCCTTTCGCGGTGATGCAGAGAGACCAGCTGATCGGGGCTGAGTACGTTGCTGAGCCGCCAGAACCATCAAATCAGGGGTTCGACGGGATCGGCTGGGCAAGCCGCATCTTCAGCCGATATTTCGCGACCCGCACCATCGAAGGGGATGCGGTCATCCAGCTGCGCGCGGACGCGGTCCCGGAATGGTTCGCGCCCTTGGCAGACTGGCCATTTGGCGAGAGCAAGCTTCCGCTCTGGCTGGGGAGGATAGAGCCGTCACCAGAGGCGCTCAAAGCTGCTCGGATGTCTCCTGACCAAGTCCCGCGCGGCAAGCTCAAACGGCGTCGCTGAAGGTGACCAAAGCTCAGGCGGACCGCTCCGACGGCATCCACTTCATGATTTCGGCGGCCAGCCGAGGATCAGCGATGTCGGCGAGGTCTTCCTCCGTCAAGGCGTCCCTCTCGCGCAGCGCCCAGCCTCGCGCAGGGTGCCCATTGGGCAGCAGACGAACGCACTTCTCGGCGATGGACTGGCTGTGCTCGGCCGCGGCGCGCGCGAGCAAGGCTATCAAGGCTCTGCGTTCAGGTTTCGCAGCCAGAGCCTCCGCAGCAGCGACCACGTTCGTTTCCTCGGCCCGAAGCCCCAGCAGCGCCGCAAGGTTCGCGGCCACGGGCGCTGCTCGCGTGAGCAGCCACTTTGGCTCGATCAGGGCAAGAACGTCCTCCGCGATTTCAGCGTGAGCTGCAAACAACGCATCGGAAGCTGCCCTGCGGACCCATCCCCGACCCGGCGTCACCGCGATTTCGAACAGCCGCTGCTGAACCTCTGCTCCTCCCTCCCGCGCGAGAAGCTCCATGATGTCGTGCAGCAGACGCAGATCGTCCGTACCGATGGCCGTCTCCATTAGGTGATCGGCGGTCGGTCGGCTCATTGGCCCGAGCCCTCCTATGGCGGCGACCGCTTCTCGCGCGATGGGGTAAGCTCCGTCATTGGGACCATAGGAAGCGTGCTTGGACCATTGATCCCTGCTGAGCGCGAGCAAAGTTGGTAGATGCGCTTCGTGAGGCTTGCTTCTTATGGCCTTCACGAGCGCCCGCCGCACCGGGCTGCCTTCGGCGGCTGCCAGCGCAAGGAGCTTTTCTGGAAGCGGGGCGGTGTGCGTCTCAGCCAGCGCTTCCACCGCCGCTGCCGCGACATGGGCGAAGCGATGGTGGAGAGCCTGGTCAATCGTCGCCGACATGCGGCTCCTGACGGCAGCTGTAATTGCAGCCACGGCGACATCCACGTCCTTGGTATGCTGAAGCAGCCAATCCACATCGTCGTCGGCAATGTTCAGCCGGTCATGCTCACTCAATTCCACCCTGAAGCTGCGAAGGATCTCGCCGCCGTCCACGGCAGCTTCCAGCTTCGCCCGAGCTCGGTCAGAGAGAGGTCGCGGCCGATGCCCGTCTGCCAACGCGGCTGAGGCGACGGCTACCTCTCCCAGCTCGGTGGGCAGCTGCCTCATCGCCGCATCGGCCGCACGGTCATGCCGCCGGCCATCGTGCCGCGCTCGCCTGGTTTTTAGGCGCCCCAGCTCGATCGCAATCTCGAAAAGGCGCCCAATCCGTCCGGCGGTCTCCAGCTCAATCGCGATCTCGGACATGCGATCCGGCGCATTCTCCACGAGGCAGCTCAGGGCAGCGTGTCGAACATTGATGTCGTCGTGCCCTTCTCGAACGCGCTCAGCGAGAGCATCGCCATAACCTGCGTCCCAGTTGTTCTGGAGGAGGTGCCACAGGTCGTCCTCGTCCTTCGTGCTCCTCGCCGCCGCGAATGCCCCCGCCACCTCCTCCCGAGGGGGAGAAGCTCCCACGCCTTTGATCAGAGACCGAAGCCAGTAGTAGCGCAGCTGCTCCTGGTGCCGGTGCTGAGCCAGGAATGCCCAGCCGCGCTCCGCGCGCACTTTCTCTACATAGGCCTCGAGGAATTCCCGGGCGGTGAAGCCATCGTCATTGTCGCCGATATGCTCAGCATACTCCTCACTATAAACCTCGTTCACGATCGCGAGGTGGGTTTCCGCTGCGCGAGCACGCTCCTCCTCCGTGGGACGCAGCACCTCGCACGCGGTGTCGACGATGGATTCGAAGCCTTCAAGGTCCTCGAGCGCGCCGGCAGCGATGGCGTCAGCTGTGTGTGACACGCCGTAATGAACCACCTCCGAGGCGGCTTCCAGGAAGGCGGGAGTGAGGCCAGGTACGAATTGCGCCACCTTTGCCGCGAATTCGGCATCATAGTCGCTGCGATCCTGCGGCATGACGTCCCTGATGAAGATCTCGATAGCGTTCTTGACCGCGGGATCGGCGCCCATTCGCGCGTACCAGGCGTCGTCGCGGTCGGGCGCTCCCCAATGCATGAACCCGCCGAACGACCTGTCGGGGCGATGGTAGAGCCAGCGCGCTATCTCGCCGACGGTTGAGTTCGGCGATGCGATGGCGGCCGCGAGCTTCAGGTTCTCGTCCGCCTCCTTGCCGCCCTTTAGGACCTGCGCCGCCGTCCATTCGTCCAGGGCCTGCTGTGCCGAATCCGACAGCTTAAGCTTCAATTGCGGATGATTGGCCCCTGCCAGAACCACTTGAGCGGCAGCCGCAATGCTCCAGGCAGCGCCCGGCCCGTCCTGTGCCACCAAGACCTCAACTAGGTTCTTGAGCGTGCGCCGCGCAGGCAGCTCGTGCCGGAGCAGCGCGGCTTCGATGCCTGACTCCACCCGGGGATGGTAGTAGTTCACCAGCTCCTCCGACTGACGCAGGTTTCGCGCAGCGACGAAGAAGGCGACGAGCGGTCGCACTCCGCGCTCAAGCTCTTGATCCTTGTCGGCGAGCCCCTCCTCGAGCGATCGCAGAACATCGAGCGAGAGCTTCGGATGAGCCTTGAGCATCCCCCAGATCACCGCCGCGGCCTTCACATCTCCGCGGGCCTCGATCTGGTTGATGACGGTTTGCTCGATCGAATCGCGATGCGCCTGGTCGATGCCATCCTGCACGAGGCGCGCCGGATTCGCCTGGAGAAGCTCCCGATCCAGTGTCGGCAGCGCATCGAAGAACTTGCGAATCTCGAGCGGTGTGCTGAGCTCCTCGAGGACGCGTGCCTCGCTGTTCGTGGCGAGTAGCCTCAAGGCGACCGGAAGGCCCGGTATATGGTTCCGGTATAGACGGCTGCGCTCCTTCGGGCCGTAATGCTCCGCCTCCAGCGCCACCTGCCAGCGCTTCACCCCTTCAAGAGCGCCGGCGGCTTGAGCGACGTCCAGGCGGCTCGTGGCTAGGATGTATCGTCCTGCGTGCGCCTCGGACATGAACTGGGAAAGCTGCTCGTTCCATGGCAGGCTGTCGGGGTTGAAGCGGAACCTGCCCCACGGGTCCTCGATGTCGTAGAGCACCGGAGGCGTCGTCGTGTCGTCGCGGAGCTGCTTAGGCCCCATGGTGATGGGAACTCGTTTGAGGCCCTGGACCTCGCGGCGAAGGTCCTCCCACAGCGCGATCGTGGCCAAGGTCTTCCCTGTGCCGGATTGGCCGATGATCAGCAGCGCATGATTGTCACGAAGCGCCCCCTGCAGGGTGGGCCAGTTTGTCGGTCGCACATAATGATCGAGCTCCGGGGAGCTGGCGATATAGCCCTCGAACCGCTCGATAACCTGCTGAACCTGCTCTCGGGTCCATACGCTCGACGCCCCAATCGTGATGCGTATGCGGGCCTCCTCGCGAAGCGCGTTCCGGCAGGCCTCCCAATTTGCGTTGGGCACTCTGAAGTTGTCGGTCAGGAGGCGACGGATGTCTGATTCAAGCCGCTCTGGGTCTTCGTTGCCGATGATCGCAACGCGACCGGCCGCTCCCTTCGGCAGAGCATTAACTGTAGAAACCGGCATCCCGTTCGACGCGGGCCAGACGCCGGCGCTGCGCACCTTCAGGCCGCGAGTGAGGCCGTTGAGGCCTGCGCTCGTGACAAGCAGGTAGCGAACCTTTGGGTCCTCCAGGCGCTTGGCGGCGGACGCTCGCTTCTGCCCGTGCTTCAGGAGCGCGTTGAGCTTCGGCACGGTCCAGGCGTCGCCAGTCCTGAGCTTCGCTTGCACTACGAGCCGATAGCCACCGGGCATCGCCACATCCGTGGTGACACGGCCAGGTTCCGTTTCTGCAAGGTCTGCTTCAACGTCTTCCTGGCTGGCGGGCTCGAGGATCAGCTCGTTCGCCAGCTTGGAGGCGAGTAGCAGGTCGAGCGCCAGCCAGACCGAGACATCGATCTGATAGTCGTACCCCGCGAGCCCGTACCCGCCCGACCCGCCACCTTCCGCGGCCTGCTCACCTTCTTTGTCTGCTGCCATGGCGGCGAGCATATTGAGTGACAAGACCCATGGCGAGCCGGTGACTCTTCGCTCAGGCACTCCAAGCTGATCGACACTCGGTTCCCGAACGCGTTACGAAGGAACTGTGCCGTTCTTCTCACAGGATCAAATGGAGGCGATCGCGGGGGCTCTCGGCGACACCGAGCTTGGCCTCAAAGGCGATGAGATCGAACATTTGATCCGCACCTGTCGGATGGTGGATCCGGGGCCCATGACGAAGCGGCGCCGCATCTACAACGCCTTCGCCGAAAGCCAGAACAGTAAGCAAAATCGCACCCACATTCTCGAGTTTATCCGCCAGGCGATGGCGCCGGCTCGCTATGCGCGCGATGCCGGGCGCTACGAGCCGATGCGGGCAAACCTCAATCGGGCGCTCGCCTTCGCGGGCCTCTCCGTAGATGAGACCGGGAAGCTCTGTCCCACGGAGCGGGCAACCACGCTCCCAGAGGCACAACGCCGAGCGAATGACCTCCGCCGCGATCTCGAGGGTCGCGGCGTTCACCCGGACGTGCTGGTTTTCTGCCGTGCCGAGCTGCTGGCAGACAATTACTTCCACGCGGTGCTGGAGGCGGTGAAGAGCGTCGCAGCGAAGCTGCGGAACCGCACTGGCTTGGTCGATGACGGGCATGCGCTCGTCGACCGCGCCCTCGGCGGGGATTCGCCGATGATTGCGATCAACGCGCGGCGTACGCCAAGCGAGCGCAGTGAGCAGTCGGGCTTCGCTAACCTCGTGCGGGGAATGTTCGGAATGTTCCGCAATCCCGCCGCGCATGAGGCGAGAATTCATTGGCCTATGACGAAAGACGATGCGGAGGACCTGCTGACGCTGGTCTCCATGATCCATCGCCGGCTAGATACAGCTTCCATGCCACCGCGCGTCTAACCCCTGTTGTAGGTCACCGTGCAGCCACAAGAGTTCATTAGGAAGTGGAGCCAGAGCACGCTCGGCGAGCGGCAGGCAGCCCAATCTCATTTCCTCGACCTCTGCGCGATGCTGGAGGTCCCCAGCCCATCGGAGTCCGACCAGTCCGGTGATCGCTACGCGTTCGAGAAGGGCGCCCAAAAGACGACCGGGGGAAGCGGCTGGGCGGATGTGTGGAAGAAGGGACATTTTGCCTGGGAGTACAAAGCGCCCGGCGGCGACCTCGATGCTGCATATGCTCAGCTCCAGCAATATGCTCCGGCGCTCGACAATCCTCCGCTCCTGATCGTCTCCGACACGCGCAGGATCGTCATCCGGACGAACTGGACGAATGCGGTCACGGAGAGGCACGCTTTCGAGCTTGCCGACCTGGCTCTGCCGGAAGTTCGGCAGAAGCTCCGATGGGTATTTACCGAGCCGGAGCGGTTCCGACCCGTCAGAACGCGACAGTCGGTCACGGAGGAGGTGGCCGGCCAATTTGCTGCTCTCGCCGAGGCGTTGCGGCAGACGGGGCACGACCCATTTCGAGTCGCGCATTTCGTCAATCAGCTCGTCTTCTGCATGTTCGCCGAGGATTCGCTGCTTCTTCGCGACCAGATGTTCACAAAGATGCTGCTCGCCGTGCGCGCGGGCGACGGGAACTTTCGTGAGCTGGCCTCGGAGCTTTTCGAGGCGATGCATGCCGGGGGCCGGATCGGCTATGACCGTATCGCCCACTTCAACGGAGGCTTGTTCAGCGACGAGAATAATGAAGCGCTTGACCTCACGCCGGCACAGGTAGAGCTCTGCCTCGCCGCAGCCGACAGGGACTGGAGCGAGATCGATCCGTCCATCTTAGGTACGCTTTTCGTGCGTGGCCTCGATCCGGAGAAGCGGGAAGAGCTCGGGGCGGAATATACAAGCCGCGAGAAGATCCTCTCCATCGTCGAGCCCGTGCTGACGCAGCCGATCCTTAGGCAGTGGGCGGCGGAGCGCGAAACGATAGAAGCGCTCATCAATCCCGCTCGCCAGGCGCTGCAGGCAGAGATCGCGGCAGCCGCCGCATTCCCGGAACTCGCGGAAGAGGTGGAGGCGGTACAGGCACGCCTTGCCAGAACCGCCCAGCTCTCGCTGTTCGAGAGCCTTCCGAAGCTCCGTAAGCGGCGCGTTCTCGACAATGTCCGCTCGGCCCTCCGGGCAGCGGACCGCGCCTATCGCAGCGCGATGGAACAGGGCGAGCGGCGCTTTAAAGCGTTCCTTGAGCAGCTTCGCGGATTTCGGGTCCTCGATCCGGCATGCGGATCGGGCAACTTTCTTTATCTCGCGCTCAACGAGCTCAAGACCCTCGAGTGGCGCATCGCTCTTGAAGGCGAAGCACTGGGTTTCGAGCGTTCATTTCCCTCTATAGGGCCGGAGGCGGTGCTCGGAATTGAGTTGAACCCTTATGCGGCCGAACTCGCGCGGGTCTCCGTTTGGATCGGCGAAATTCAGTGGATGCTGAGAAACGGGTTCGACATCAATCGGGCTCCCGTTCTGAGGCCGCTCGAAACCATCGCTAACCGGAATGCGATCATCAACGCTGATGGATCGGCATCGGAATGGCCTGACGCTGACGTCATCATCGGCAATCCGCCTTACATGGGCGCAAAGCTCATGAATCGACGCTTGGGTCGCGAAATGACGGCCGCCATTAGACGCCTGTATGAAGGCCGTCTTCCCGGCTTCACGGACCTCGTCTGCTACTGGTTCGAGAATGCGCGAACGATGATCGAGGCCGGCCGCTCGAAGCGGGCGGGCCTCGTCGCGACAAATTCGATCCGGAAGAACACGAATTTGCCGGTGATGCGTCGAATTGCCGCGTCCACTCAGATCTTCGCCGCTTGGCCGGAGGAGAAGTGGGATATTGAAGGCGCAGCGGTGGACGTTTCCCTCATCTGCTTTGGCGATGCCGGCGAGGCTCCAGCGCTGCTCAATGGAGAGCCGGTGACCGAGATACACCCGGATCTGACGGCCGGACTAAACCTCACGCTGGCCCGCCAACAGCGAGAAAATGCCGGCGTGGCGATGCTCGGCATCCAGAAGAGCGGCCCGTTCGATATTCCGGGTACTGTGGCCCGGGCATGGATGGCCCAGCCGGAGAATCCCAACGGCATCGCGAATTCCGCCGTGTTGAAGCCTTACTGGAACGGCGACGACGTGACCGGACGCCCGAGAGACATGTGGTTCATCGATCTCCCTCTCGGTCTCACCGAGAGCGAAGCGTCACTCTACGAACTTCCTTTCCGCCACATTGCAACCACCCCCGATGAGGATGGGAAGACGATTAAGGAGCTCCGTGCGGCATTGGAGGAGCGCGCGCACGAACGCTGGTGGGAGCCGCATTGGCCGCGCCCGGGCATGCGTCGGGCGATCACGGCCATTCCACGCTACATTGTTACCCCGGAGACGGCCGAGCACCGTCTGTTCGTATGGCTGAGCTATCCGACCCTGCCAGACAAGAACCTCATCGTCATCGCTCGCGATGACGACTTGATGTTCGGCCTGCTTCACAGCCGATTCCATGAGGTATGGTCGCTTCGAAAGGGATCCGACCTTCAAGACCGGCCACGCTATACCCATACGAGCACGTTCGCGACGTTCCCCTTCCCGGAAGGCTTCACACCGGACCTTCCCCTGGAAGCGGCGCTGGAGCATCCGGCCGCCGATGAGATCGCGGCCGCCGCCGCTGATCTCAACACGCTTCGGGAGAACTGGCTCTGGCCATCCAGTCTCTATCGTGTTGAACCGGAGACCGCACTAGGCTTCCCCGATCGGCGTGTTCCGGTGGATGCTGCCGCTGCCGACCTGCTGCGGAGTCGAACGCTGACGACGCTGTACAACGAGCCACCCGAGTGGCTCAGACTCGCTCACGCGCGCCTGGATGCCGCGGTCGCGCGCGCTTATGGATTTGACGGGGAGCTCAAGGAAACGGCGATCTTGGAAATGCTGCTAGCTCTGAATCTTTCCCGCCATTCGTAGCGGCGGCGGTAGCGTGATTAGCCTTCCTGCTCGACAGGCTCGTTTAGAGCCAAGCCATTTGTTTCCTGCCAGAGATCAGATCTGATCTTGAAGTGAAAATAAACGCCCTTGGTGTCGAACATCAGGGGCCTTTCACCAGCGGCATTAGGCGTCCCAAAGCTCGCTCTAAAGCCCACGGGAGCGTCGGGATGGGCTGCCCATTGGCTGATTCTCGATAAGTTGGAGGCAGCGAAAAAGGCGCGAAAATCCTCAAGCGAGCCGAGAAGGGCGGTGAAGTCGCGCGCCGCCTTCCGGAGAGCTCGGTAGACCGCAGCTCGTCGAGCCGCAGCCAAGCCCGTGATGTAGTTTATGGCAGCCTCTTCGTCGGGTTGCACGTGCGCAGCTATTGCCGCCCTTATTTCATCGAGCGTGCGCGCAGGATGGTAGTCTGAGAGTACCGCCGTCATGCCGCTTAACGTGCCGAAATCGACATCCCGTGTCTGGACTGACGACCCGCGCGTTCGCATGCCCGTGGGACCTCCGCTCTCAGCACGGCGGATGATCTCGGTGGCTACCAGGCGGCCACCATTTGCGCGTATCGTTCGAAGCGCCTGATAGAAAGTTGCTCCCTCTCTCCGGAATGCTCGAAAGAAGCGTTGAGCCTCCTCGATCGGCGCCCGGACCCCGTCGAGCGTGGTCAGCCAGTCATCCAACTTTGGGAGAACGGCCAGGAGATAGCCTTCCTCCCGGTCTCGAGTTTGTCGCTCCGCCCACTCCCGATCAGCCTCAGCACGCGTATCGTGACTGGCGCAACAGTGGCCGATGAAAGCGGCTGCACGAAGCTCAAAAAAGTAGACCAGCCATCCCTCGAGGAACTTGTCGGGGCGGCACATCGGACAGGGCGCCATATCGCCGTCGGGGCGCTTCTCTTGCGGAACCCTGATCTTCGCCAGCTTGTGGAACGGCTCATCGCGCCTGATCGGGCCAGGATGAAGGTCGACAAAGGTCTCAGGCTGACCAGTGCGAGCGATATGCGCGCGGACGGCATCAACGAAGGACGGCGGTGGCCTGTCGGAGAAACACCGATATGTCGCGACCCCTCCGACGGCCGCGGGACGGGCTGCCATAGCCAGATCATAACAGGAACAATCGCTAGCGAAAGAGTTTCTTTTCGCAGAAGCGGCTGACGGATAGGCTGAGCCCGTGCGGGGATGTCTCAGCTGGATCATCGGGATTGCAGTCGCCTTCGGGCTAGCGAAGGCGGCGGGCTCCTGGCTGGGGCCGGTCACATGCCGAGATGGCTGGCACTCCCCTTCGATTGGTCGGCAGGGCGCTTGTTCCCATCATGGGGGTGTCGATCGCTCCCGAGATATTCTCATTTTCTTGTTTATCGGCGCCGGCGCATTCGCGGGGATCGCGTTCCACGAGAGCCGCATGGCCTACTGGATCGCCCGCGAGAAACCCCCGCAGCCGCCGCCTCCACCGGCGCCCGTTATACCCGCCGCACCGGGCGAAACCGCGTGCCCCCAATGTGGTGGCGCCATGCGCGTGCGGATAGCCAGGCGGGGTCGCTGGCCGGGACGTCGGTTCTGGGGGTGCACCCGCTATCCACGATGTCTGGGAACTCGGCCGCACAAGTTGCCGTAGCGAGTCGGTTTCTGGTCCAGCTGAGCGGGATGCATTTTCCTCTTTCCGCAAGGGGAGCGGCGCGATGAAAAGCCGGGCCCCTACTTCTCTCGGATCTGTCGAGGAGCAAACGTTTTCGGAGCGGGAAAGGACCACGTTGCGAGCTTCTCCCTTGTCCGATCGGTCCCAATCTGCTGACTCTTGAATAACCATGCTGCGCCAATACGAATTAGTCGAACGGGTTCGAAGCTATAACCCGCAGGCAGATGAGGCGCTCATCAACCGCGCCTATGTCTTCTCTATGAAAGCGCATGGCAGCGAGGTTCGCGCCTCGGGAGACCCCTACTGCAGCCATCGCATCGAGGTGGCGGCAATTCTTGCCGACCTTCATCTCGACGATGAAACAATCGTCGCCGCCATCCTTCACGACACAATCGAAGACACGCTTGCGACGCCCGGGGAAATCGAGACGCATTTCGGAAGGGGCATCGCGGACCTCGTCGACGGAGTCACCAAACTCTCGAAGATTGAGGCGCGGAGTGAGAGCGAGCGCGCCGCCGAGAATCTCCGCAAGTTTCTGCTCGCCATGTCGGACGACATCCGTGTCCTGCTCGTGAAGCTGGCCGACCGGCTCCACAGCATGCGCTCACTCCATTTCATCGAGGATGAGACGAAGCGCCGGCGCATCGCCCGCGAGACGATGGATGTCTATGCGCCGCTCGCGGAGCGGATCGGCATGTACGAGTTCATGACCGAGATGCAGACGCTCGCCTTCCGCGAGCTCGAGCCGGACGCCTACGAGGCGATCACAAGACGGTTGGCCCGGCTCCATGACGGCACAGGCAGCGATCTTATCCTCCGGATAAGCCGCGGCCTGAAAGCGCATCTTGAGGCGCACGACGTTGAGGCGGAGGTCACCGGCCGCGAGAAACCGCCTTATTCGATTTGGCGCAAAATGGCGGAGCGTCACGTCAGCTTCGATCAGCTTTCCGACCTTGTAGCGTTCCGTTGCATCGTCGGCTCTGTTGACGAGTGTTACCGAACGCTTGGCGTGATTCACCAGCGTTGGCCGATGGTGCCCGGCCGCTTCAAGGATTTCATCTCGACGCCAAAGCGAAACGGCTACCGGTCGCTCCACACCACGGCCATTCACGACGAGCAGATCAGGATCGAAATCCAGATCCGCACTCGAGAGATGCATGCCCAATCAGAATATTTCGCGGTCCGCGGGACCGGAAACAAAGCTGGGACGACCGGAGAGGACAGGCCGCCTTGGATCAATGATCTTGTGGAGATTCTCGAATATGCAAGCTCGGAGGAGTTGCGCGAACACACGCGCATGTCCGTGTACCAAGACCGAGTCTTCGCCTTCACGCCTGGGAACGAGCTGATCCAGCTCCCTAAGGGCGCGACACCTGTCGATTTTGCTTACGCCGTCCATTCAACTCTCGGCGACGAAACCGTCGGCGCTAAGGTCAACGGTGTTGAGGTGCCGCTGGAGACGGTCCTCAGCAACGGCGATCAGGTGGAGATCCTCCGCTCGGAGTCACAGGTGCCGCAGGCGGATTGGCTCAGGTTCGTTGCCACTGCAAAAGCACGCGCGGCAATCCGACGCCATCTCCGAAAGGGAACTCTCGACGCGCCTGCAAGCCCGCGGCCCGATCCAGATGAAGGTGGATATATCCAGTTCACAACTGCGGCTGTCGAACGGATCTTGAAGAAGGCCGCGAGCCCAGCAATCACCCGCAGAGGGCACCAAATCGATGCGACAAACGGCGCGTACGAGACCCGCGACGACATTCCGTTAGAGTGGCTACCAAGGCACCTTCTCAGTTGCACTCAGATTCTTCGTCAAGGGATTTCGGAAAACGCGCCCGCCCTCTTGCGAGCGCCATTGGATGTCTATTCCGATGAGATCAAGGAAAGCAAGGGCGGGCCGATTATTCAGACCCTCGTGTTTTGTGCCTCGATGATCACCGCTGCGATGGCAAACCCGGACTTTGACTTCTGGGCGAATGGCCTAACAGACCAGTTCGAGTCATTCTTGAGCGATCATCGCCGGCTCATCGAGCACTACCCGGAACTAGTAGCCAGACGGGAAGCCTTAGCGACGCTTCCTGTAGATTTTTCGGCCGACATTGGCCGCGCGCTGTCCGATTTCGTGAACGCCAGCGGAAAGGTCCTAGATGCACTTGTCGATTCCGGCATAGCAACTGAGAAGGCAGCGAAGGTGTTGCAGCAGCAGCTGAGGCTAGCTCAATCGATCACTGCAGAAATCCACAGCTCTCCACATGAGGACCCGATCGGAGATCGGGGTTCCTGGTCGCCATTGCATGATCAAGCCGCGAACAGCTTAGGCGTTTGGATACAGGTACGGGATCATCTTGAGCACCTCTTTTCCATCACCTCTGATTCCCAGCTCGAACCCAAACTACCTGTTCTAGTGTCGGCCATTTCGCGATTCATCCAAACGTTTGTCACGCTAGCCGGCAGATAGCTGGCGTTCGGATCGTACGTCCATGGAATCTGCTGGACTGGTGGACCGGCGCCGCCTCCCAGCGTCGAGCACGAGCAGGCGGGAATAATGCTCAAAAGAGCACACGAGCACTGATCGGCAGCGAAGGGCCTTCCTCGCCCGGAGACCGGAAATAACGTTCATAGTGCTGCCGCTCCACCGTACGACCTGACACGGCGTACAACCTGAGCATCTTCACCAGCTGAGCGAACCCGCCGATCGGATCGTCGCTGAAAATCGCGCCATCTCCCTCAGTCATCGCCCGTGTGATGGAGCCGGATTTCGAGTTAAAGGGATAGATGCTGCCATCTGCAAGGGACGTGACGATATTGGGCATGAGGTGGGCCCCCGCCTGGCGGGTCTCATCGGCAAGGTTTCGGATGGTCGTCTGTGGCGTCGCTTCAAAACGCTGACAGAGGACAAAGCTGTAGACCTGATCGAGAGACCGGCGACTCTGATCGAACTGCTGTTCCGGCGTCCCAGAAAAGCAGGTGGTGCTCCCATAGTTTCGGAACGGAACGGTAGGACTCCCAAGTCCTTCGTCAGTTGCTATGGCGCGCCGGCGCAGCACCTTCACAGAAGCGCTCTTCGCTACGGCGTCTTGCAACTCCTTCTTGCCAAACGTGCTTTTCACTTCGCCCGCCGCTATGACGCCCTCGACCGGGAAATAGGTCGCGTCCGCGGCATCGTTGTGCGCGAAGATCGGACTGAGCTTCTCGTAAACGACGATGTCCTGCTGCCGGCTGACGCCGCCATAGCTGTCGACGACGATACCGCTACCCACGCCGACGCCGCCGGGCATCAGGCGCTCAAGCTGCACGCGGGCGGGATGCTCCTTTGCAATCCCGATGAGGCTTGGTGTGCCGGCCCCTTGCGAGAATGCGAACTCGTGGATTAGGCGTTCCGCCACGTGCCGGACGAACGCGGGCCCGTCGAACGCCATGATACCCTCAGTTGGTGTCAAGCCATCGAACATGGTGCCTGCTAAACGAGCAAGTGCCAAGCGCCTTTCGCCCGGGAAAGCGTGTCATCACCCCCAGGGTGACGGATAAGGCGCCCGAGATAGCGTCATTCGTTGCCGCCCACCGGATCGCGTGACGTCTCTACCCTTCTGAGCCGCAGTACCGACCCCATTCGATCATCAGTGCCCGCCGCTTCTCAAGGAGATTTCCCCGCCGATAAGCCGCTTCCGTTTTGTCCCGCACCATGTGGGCTAGAGCAGCCTCGGCAACCTCACCCTGAACGTCCGTCTCCTCGCTCACCCAGTCCCGGAATGACGAACGAAAGCCATGCGCAGTGTACGCAACCTTCATCTCGCGGAGGAGCTTCGTCAGCGTCATATCCGACATTGGCTGCCGGGGCTGGCTGCCGGGAAAGATCAGCGGCTCATCCCGCAATCTCAGCTCGCTGCAACGCTGCAGAATGCGCAGCGCCGGCCTCGACAGGGGAACGACATGTTCCCGTCTTGCCTTCATTCGCTCCGCTGGAATCGTCCAAAGCTGGCTTCCGAAGTCTATTTCGTCCCAAACCGCCGATCGCACCTCACCGGATCGGGCGGCCGTCAAGATGGCGAACTGGAGCGCCAACCGCGTGAAGCTCTCCCTTTCCCTCAGCCGCTTCATGAAAGAAGCGACCTCCACGTAGGGCATGGCGGCGAAGTGCCCCTCCTTCTTTTGCTGGCGCGGCAACCCCTTTGAGATCGATCGCATCGGCGCCTCAGTGTCGCGATACCCCGACGCATAAGCCCAATCGAGCACTGCCCCGATCCGTTGGCGCACCCGACGGGCTGTTTCCGGCTTCGTGAGCCAGATCTCCGCGAGCACATTGCGTACCATGGGCCCTGTGATCTCGGACACTCGGATATCCCCGAGAGCGGGCCAGGCATAGACCTCGAGAGTGCGCAGCCACTGCGCCTCATGCTTCTCATTCCTCCACGTCTTCTGGTGGAGCGCGACGACCTTCTTTGTTGCCTCCTTGAAGGTGGGAATTCCCGCCGCCTTCCGCCGCTCGAAGACGGGATCAAGTCCGTCCTCCATCCAGGCTCGCACCTGCCGTGCTCGCTCGCGCGCCTGCGCAAGTGATACCTTTGAAGCACTGCCTAGGCCGATGTCGCGCCGACGCCCGTGCTTCTGGACACGCACCATCCAGCTCTTTGAGCCCGACCGGCCGACCACCAGAAATAGACCGTCTCCATCGCCCAGCCGACCGGGCCGTTTGACCGCCTTCAAGCCCGTCGCGGAAAGCTTTCCCATGCCTCAATCCTCCCACATTTTTTCCCACAGGGAAAATCGGTTGCCGGTGGATTCCAGCGGATGCGGGCGGACGCGAATCAGTCGAAAGCCTTGGTAATCCTTGGCTTTTCCGATTCGCTACGAATGTGGGAGGACAGCAGGGTGGCGGAGCGGGAGGGATTCGAACCCTCGATACGGTTTTGCCGTATACTCACTTTCCAGGCGAGCGCCTTCGACCACTCGGCCACCGCTCCGCATGTCCCGGAAGAAGGCCCATCTAGTCAGCGCCGTCGCGCAGGGCAAGCCGGCGGGCGGCGGCCTCGATCCGGCCGGCCAGGGCGACGTCCCTGGCCGTGACGCCGCCTTCGCTGTGGGTGGAGAGCCTTATCTCGACCCGGTTCCAGACGTTGGTCCAGTCGGGATGGTGGTCGGCCTTCTCGGCCTCGAGCGCGACCCGCGTCATGAAGGCGAAAGCTTCGCCGAAGTCGCGGAAGCGGAACGTCCTGGCGATGGCTTCGCGCTCCGCGTCGTAGGTCCAGCCCGGCAGCGCCGCCAGAGCCTCCTGCCGTTGCGCCTCGGTCAGCTTCGGCACCGCCTCTTCCTCCATCGCCTGCCGCCCTCTATGTCGCTCCTCGATGGCCGGTGGTCAAACCTATGCGCCCGACGCGGCCGAGATCGAGCGGCTTGCCGACCAGGCGATCGCCCGCCTGCCCGACCAGTTCCGGCGGCATCTCGAAGGCGTCGTCCTGCGTGTCGAGGAATTCGCCGACGACGAGGTGCTGAGCGCGCTCGGTATCGAGGATGCTTTCGACCTGTCGGGCCTCTATTCCGGCCGCTCGCTCGACCGGCCGAGCAGCTGGGCCTCGGGCGAGCTGCCGCCGATGATCCACCTCTACCGCCGTCCCCTGCTCGACGAATGGGCGGAGACCGGGGTCAGCCTCGAGGATCTCATCACCCACGTCATCGTCCACGAGGCCGGGCATCATTTCGGCTTTTCCGACGAGCAGATGCACGCCATCGAAGAGCAGGCGGGATGACTCGCCTGCTGCGGCTCGACGGTGTCACCGGAAGGCGCGGCGGAAGGACCCTGTTCGAAGCCTTGGACCTGACCCTGGCGCCCGGCGAGGCCGCCCTGGTCACCGGCCCGAACGGCGCGGGCAAGTCGAGCCTGCTTCGAATCGCGGCCGGCTTGCTGAGGCCCGCCGCGGGGACCGTCGAGAGCGGCGCCGCCTCGCTTGCCGACGAACATCCCGCCTTGGACGAACGCCGGCGCCTCGCCGACGCGCTCGCTTTCTGGGCTCGCCTCGACGGCGGCGACGCTTCGGCCGGCCTCGAAGCGATGGGCCTGGCCCCGGTGGCGGACGTGCCGGTGCGGATGCTGTCGGCGGGACAGCGCAAGCGGGCGACCCTGGCGCGCGTGATCGCGAGCGGCGCCCCGCTATGGCTGCTCGACGAGCCGGCCAACGGCCTCGACGCCGAAGGGCAGGACAGGCTCGCCGCGGCGATGCGCGGGCATCTCGAGCGCGGCGGAGGGATCCTCGCCGCGTCCCACCAGCCCCTCGGCCTGGCCGCGGCGCAGGCGGTGCGGCTGGGATGATCGGGCTCGTCGCTCGCGAATTGCGGCTGGCGGCGGCGGCCGGCGCGGCCTTGCTTCCGCCGGTCTTCTTCCTGCTTGTCGCGACCCTGTTTCCGTTCGCCGTCGGTCCGGACGGACCCCTGCTGGCGCGGACCGGCGGCGGCGCGCTGTGGATGGCCGCGTTGCTGGCGGCGCTGCTCCCCGTCGACCGCCTGGTCGAGCCCGACCGGGCGTCCGGAGTGCTCGATCAGCTGGCGGTGCGCGGGATCGGCGAGGAGACGGTCGCGATCGCCAAGCTCGCCGGCCACTGGCTGAGCTTCGGCCCGCCGCTGATGATCGCCGCCCTCCCCGCCGCCGCTCTGATGAAGCTGCCGTCCGACGTGCTTCTTCGGCTCGAGCTGGGGCTGCTGGTCGGCACGCCCGGCCTCGCCGCGCTCACCCTCGCCGTGGCCGCCCTCACCGCCGGCCTGAGGCGCGGTGGCGCGCTTGCCGGCCTGTTGATGCTTCCGCTCGCGGTGCCGCTGCTCATCTTCGGCGCCGGGCTGGTCGAGCGCGGCAACCAGGCGGGCGCGCTGCAGCTGCTGGCCGCCGTCTCGCTGCTGCTTGTCGCGGGCGCTCCGTTCGCCGCCGGCGCAGCGATCCGGGCATCCCGCGACTGACTCGGAGGCGCCCGGACGGCCCGGTCTTCGGCTAGTCCCGGGACCAGCGAGCGAAGATCGCCGTCGGCAAAAGCAGCCCGCGCGCCTCCTCGCGCACCGCCATGTCTCCACATTCGACTCGGCCGCCGAGGTCGCCCAGCCGCTGGCTCAGAAGCTCGCCGATCGCCAGCGCCGACATCCGCACCGCATAGACGGTGAGGACGAGGAATCGGCTCCCCTCGTCGAGCAGCTTCCGGCAGCCGGCGATCAGGCCCGGCAGATCCTCCTCGAGCCGCCAGATCTCGCCCTCGGGGCCACGGCCATATTTGGGCGGATCGAGGATGACGCCGTCGTAGCGGCGTCCGCGGCGAACCTCGCGGGCAACGAATTTGACGGCGTCGTCGACCAGCCAGCGAATGGGGCGGCCGGCCATGCCCGACAGGGCCGCATTGGCCTTGCCGGCTTCGACCGACTTTTTCGAAGCGTCGACATGGACCAGCTTCGCCCCGGCCGCGGCCATCGCCAGGGTGCCGACACCGGTATAGCCGAACAGGTTCAGAGCCTCGCTGTCCGGGCCCAGCCGTTCGCGCATCCAGGACCATTGCGGCGCCATGTCCGGGAAGAAAGCAAGATGCCGGAACGGGGTGCAGTGGGCCCGAAACCGAACCCCCTGCCACCCGAGCGGCCAGCCGTCGTTCGGGACCGAGCGGGCGAACCGCCAGCGGCCGCCGCCTTCCTCGTCGGAGCCGGGGAGGAACTCGCCGTCGGCATCCCAGGCCGGCGCGGACGGAGCCCACATCGCCTGGGGCTCGGGACGGATGAAGCGATAGGGTCCATAGCGTTCGAGCTTGCGGCCGCCTCCGCAGTCGACGAGGCCGTAGTCCGCCCACGGCTCCGCGACCAGAATGACGGGAGTCATGCCGCGCGGACGGCGGGAAAGCCGATCGTGGCGCTCGCCCGCGGCCCGGCCAGCATCGCGGCGGCCTCGGTCTTGAGCGCGTCCAGGGTCACCGCCTCGAGGTCTCGAACCACCTCGCGGGGCTCGACCAGACGGCCGTGAAGCGACAATTGCCGGGCGACATAGGCGGCCTGGCCCCAGCTCGTCTCGAGCGACATCAGCAACCCTGCCTTCGCCTGGGCGACGGCGCGGTCGAGCTCACGCGGAGTCGCCGTCCGGGCGGCGTCGGCGACGACCTCGGCGATGAGCCGCGCGGCGGCCGCCGCCTCGCGCCGCGCGGTCGCGGCGTAGAAATAGAAGGTGCTCCCGTCGCGATAGGGCTGCAGCGACGACCAGACCGAATAAGCCAGCCCCCGCTCCTCGCGCACGGCCTGGAACAGCCGCGAGGAGGCTCCGCTTCCGACCAGGTCCGAAAACAGCCGGGCGGGATAATAGCCGGGCTCGAGCAAGGCGGGCGCACGGTAGGCGATGGCGAGGTGCGCCTGATCGGCGCGGACGGCGCAGGAACGGACCCCGCCGGCGAAGCGTGCCGGCTCGGGAGGGTCGATCGTGCCCAGCGGGAGCCCGGCGAACCGCTTTTCGGCGTGCCGGACGAGCGCCGCGTGGTCGACCTTCCCGGCTGCGACGAGGGACAGGCTGGCCGCCCGATACTGGCCCAGCCGCCAGTCGTGGAGGTCGTCCGCCGTGATCGCGGCGATGCTTTCTTCCTCGCCGAGCACCGAGCGCCCGAGCGGCTGATCGGGATAGGCCGCGGCCCACAAATCGTCGAAGATGATGTCGGAGGGCGTGTCGCGCGCTTCGCCCAGCTCCTGAAGGACGACCTCCTTCTCGCGGGCCAGGTCCTCGCCATCGAAATGCGGCCGCAGCACCATGTCCGACAGCAATTCGATGCCGAGCGGCAGCTGGTCGGCCAGCAGGGCGGCGGTGAAGTTGGTGCCCTCGCGGTCGGTGCAGGCGTTGAGATCGCCGCCGACATCCTCGATCGCCTCGGAAAGCTCGCGCGCGGAGCGGCCGCCGGCGCCCTTGAACACCATATGCTCGAAGAGATGGGCGATTCCGTTGACCCGCGCCGGCTCGTGCCGCGCCCCGGTATCGGCATAGAGCCCGACCGCGACGGTCTCGATTCCCGGCATCGTCCGCGAGGCGACTCGAAGGCCGTTGTCAAGGATGGTGAGCTTCATCATCGCAGGGCGGATCTAGGCGCTCACGCCCGCCGCGACAATCTGAGCCTCAGCGCCAGCCCGTAGATGACCAGGGCGGCGGCGGCGAAGAAGAACCATTGGAAGGCGTAAAAAAGGTGGTTGTTGGGGATTTGCTCGATGCTTGCCGGAGCGCCGGGAGCCAGCGGCGCGACGGCGGTTGCGCTGGTGAGGATGATCGGCCCTTCGGGGCGGACGGAGCCCAGCGTCCCGGCCACCAGGCCATCGAGGGAAAGCCGGAGCGTGTCGTCGGGCAGGCGCGACCAGCCGACATTGACTCGAAGTCGGCCGGCGAGACCCCGCGCGCCCGGCCGGCACGGGAGGAAATAGCTGTACCCGCCGACGCCGTCGCGGCTGGAGCCGCCGCGAAGCTCCGGAGCGACTCCGATCGAACGGCAGGTGACGAGGATTCGGCGAAAGGCGAGCGGCGGCGGATCGGCCTCTGCCCGGGCGAGCAGGGGATCGAGATCGAGTGCCGGCAGCGTCGCCGCGCTCGCATAAGCGGCGAGCAGCTGCTCCTTTTCCTCCGCGCGCTGCAACTGCCAGATGCCGAGCGCGATCATCGTCGCCACGGCGGCCGTCACGATAGCGGTGGGAAGGATCGGAAGCCGCTTCATTCCGGGTCCCGAAGCTGCGCCTCGCGGGCGCGGTGGCGATATTCGAGCGCGAGCAGCATCGCCTTGGCGAGGCGCAGCAGCCCTACGACCATCACGACGGTCAGGGGGAACCAGAGCAGGACATGAACCCAGAAGGGCGGCTCCGCGGCCAGTTCGAGAGCGATGGCAAGCGCGACGACGGTGCCGCCGACGATGAAGATCAGGAAGGCGGCGGGGCCGTCGCCGACGTTGAAGCGGCCGTAATCGAGCCCGCAGGCGCGGCATTGGGGGGCGAAGGTGGCAATTCCGTCGAACAAGGTCTTGCTGGCGCAGCGAGGGCACAGGCCGCGAAGCGCGGCCTGCAATGGCGACGGCCCCTTCACCGCGTCAATGGACTTCGGCGCCCCAGCCGCCCCAGACGTAGATGCAGATGAACAGGAACAGCCAGACCACGTCGACGAAATGCCAATACCAGGCCGCGGCCTCGAAGCCGAAATGCTGTCTCGGGCTGAAATGGCCTTTGTACGAGCGCACCAGGCACACGATCAGGAAGATGGTTCCGATGATGACGTGGGCGCCGTGGAAGCCGGTCGCCATGAAGAAGGCCGAGGTATAGATGTTGTCGGTGAAGCCGAACGGCGCATGAATATATTCGTAGGCCTGGATGCTGGTGAAGAGCAGGCCCAGACCGATGGTGAGCCAGAGGCCGTTGATCAGCCCGCGGCGGTCGCCGGTGATCAAGGCGTGATGCGCCCAGGTCACGGTCGTCCCCGAACAGAGCAGGATGAGGGTGTTGAGCAGCGGCCAGCCGAACGGGTCCATGACGTGCATGCCCTCGGGCGGCCAGACCCCGCCGACCGCCTCGACGTCGGGCGGGAACAGGGCGGCGTTGAAATAGGCCCAGAACCAGGCGACGAAGAACATCACCTCCGAAGCGATAAAGAGGATCATGCCGTAACGAAGGTGGAGCTGGACGATCGGCGTATGATCGCCGGAATGAGCCTCCCCGATCACGTCCGCCCACCAGCTGAACATCGTGAACAGCACCCCAAGGACTCCGGCGAAGAAGACGTAGGCGCCGTAGGGATTGTCGTGCATCCACATCACGGCCCCGGCGAACAGGGCGAGCGCCGCGGTCGCGCCGACCAGGGGCCAGATGCTCGGCGGGAGGATGTGATAGGGGTGGTTCTTCGCTCCGGCCATGCTTCGTTCCCATCGCTGCTCCCGGACGCCGCCGGGTCCGCCCCCGCCGTCCGCCTGGGCCCGGCCCTCGCCGGGAATTGGTGCCTCCTAGCTTCCGCTCTCGGCTCGGTCCACCGGGTAAAAGGTGTAGGAGAGGGTGATCTCGCTGATCTCCCGAGCGCTCGGATCGTCGAGGATGGCGGGGTCGACGTAGAAGATGACGGGCATGCGCACCTCCTCGCCGGGCAAGAGCGTCTGCTCGGTGAAGCAGAAGCACTGGATCTTGGTGAAATACTGCCCGGCCTGCGACGGCGTCACGTTGAAGGTGGCGGTTCCGGCGACGGCTCGGCCGGAGAGGTTGCGGGCCGTGTAGAGCGCGATGTTGCGCGCGCCGATCGCGACCCGGCGGCGCGTATCGACCGGTTCGAATCGCCAAGGCAGCGCCGAAGAGGTGTTGGCGTCAAAGCGCACCGAGATCATCCGCCCGACCGTGCCCGGGGCGCGGCCGTCGGCGGCGACCTGGGTCGTCCCGCCGAGACCGGTCACCTGACAGAATATCCGGTAGAGCGGCACACTGGCGAAGGCGAGGCCGACCATCGCCGCGACGAGCAAGGCCGCGAGGGCGGCGGTGCGACCGTTCCGTCGCGCCAGCGCCGTCATCCCTGGCCCCCGACCCGAGCGATCGTGATCAAGTAGAGCAGGATGACGAAGGCGCCCAGAGCCAGCGCCATGACCACCGCCCGGCCGCGCTGCCGACGGCGTATTTCCTCGGTCACCGGGTCGTTCGGGATCATCCGAGCAGCGCCTTGTCCGCGACCAGGGCGCCGAAGATCCCGAACAGGTAGAGGATCGAGAAGGCGAACAGGCGCTTCTCGGGCTTCATCGCCGCCGGCTCCGTCGCTCGATTGACGAGCACTCGCAGCGAGAGAAGCAGGAAGGCGAGACCGAGCGCCCCGGCGGCCGCGCCATAGAGCGGCCCGGCGAGCCCGAGCGGCCAGGGCGCCACGCCCGCCGCCGCCATCGGCAGCGCGTAGAGCATGATCTGCACCCGGGTCGCCCGCGCGCCGGCGACCACCGGAAGCATCGGCACGCCCGCATTGGCATAATCCGAGCGCACGAAGAGCGAGAGCGCCCAGAAGTGCGGCGGCGTCCAAAGGAAAATGAGGGCGAACAGCAACAGCGGCAGCAGATCGGCCTGGCCGGTCGCGGCCGCCCAGCCGATGAGCGGCGGAAAGGCGCCGGCGGCACCGCCGATCACGATATTCTGCGGGGTCCGCCGCTTGAGCCAGATCGTGTAGACGAAGACGTAGAACAGGATGGAGACGGCGAGCACGGCCGCCGCGAACCAGTTGGTCGCCACGCCCATCAGGACGACGGAGAAGACACCCAGGCCGACACCGAACTGAAGGGCCGCCTCGCGCGTCATTCGGCCGGCCGGGATCGGGCGTGCGGCGGTCCGCTTCATCAGCGCGTCGAGGTCGGCCTCGTACCACATGTTGAGCGCCGCCGCCGCGCCGGCGCCCAGCGCGATGCACAGGATCGCGGTGAAGGCCAGCACGGGGTGAAGCTGGACCGGCGCCGCCAGCATCCCGCACAGCCCGGTGAAGACGACCAGCGACATCACCCGCGGCTTGGTCAGAGCGACGAAGTCGCGCCACTCGGCGGGGAGGGCGTGGAGGGCGGGGGCGGTCACGGCATCCATATGGTCGACCAAGTGCGTCCTTCGATACGCCGTTTCGCCTTGGCTCAACGGCTGCTCAGGATGAGCGTTCCTGGGTCATCGCCCGCTCATTCCACAGGGACCGAGCGTGGCGAAGGCCCGATTCAGCGCGTCAATCCACCTTCGGCAGCGTCTCGAACTGGTGGAAGGGCGGCGGGCTGGACAGCGTCCACTCCAGCGTCGTCGCGCCCTCGCCCCAATAATTGCCCGGTGCCCTCCGCCCGGCGGCGAGCGACCAGAACATGTTGACGAAGAAGAAGACCATTCCGATCGCCATGATGACGTAGCCGTAGGTGGCGACGTTGTTCCACGGCGCAAGCGCGTCGGTGTAATCGGGGACGCGCCGCTGCATGTTGTCCATGCCGAGGAAGTGCATCGGGAAGAAGAGGATGTTCACGCCGATGAAGAAGAACCAGAAATGGAGCTGGCCGAGGAACTCGTTGTACATCCGCCCCGATATCTTCCCGAACCAGTAATACCAGCCGGCGAACAGCGAGAAGACTGCGCCCAGCGACAGCACGTAGTGGAAGTGGGCGACGACGTAATAGGTGTCGTGCATGTAGGTGTCGATGCCGGCATTGGCGAGGACCACGCCGGTGACCCCTCCGACCGTGAACATGAAGATGAAGCCCAGCGCCCACATCATCGGCGTCTGGAAGGTGAGCGAGCCGCCCCACATCGTCGCGATCCAACTGAAGATCTTGATGCCCGTCGGCACCGCGATCACCATCGTCGCCGCGGTGAAGTACATCTTGGTGTTCACGTCCATCCCGACGGTGAACATGTGGTGCGCCCAGACCACGAAGCCGATGACGCCGATGGCGACCATCGCATAGGCCATGCCGAGATAGCCGAAGACCGGCTTGCGGCTGAACGTGGCGATGACCTGGCTGACCATGCCGAAGCCCGGCAGGATCATGATGTAGACTTCCGGGTGGCCGAAGAACCAGAACAGATGCTGGTACAGGATCGGGTCGCCGCCGCCCTGAGCGTCGAAGAAGTGGGTGCCGAAATTGCGGTCGGTGAGCAGCATCGTGATCGCCCCGGCCAGCACCGGCAGCGCCAGCAGAAGCAGGAACGTCGTCACCAGGATCGACCAGACGAACAGCGGCATCTTGTGCAGGGTCATGCCGGGCGCGCGCATGTTGAAGATGGTGGTGATGAAGTTGATCGCTCCGAGGATCGAGCTGGCGCCGGCGAGGTGGAGCGAGAAGATCGCCATGTCGACCGCGGGCCCGGACGAGCCGGAGGTCGAGAGCGGAGCGTAGACCGTCCAGCCGACTCCGGCGCCGTTGCCGACCCCGCCCGGCACGAAGGTCGATCCGAGCAGAAGGATGAAGGCCGGCGGGAGCAGCCAGAAGCTGATATTGTTCATCCGCGGAAAGGCCATGTCCGGAGCGCCGATCATCAGCGGCACGAACCAATTGCCGAAGCCGCCGATCATCGCCGGCATGACCATGAAGAAGACCATGATCAGGCCGTGCGCGGTGATCAGCACGTTCCACAGGTGCAGGCCCTCGTCGAAGCTGCCGCCACCCGCCATCGCGGCCCAGGCCTCGAGGTGCTGGATGCCGGGTTCGGCCAGTTCCCAGCGCATCAGGCCGGAAATGGCGCCGCCGATGACCCCGGCGACGATCGCGAAGATCAGGTAGAGGGTGCCGATATCCTTGTGGTTCGTCGACATGAACCAGCGCGCGAAGAAGCCCGGCTTATGATCGGCGTCGTGATGCGCCTCATGGGCGCGATCGGCCTCGAAATGGACGGCGTTTGCGGTGGTGTCGGTCATGTCGGTGATGCCGCCTCAATCTGTCTGAGTGCTTTCGCGGGAGAGCGCCGGCTGGGCCGTCGCGGCTTCTACGGTGTTGGTCGGTGCCGGCGTCGCCTCGGTCGGCTGCCCTGCGGTGAGACCCGGCTGAGTTGCCGTCGGCGCCGGGGCCGCCGGCCGGGCGCCCGGCATGGTGCCCCCTTTCGAGGCGACCCAGGCGGCGAACTGCTCGCGCGAAACCACTTCGACGGCGATCGGCATGTAGGCGTGGCGAGCCCCGCACAGCTCATAGCACACGCCGTAATAGAGGCCCGGCCGGTCGGTCCTGAACCAGGTCTCGTTGAGCCGGCCCGGGACGGCGTCGATCTTCGCCCAGAAAGCGGGGATTCCCCAGGCATGGACGACGTCGTTGGAGGTGACGATCACCTTCACCGTCGCGCCGACGGGCACCACCAGCCGCTCGTCGACCGCCAGTTGGCGCGGCTCGCCTCGGGCGGCCGCCTGCTCGTCGTCCAGCATGTTCGAGACGAGCTCGATGCCATGGTCGGGATATTCGTAGGTCCAGTACCATTGGTTGCCGACCGCCTTGACCGTGAGGTCGGCGCGCGGCGGCGAATATTGGTGGGAGAGCAGCCGTATCGAGGGCAAGGCGATGACCACCAGGATCAGCACCGGCACCAGCGTCCACGCCACTTCGAGGAAGGTGTTGTGGGTGGTCCGCGACGGCACCGGGTTGGCGGCGCGCCGGTAGCGGATGATGACCCAGGCGAGAAGAGCCAGCACGAACAGCGAGATGATGGTGATCGCCGGCATCAGGATGACGTTGTGGAACCAGGCGGCTTCCTGGCCGATCGGAGTTACCTGCTCCTGGAGGCCCATGCGTCCGTCGGACTGGCCGATGGTCGGGTGCGGAGTCGCCCGGCTGGCGACCGTCGAACGCGCGACCGTCGCATCGCTCGGCGCCACGTCGGTGAAGTTGGCGAGGGCGGGGTCGCTCGAATCCTGCGGCTGAGCCGGATTGGCCTGGGACTGGGCGCTGATCGCGTCGCTGGGCGGTGCCGAAGCCGGGGCCGCCGACTGTGCGGGCGGCGTGCCCTGCGCGTTCGCCGCCGCCGGCGCCAGGCCGAGCGCGGCGGCGATGGCGAGAAGCTTGAAGAGAGTCTTCATCTAAACCCCTTGGAGCCGCCTGGCGGAGCGGCGGATTCGGGCGCCAGGGCGGCGCGACGCGGCGCCTTATAGGCAGGCTCCTCCCGTCCCTCAAGCATGTTGCGCCCGAGTTGGGAAGCTTGATGAGCGCGCTCCCCTTCCCTATCAGGCGAGCCGGCCTTCATGACCCGGAAGAAGCGATGACCGACGAGGAAGTCCTGGCCGAATTCCGCGCCGCGGGCGCCCTGCTGGAGGGTCATTTCATCCTCTCCTCGGGCCTGCGCTCGCCGGTCTTCCTGCAGAAGATGCGGATTTTCGAGGATCCGCGCCGAACCGAGCGCCTGTGCGCCGCCCTGGCCGAACGCATCCGGGCCGCGTTCGGCTCCGTCGACCTGGTCGTGTCGCTGGCGATTGGCGGGATCGTGCCCGGCTACGAGACGGCGCGGGCGCTCGGCTGCAGGGCGATCTTCGTCGAGCGCGAGGGAACCGAGTTCGAGCTTCGGCGCGGCTTCGACATCCCGGCGGGGGCGCGGGTCGTCCTGGTCGAGGACATCACTTCGACCGGCGGCTCGCTTCGCGAATGCGTCGAGGTCGTGCGCCGCTATCCGGGCGAGATCCTCGGCGCTGCCTGCCTGATCGACCGCTCCGGCGGAAGGGCAGAGATCGGCGTGCCGCTGGTCGCGCTCGCCCGGGTCGACATCCCGGCTTATCCGGCCGACTCGCTACCGCCCGAGCTCGCCGCCTTGCCGGCCGAGAAGCCAGGCAGCCGCAAGGCGCCAGTCCCGAGCTTGGTCGAGGGGGCGTGAGCGGGCGGCTGCGCCTCGGCGTCAACATCGACCACGTCGCGACGATCAGGAATGCGCGCGGCGGCGACCACCCCGACCCGGTCCGCGCCGCCTTCGCCGCGGCCGACGCGGGCGCGGACGGCATCACCGCCCACTTGCGCGAGGACCGGCGGCATATCACCGACGGGGACATCGACCGGCTGATGGAGCGGCTCGACATCCCGCTGAACCTGGAAATGGCCGCCACCGAGGAGATGCTCGACATCGCCCTCAGGCACCGGCCCAACGCCGCCTGCCTGGTCCCCGAGAAGCGCGAGGAACGGACCACCGAGGGCGGTCTCGATGCCGCCGGCCAGCACAATCACCTCGCTTATTATGTGGACCGGCTGCGCGGCGCGAACATCCGGGTCAGCCTGTTCATCGAGCCGGACCCGGCCCAGGTCGAGGCGGCGATCCGGCTCGGCGCTCCGGTCGTCGAGTTCCATGTCGGCCGCTACGCCCATCTCGAGGGGGAGGCGAGGGCGGCCGAGCTCAAGCGCATCGCCGACGCCGCGGCGCTCGCGGCGAAGAACGGAATCGAGCCGCATGCCGGCCACGGCCTGACCTTCGACAATGTCGCGGCCATCGCCGCCATCCCCCAGCTCGCCGAGCTCAATATCGGTCATTTCCTCGTCGGCGAGGCGATCTTCACCGGCTTCGACGCCAGCGTCCGGCGAATGCGCGAGCTGATGGACGAGGCGCGGGGGTGATGTCGCTCCGGGGAGCGCCCTTGGTCTGGGACGCCGGCTCGCGGTCACCATCATGATCATCGGGCTCGGCTCGGACCTGTGCAACATCGCCCGGATCGAGCGCTCGCTGGAACGGTTCGGCGAACGCTTCGTCGCCCGGGTCTTCACCGACGCCGAGCGATCCAAGGCGGAACGGCGCCCGTTCACCCGCGCCGGCACCTACGCCAAGCGATTCGCCGCCAAGGAGGCTTTTTCCAAGGCGGTCGGAACGGGTTTCCGCCGCGGCGTCTTCATGCGCGACATCGGCGTCGTCAACCTGCCCAGCGGCGAACCGACGCTTCACCTCAGCGGGGGCGCCAAGGAGAGGCTTGACGCCATCACCCCGGCGGGCCACGCCGCACGCATCCACCTGACCATGACCGACGACCATCCCTTCGCGCTGGCCGTCGTCGTCATCACTGCCGTGCCTGAGGAGCGTTAGATTTTGACCGACAGCGACCGCAACGCCGCGGCCGACCCTCTCCGCGAAGATTCCGGCGAACCGGCCGCCGCCGCGCCGGTGCCGTCCCGGGCGCCGGAGAAGAAGGGCACCGACTGGTGGGGCGAGATCAAGGCGATCTTCTGGCTGATCCTCGCCGTCCTCGCCTTCCACAGCTTCATCGCCAAGCCCTTCTACATCCCGTCCGAGTCGATGATGCCGGTCCTGCTCCAGGGCGACCGGCTGGTGGTCAGCAAGTTTCCCTACGGCTGGTCGTGGGTCTCGCCCTCGTTCCACGTCCTGCCGCCGACCTCGGGGCGGCTGTGGGGAGAGATGCCCGAGCGCGGCGACATCGTGATCGTGACTCCGCCCGGCCAGAGCTCGGACTATATCAAGCGGGTCATCGGCCTGCCCGGCGACACGATCGAGGTGATCGACGGACATGTTTACCTGAACGGTGCCCCGGTGCAGCGCGAGGAGCGGCCGCCGGCGATGCTGCCGATCGACTCGAACCTGCCCTGCCGCCCGGACGGGTTCGGCAACTTCCGGGTGCGCGGCGACGACGGCCGGGCCTATTGCCGGCTGCCGGTGTTCCGCGAGACGCTGCCCAACGGCCGCTATTACGACACGATCGACGTCGGCCACAGCGCCGGCGACGACCGCCCGCGGGTCACGGTCCCGCCGGGGCACGTCTTCCTGATGGGCGACAATCGCGATCACAGCGCCGACAGCCGCTTCCCGATCGAGGAGCAGGGCCTGGGCGGCCCGGTGCCGTGGGAGAATATCGGCGGCCGAGCCGAGTTCATCACCTTCTCGCTCGACGGCAGCTCGAGCTACTTCAACCCGATCAGCTGGTTCACCGCGCTGCGCGGCGGAAGGGCCGGCGGATCGCTCCATCCCGAGCGCGGGCAACCGCCGGCGCCGGCGACCCGGCCGGCGCGATGAGCGACGAGCTGCCTCATGTCGAGGAGCCCGGCCCGTCCGAATTCCGCGACCCGCTCGTGCGCCAGGAGCTGAAGAGGGCCAGCGTCTGGTTCGGCCTCGGGCTGCTCATCCTCGGCATCGTCTTCCTCGCCCAGCCGCTGCTGCTCATCTTCGGCGGCATCGTCTTCGCCTCGATGCTCGACGGCGGCGCCCGGCTGCTCGGCCGGGTCCTTCCGCTGGGCCGGGGCTGGCGGCTGCTGATCGTCACCCTGTTCGCGCTCGCCTTCCTGGTCGGCACGGTCTGGCTCGCCGGAGTCCAGCTCGCGGCCCAGGCGGCGGCGCTGCGCGACACGATCGCTCTCCAGGTCAACCGGCTGGTCGCCCTGGCGGCCACCTATGGCCTCGGCACCGAGACCGTGCAGCCGCAGCAACTGCTCGAACAGCTGATGGGATCGCTCGGGCTGCTGACCTCGGCCGTGACCACCGCCATCGGCGGGATCACGAGCATGGTCATGATCATCGTCATCGGCCTGTTCATCGCCGTCGAGCCGAGAATCTACGAGCGCGGCCTCGCCTGGATGATGCCACTGGGCAGCCGCGAGCGCTTCTACCGCTCCTCGGAACGGATGGGCTTCACCCTGCGGCGGCTGATGGCCGGGCGGCTGGTCGGAATGGCGGTGGAAGGGGTGGGCACCTGGCTGCTCCTGATGATGGGGGGCGTGCCGATGGCGGCCCTGCTCGGCCTGCTCACCGGGATCCTCGCTTTCCTGCCCAATATCGGAGCGATCGTCTCCGGGCTGCTGATCATCCTCGTCGGCTTCAGCGCCGGGGTCGAGACCGGGCTCTGGGCGGTCGCCGTCTACGTCATCGTCCAAATCGTCGACGGCTATCTCATCGTGCCCTACGTCGCGCGCAAGACGGTCGATCTCGCCCCGGCGCTGGTTCTCGGCGCCCAGCTCATCTTCGGCGCGCTGTTCGGGATCCTCGGCCTGGCCCTGGCCGATCCCATCGTCGCGATGATCAAGGCCGCGCTCGAGCAGAAATCGGTCGACGACGGCCCCCCGCCCGCGCCGTCGGCGAGAACCGGGGCGACCTAGCCGACGCCGCGCCGCCGGCCGTCGCGCCGGGCCGGCTCCGCGCCGAGCGCCGGCTTATTGGCTGTTGCCGCCCTGGCTGCTGCCCGCCGGCGCCTCGGGCGATCGCCGGCTCTCGCCGCCTTCGCCGGAGCCCGGGCCGCGAGCGCCGCGCTCCACGCCTTCCGGAGTCGGCCCGCCGGGCCCTGCGCCGCCCCCTTGCGGGCCCATCATCTGCTGCATCGCCGCCATGCCCGGAGCGATCTGAAGCACTTCGATTTCGAACACCAGAGTGTCCTCCGCCGTGAAGGGCGCTCCCGGCGGCATCGGCTGCTGAACGTGCTGGCCGGGCGGGATCCACAGCACGTAGCGGCCGCCCGCCTGCATCAGCTGCAGGCCTTCGGAGAAGCCCGGGAACAGCCCCTCGGTGCCGGTGACGAACGGCTGGCCGGTCTGGTCGCTGTCCTGGATGAGGGTCCCGTCCTCCTTGCGCAGCTTGTAGCGCAAGGCGACGAGATCGGCCGGAGTCACCGTCGGTCCGCTGCCTTCCTCGACGACGCGATAGCGCAGGCCCGACGCGGTGGTGGTGACCTGCTGGCCGCTGGTCCCGACCCAGGCCAGAGCGGCGGCGGCGAGGGCGAGCGCGAGCAGGCCGAGCCAGAGCTTGACGACGGAGCCGCGCGCGAGCGGGCGGATCGGCACGGCGGTGGCGGACATCGAAGCTCCAGCGGAAATGAAACAGGCGGCTTCCCTATCGCCGCCCGTCGCTTAAGCCAACCCGAACCTGGAGATCAGCGGACGCCGTCGCGCTCCGCGCGCTTGCGCTCGAGCTTGCGGGCCCTGCGGATCGCGGCGGCGCGCTCGCGGGCGCGCTTCTCTGACGGCTTCTCATAATGGCGGCGCAGCTTCATCTCGCGATAAACGCCCTCGCGCTGCAGCTTCTTCTTGAGCGCGCGCAGCGCCTGGTCGACATTGTTATCGCGAACGATGATCTGCATAAAAGCTCGCCACTCTTCCTTTTCCGACGTTGCGGGAGGGTCGGCCGGCCGGTTCGGCGGCCGTCCGCTCGCAACGCCATAGCAAAAAACAGGTGCGCCGCGAAGCACTTCCCTCGCGGCGGTCGGCCGGCGCGTTAGCATCATGGGAAAGGCGATTCAACCCACGGCGCCCAGTTGCCGGCCGACTGCGAGCTTTCGTTGGCCTAGCCGCGCGCCCGGCGGCGGCTGTTGCCCATCGGCTTGACCGCGGCGGCGAAGCGCCCACGCTGACCCTGCGGCCGATGGCGCCGACGCTCCTCGTGGCGCGGGGCGCGCTCCTCGACCAACGGAGCGGCCGACCGGGTCGACCGGATCCGGGCCGCTTCGCCGAGGAAGTTGGCCGGCAGCGGCGCCACGTCGATCTTCTGCCGGGTCAGCTTCTCGATGTCGCGCAGATAGGCGCGCTCGTCCTCGGCGCAAAAGGCGATGGCGATGCCCGCCGCCCCGGCGCGCGCGGTGCGGCCGATACGATGGACATATTGCTCGGCAACGTTGGGCAGCTCGAAGTTGATGACGTGGCTGACTCCCGACACGTCGATGCCGCGCGCCGCGATGTCGGTCGCGATCAGGATCTTGACCCTTCCGGCCTTGAACTCCGCGAGCGCCCGCTCGCGTTGCGGCTGGCTCTTGTTGCCGTGGATCGCGTTGGCCGCGATCCCGTTGCCGGAAAGCAGCTTCACCACTCGGTCGGCGCCATGTTTGGTGCGCGTGAAGATGAGCACGCGCTCCATGTTGCCGCGCTCGGAAAAGCCGGCGCGGAGCATCATCGTCAGCAGCGCCTGCTTCTCCGCCTGCTGGACGAAGCTGACATATTGCTCGACCCGCTCCACCGTCGTCGCCGCCGGCGCGACGCGCACCTCGGCCGGGTCGGTGAGGAAACGGTCGGCCAGCTCCTTGATCGCCTTCGGCATGGTCGCCGAGAAGAACAGGGTCTGACGCTTGTCGGGAAGCATCCGGACGATCTGCTTGAGCGCATGGATGAAGCCGAGATCGAGCATCTGGTCGGCCTCGTCGAGGACGAGGATCTCGACCTCCCTCAAGGTCAGGATGTTCTGCTCGACGAGGTCGATCAGGCGTCCGGGCGTGGCGACGAGAACGTCGACCCCGCGGGCCAGATCCTGGCGGTTCTTGCCGATCGAGGTGCCGCCGAAGACGGTGGCGACCTTCATGTGGGAGAAGCGGCTGTAGGCGCGGGCGCTCTCGGCGATCTGGCTGGCCAGCTCCCGGGTCGGCGCCAGCACCAGCATCCGGCAGGCGCGAGCGCCGGCGCGGCGGCCCGACCGGGTCAGCCGGTCGATCGACGGCAGCATGAAGGCCGCCGTCTTGCCCGTGCCGGTCTGGGCGATTCCGAGCAGGTCCCGGCCCTTCAGAAGGGTGGGAATGGCCTGCATCTGGATCGGCGTGGCGTCGCTATATTCCTTGAGCGCAAGCGCCTGCAGGACGGGCTGCGACAGCCCGAGGGATTGAAATGACATGATAGGTGGAAAACTCACTTATGTGCGGCGCCCACGCAGCCGAAAGGGCGCGCACGACGCGGCGGGTTCTGCTGACCCGCGTGAAAAGGGAAAGCCTTGCAAAATACGAGAGCGGAGCCGCGGCGGTAAATCCGCCTGTTCACGCTGCATGACGCCTCGCTGAGCGGCATGTGGGGGCGGAGCGGTTAAAAGTCAATCAACGGGGGGAGCTTCTTCTCCTATTGGCGGGGCGCGGCGGCGGGTTCGGTGCGGGCGCCGGCCGCCTCATTGGTTCCGAGCGTCTCCCTCACCACCGACTTGAAGACGACGCCAAGCTCGGCGAACAGGACCGGGGTCAGCGCCGACGCCGCCGCCAGCGCCGCGCTCGACAGGATGGTCAGGAACCAGCCGAAGCCGGAGCCGGCGAGCCGCTCCTTGAGCGTCCTGCCTTCCAGCTTCTCGCGCGCCTGCGGCCCGTCGTAGAGAAGCATGGCCGTGGCGATCAGGGCAGTGAAAATCCCCAGTACGTCGATGATCGCCGGCAGGATGCTGCGTTCGGCGAGGATGAAGGGCAGCCGGGTCGCGACCGAGGCGGCGAAGGCGAAGGCCGTGATGACCAGCGCCTTGGCCGCCGCGATCGGTCCGGGCAGCCGCTCGAAGGAATGCTGAAGCAGCAGCCCGCCGATCGCGGCCGGAACGGCCGCCGAATAGATGAGCATCGCCGGAATGAGAAGGCTGGGCGGCCCCGGCCTCCGCTCGAACAGGTCGCCCGAATATTGCAGCCAGAAGACGGCGGCGGCGACCACCGCGACGCCGAGGGCGAGCCGGGCCGGCCGGACCGGGCGCGGGCGAGGCCCGCTCGGGGCGTCGGCGGCGGCTCCTCCCGCCGCCGTCGAATCGCGCGGAAAGAGCAGGCGATCGGCGGCCGCGAGCACGCCGAACAGCAAGGCGGCGCTGGTCAGGCTGCCGATCGAGGAGAGCGTGACGCTGAAGCCGAACAGGAAGAGCAGAGTTCGGTCGGAGGCCAGGGTCTGCCCGCCCTGGTCGTCCGAGCGGGCGATCTTGAGAGCCGCGACCAGAGCGACCGTGAGCAGCATCGCGTTCGGCACGAAATAGCTTCCCACATAGGGAAACCAGATGAGCGCGTTGGCGATCGCGCTCGGGGGCTCGCCGGCGCCGTGGATGACCGGATGCGGATAGAGGAGAAGCAACGTGGCCACCGCCGCCGCGAGCGCGGCGCGGCCCCAGCCGAAGCCGGTCAACGGGCTGAAGGCGATCACCGCCCAGATCGCCAGGAACAGCGAAACGGCCAAGGCCGGCGGCTCGAACGGCGTGTCGGGCGGCAGGGCGATGCCGGCCAGAGTCGCGACGAGGAGGAAGGCGAGGCCGATCAGGCTGCCCACAGCCAGCGACCGCAGCACGAGCCGCGCGGTGTGGCGAAACAGGCCCGCCCCGCTCCTCGGAGCGCCGAGGAACAGGCTCCCCAGCCACAGCAACAGCGTCAGCGGAATCATCAGCGCCGCGGCGGCGATCGTCCGTCCGCTGCCATAATCGACTCCCGCCGGCACGTTGTTCAGGGCCCGGGCCGCCCAGCCGCCGCCGTCCGCCGCCCGGGCATTGTAGAGGAGCTGCGCAATATCGAGCGCCACGCCGGACCAGCGCGCCGCGGCGTAGAGGGCGACCGCGGCGGTCAGCGCCCTCACCAGCGCCGCCAGCGGCGGCTGGGCCTCGGCGTAGAGCAGGGCGCCGCCGAAGGCCATGAACCCGGCGAGGATTACCGCCACCCAGACCGGCACCCACAGAAACTCCTGGAGCCGTTCGAACATCTCGCCGCGCGCATAGCTGGTCCACGACCGCGGCGGATTGAGGTTGGGCTCGGCCGCCGCGCTGCCGCCCTGCCCGGCCAGGTCGGGCCGGCGCTCCCGGAGGCCGATGGCGAGATCGCGGCTGAACCCGGGCGTCCATTGCCGCTCAGTCCAGCCGATCCTTCCCTCGGAAAGGCGATCGACGAGGAGCGGCACCGTCGTGATCTCCTGGTTGCGGGCGGCGGCGACGACGAAGGTCGCCCGAGGCGCGCAGCGGTCAGGAGACTCGAACACACGTATGTCCAGCAGCCCCGAGCCGGCGCGGCGCGGCACATCGGTGAAGAGCGCGAAATCGACGCGATCTCCGGCGCGCTCGATCCGGTCTAGGCTGCTATAGGCGTCGCCGAAGCTCGGGCACAAAGCCGCATCGTCGATCAGCATGTCGCCGACCGCCGCGAGGCAGAGATTCGCCCGGGTGATCCCGCGCAGCCTCTCGTCGGCCAAGGCCGCCGGCATCCGCAGCGCGCCGCGGATCATCGCCCGGTGCGGCCGCCGCTCGTCCGTGGCGGCGATCGAGACCAGGACCGGATCCACGCTCGCTCCGGCCGGAAGCGTCGGACAGAGTTGGGCGCGGGCCGCGGACAGGCCGGCGAAGAGCGCGAACGCTGCAAGGGCGAGCCGGGCCCGACGCAATAGCCTCATCCTGACCCCCCACGGTCATCGAGTGGACTCGCAAGCTGTCGGCAGCATAGGCCGCGCGCGGCGCGGATTAAACCGCTTTTGCCTCGGAAGAGGACCAATGGTCCGGCTGCGGGGCTTCGCCGGCTCCATTCTCCGCCCGAGCATCGGCGACTTCGCTCAGGCCGCCAGGATCGCGCATCTGCTCGACGAAGCTTTGCCAGTCCTCGTCGCCGACGGCGTTGCTTGCCTGCACCACCGAGAGATGGTCGATGAAGATGTAGAAGGGCGCGGTGTTGCGGGGATTCAGCCGCTGCCGAGTCGCCGCGTCGAGCACCAGCAGCTGGTCGACGAGCGGCGTTCCGGCGAGCAGGGCCGCGACGCCCTGTCCCGCCTCGTCGCCGACGATGCACAGCATCACCCCCGCAGCGCGGGCTGCGGGCAGGATCTCGGCCAGTTCGGCGACCTTGGCTCGGCACGCCGCACAGCCGGAAGACAGGAAGACGAGCACGACGGGCTGGCCGGCCAGATCCGACGAGCTCAGGGGGGTGTCGTCCGACCGCCACTGCCCTGCGAAGGACGGAACCGGCGCTCCGATCGGGACCGTGAACGGTGGAGCGGGGGTCAAGCGGGCGACCAGGCGAGCGCAAAGCAGGAACAAGGCCGTGCCGGCCCCCAGCAGCCCGGAATAGGACGCGCCGTCGAGGAGCGCCGGCGCGTCGGCCAGGACATAGAAAGCGCACGCCGCTGCCAGCGCCGCGTTGCGAAGGACGTCGCGCCTTGCGATCGGATGCGCGGTTGCGCCGAAGCAATTGCAGCGAACCGCTTTGCCCTGAGCAAGAGCCGTCAACAGGACCGCCGCGAAGAGCAGAAAGAGGGCCAGCGCGGCGGCCATGCCCAGGCGGGCCCAGGCGCCGCCGGCGGCGAGCGCGGCGGCGATGAGCCCCTCCGCGGCCGTGATCGCCCAGGCGGTGGGAGCGAGCTGCCGCCTCGACAGGGGCATCAATGCGCCGATCGTCTCCTCGAAGTCGCGCATGCTGGCGGCCTTGCCGATGACCGCGGCGGCGAGAAGGACGCCGACGCCCAGCCGGCAGAGTTCGGCGATATAGGGCGCCGCCTGAGTCACTCGAGGTCGCCGGCCTCCCAGCGAGGCGCCGGAACGGCCATGCTCCGGCGTCGGCGCATGACCCCGGCGGAGGTCGCGACGACGGTGTCGAACCAGTCCTCATCAGGCGCCTGCCGGGCGCCGGCGCCAACGCTGGCGCGAAGGCCGCTGACGATCTCCCAGGCGAGAGCCGCCGCCGGTTCGTCGCGGCGCACCGGTAGGCCGAGCGTGCCGAGGTCGCCGCCGGTGAGGGCGAAGCCGTGCGAGTGATGGCCGTAGATGAGGCGGTCCGCGATTTCCGCCTTCGCCGCCGCGGTCGCCCCGGGCAGGCCGAGCGACAGCAGCTCGGCGCAAATCGCCTCGACCTCGAGCGTCGCCCGGTAGAAGGCCGTCAAGGTCGTCGGAAAGATGCTCTCGCAGAGCGCCGCCAGAGCCTTGGCTCGCGCCTCAGCCGGATCGAGCTGGAACCATTGTTCGGCCATTTGCCCGAACAGCCTCACGTCCTGGGCCGAGATGGCCGAAGGCTCTTCGCCCGCGGCTGAAGGGGTCTCCAGGATCGGGTCGATCGGCGAGAAGATCGCGGCCGGACCGGCGACGATTTCCTGCGCGGCGAGGGCCGCGATCGTGCCGGCGGACTCGCAGCGGTCCGGCACGATGACGGCCAGCCGGTCGGTGAAATCGTGAAGCAGCAGTGCCGCCCGCCGCGCCGCGTTGACGGCGCCGCCCCGGCAATAGAGGAGCAGATCGAGCCGGGGCGACGGGCCGATCCGGCGCAGCATGTCGTAGAGCGCCGGCAGGATCTCGAGCTCGAGGCTCGACGTGGCCAGCACGAGCACCCGGCTCTGCCGGCATTGCTCCAGCTGCTCTATCTGGCGCCTCACCGCCCCTGCCCCGCTTGCGCGCCGGCGATCAGGCATTCGGCAAGCGCTCCGGTCATGTCGAGCTCGGGCACGAGCTGCTCGACGAACAGGAACTGGCCGACCGGATTGTTCTCGAGAAAGACGTGCTCGCCCGGTGGAGTCACGATCAGGTCGAGGGCGCCGAAAGCGAGGCCGTAGCTGTGCACGAAATCGAGGCACCGCCGCTCGACGTCGGAGGGCAGCACCTCGCGCGCGTAGGCGATGTCCGCGGACATATCGCGGCAGTCGGTCGCGGTGCGCGGATCGGCCTGCGAATCGATCCGCGCCGCGAAAAGCCGATCGCCGATCACCGTCACCCGCAATTCGTGCCGCTTCGGGATGTCGTGCTGGAAGAAGCAGGGCAGCTCGGCGACGGCGTCGAGCGCCTCTTCATGCTCGGCGCCTAGCCGGGTGGTCGGAAGCGACCCGGCGATGCGGTCCTGCTCGGCGACCTGCTCCGCCGCCAGCGAGGGCGTGGACAGGGCCTTGAAGATCACGCCGCCGCCAGCCGCGCCTCGGAACTCGTCGACGTCGCTCCTTCGGTTGGTGATCAGCGACCGGGGGACGGCGAAACCCATCCGCGCCGCCCGCTGCAGCTGCTCGCCTTTCCAAAGCGCCCGGCGGATCGCGGCGGGGTGGCTCATCCAGTAGCAATCGAGCCCGTGGAGCAGGCTGAGCAGGATGTGCTCGGTCTCGCCGTCGGCAAAGGCCTTCTCCTGCGGACCGAGGGCCGAAACATAGGCGAAGTCGGCGCGCTTGCGCATCCAGACCGCGCCGACCTCGGCCACCGACAGGGTCTCGCCGGTTGGCCGATGCTCGAGAAAGCCCTCCCAGCGGCCGCCGGCCAGTTCCAGGGCGATCGTGAAATGCTCGGGGAATTCGTCGAGATTGAGCCGGAACGGAGGAGACCCGGCCGAGGCGAGCTTGGCAGCGACGAGATCGGCGTGGATATCGTCGCGATTGGTAACCAGCAGGATCCGCCCGGTCATGCGGCGATTCCGGAAGCCCGGACGGCGGCGCGGCTCACTCGAAAGGGCAATATTCGCAAAGGGCCTCCGGCGGGCCGGAGGCCCCTTGCCGACATTTAGCCGGTCAGCACCAAACGCCGTTGTCGCCGGTCCTCGTCATGTAACGATGGAGGCCCTGCCCGGTCGGATCGGTGCAGCCGGCGAGCGAAACGCCTTCGCGGGCCTTCCACTTCCCGTTGTTCTTGTCTGCCAACTTGAAAGCAAAAACCTTCTTTTCCATCTGAGGTCTCCCTAAAGAATTATATTCATATCGGATAAAAATTCATCCGTTATGAATATGACCATGAACTGGCGAGTCGTTTTTCGCCGATCTCGGGAATTACATTTACGGCTTACTTCATCAAGCGTATGCGAAAACCTGTGAAGCAAAGGTGCGACGCGGCGGTACATGACTGAGGCGAACGCCGCCCGCCGGGGCCGCGACGCCGATGACCAGGCCGCGCGCGCCTGACCGCGCCGGGCTTCGGCTCAGTGCCGAAGCGATGGCGGTGCCATGATCCCGGAAACGAGCCTTTCGCCGCGCCCGCGCGAGGGCGGGCGCGTCCGTGTCCCGCTGGCCGGGCGCCTGCTGTCGCTGCTGTGGCCGCCGGGTGAAACGGGCCTGAAGCTGCGTGTCGCCGGAGCGGTGCTGCTCCTCCTCGCGGCCAAGCTCATCAATGTCGGCGCGCCCCTGCTCTACAAGGAGATCGTAGATTCGCTCTCGACGCGAAGCGCCGCGGTGGTCCCGGTCGCCCTCATCGTCGCTTACGCCCTGGCCCATATCGGGGCCCAGGCCGTCGGTGCGCTGCGCCAGCTCGTCTTCATCGGCGTCGCCCAGCGCGCGATCCGGCTGACCGCTCTGCAGCTGTTCGACCACCTCCACGCTTTGTCGCTCCGCTTCCACCTCGATCGCCAGACCGGCGGGCTGTCGCACGTGGTCCACCGCGGCACGACCGGCATCGAATATCTGCTCGAGCTGATCCTGTTCAACGTCGTCCCGACCTTGCTCGAGCTGGCGCTGGTCGCGGCCATCTTGTGGAGCTTCTACAGCGCCGGCTTCGCCGCCGCGGTCGTCGCCACCATCCTCCTTTACGGCGCCTTCACGATCGCCGTGACCCGCTGGCAGGTGCGGCACCGCCGCGAGATGAACGAACGCGACGTCGCCGCCAGCGTGACGGCCGTCGACAGCCTCCTCAACTATGAGACGGTCAAATATTTCGGCGCCGAGGCGCACGAGGCCGCCCGCTACGAAGCCGCCAAGCGGGCCTATGAGAAGGCCGCGGTCAGAAGCGAATCGACCGAAGCGCTGATCGCGCTCGGTCAGGCGGCAATCGTCGCCGCCGGGCTGGTCACGGTGATGGTGATGGCCGGCCGCGGCGTTGCCGGGGGGTCGATGACGATCGGCGACTTCGTGCTCGTCACCGCCTATCTGCTGCAGCTCTACGTGCCGCTCGGAATGCTCGGCACGGTCTACGGCAACGTCAAGCAGTCGATCACCGACGTCGAGGCAATGACCGGGCTGCTCGCCGAGCCCGCCGAGGTCGAGGATCGGCCGGGGGCCCCGGCGCTGGCGGTGGGGCGCGGCCGGATCCTGTTCGACAACGTCTCCTTCGCCTACGATCCGCGCCGGCCGATCCTCGAGGGGGTCTCGTTCGAGGTGCCGCCGGGGCGCACCGTCGCTCTGGTCGGCCCCAGCGGCGGCGGCAAGTCCAGCATCGCGCGGCTCCTGTTCCGTTTCTACGACGTCGACGGGGGCGCGATCAGGATCGACGGCCAGGACTTGCGCGAAGTCACCCAGAGGAGCCTTCGCCAGGCGATCGGCGTCGTTCCGCAGGATACCGTACTGTTCAACGACAGCATCCATTACAACATCGCCTATGGCCGGCAGGGCGCGACCCGCGCGGAGGTCGAGGAGGCGGCGCGGCTCGCCCGGCTTCACGACTTCATCCTGCGCATGCCCGACGGCTATGACAGCCGGGTCGGCGAGCGCGGGCTCAAACTGTCGGGCGGCGAGAAGCAGCGCGTGGCGATCGCCCGGGTCATCCTCAAACGGCCCGCGATCCTGATCTTCGACGAGGCGACCAGCGCGCTCGACAGCCGCACCGAGCGCGAAATCCAGGCCAGCCTGCGCGCGCTCTCGGAGCGGCGCACGACGCTGGTCATCGCCCACCGCCTCTCAACCGTCGTCGAGGCGGACGAGATACTCGTCGTCGAAGGCGGCCGGATCGTCGAGCGCGGCCGCCATGATGCGCTGCTCGCCGAGGACGGAGCCTATGCGGCGATGTGGCGCCGCCAGCGCCGGCGCTCGCCTCGCGAAGCCGGCTAGCCCCTTCGGCTGGCGATCCAGTCGTCGATCTTGCGCTCGAGCACGGTCAGCGGAAGCGAGCCGGTCATTAGCACCTGGGCGTGGAAATCCCGGAGGTCGAAGCGGTCGCCCAGCGCCTGCTCGGCGCGGGCGCGAAGCTCGAGGATCTTGAGCTGTCCGAGCTTGTAGGCCAGCGCCTGGCCGGGGATGGCGATATAGCGTTCGACCTCGCTGGTCGCCTCGGTCTCGCTCATTCCGCTATTGTCGAGCATGTAGCGGATCGCCTGCTCGCGGGTCCAGCCTTTGGCGTGGATGCCGGTGTCGACGACGAGGCGCATCGCGCGCAGCATCTCGTCGTTGAGGCCGCCGAAGCGCTGATAGGGGTCGGTTTCCATGCCGAGCTCGTCCCACAAGGTCTCGGCGTAGAGCGCCCAGCCCTCAACGAAGGCGGTGTTGCCGCCGAAGCGCATGAACGCGGGCAGCTCCGTATTCTCGTTGGCGAGGCTGATCTGGAAATGGTGACCCGGCGCGCCTTCGTGCAAATAGAGCGTCTCCATGCCGTAGGTCCGCCGCGATGGCAGGTCATAGGCATTGTAGTAGAAGACGCCCGGCCGCGAGCCGTCCGGGGTGCCGTCCTGATAGGAGCCCCCGGCCTCGTTGCGCTCGCGGAAGGGCTCGACCGCTCGAATCTCGAGGCGGGTGCGCGGAATGGTCGAGAAGATCTGGCCGATGCGCGAGTCGACCGTGCGGCCGATCTCGTAATAGCGCTCTTGCAGCCACTCCCGGCTTGGCGGCGCGAATTGCGGGTCGGTCCGAAGATGCTCGAAGAACTGGGCGAGCGTGCCGTTGAAGCCGACCCGGGTCTTGATCGCTTCCATCTCGCCGCGAAGACGCGCCACTTCCCTGAGCCCCAGGTCGTGGACATAGTCGGCGGTAAGCGGAAGCGTCGTCGTCTCCTGGATCAGGCGCCGGTAGAGGACGTCGCCGCCGCGCATGTGGACGAGCCCGACGCCTTCGCGGGCCACGGGCAGATATTCGTTCTGCAGGAAATCGCGCAGCCGCCGGTAGGCGGGAAAGATCTCGTCGCGGATCATCGCGAGATGCGCCTCTCTCAGCCTCGCCCTGTCGGCTTCCGGAACCGCGTCCGGGAAGTTCTGCACGGGGCCGAAATAGGGCGATTCCTCGGGCGCGGCGGCGAGCTGGGTGTCGAGTTGCCCGATCACGTTGCGGATGGTGAGCTTGGTCTCGACGACCCCGGATTCCATGCCCTGGCGGAAGCGTCCGATGACTCGATCGAAGGCCTGCACGAACTCGCGGTGCCGCTTCAGGTTGTTCTCATAATCCTCGACGTTGCGGAAAGGCGCCGCGTTCCGCCCCGAGGCGAACACCGGATAGAATGTGTGGAACCCGGTGAAGTGGTTGATCGGCCGCACCGCGGTCAGAGCAAGCATGTCGGGGCGGACGTCGAGCAGGTCGTCCTCGCGCTGATACTTGAAGACGTCGTAAGCCAGCTTGTCGGTCGGGCTGAGGGCATCGCGGTCGATCGCCGCGAGCGCGGCCAGATCCGCTTCGGCCGCCGCCCGTTCGGCGGCATAATATTCATCGGTGATATAGTCGCCGAGCCGGTCGGCGTAGCGGAAGTCGCCGCGGAAGATGGCCGCGATGGGATTGCGGCGCAGATTAGCCTCGTCACTCTCCCGAAACAGCTGGTGGAGGCGCGCGCTCTCGCCTTGCTGCGCAGGCGCCGCGGGCGCTGCGGCCGGCGTCCCGGCGGGCTCCTGGGCCGCGGCCAGCGCGGTGACGCTGGCGCACGTGAGAAAAGCGGTAACGGCAAGCATGGCGGCACGGCGGATCATTCGGAATTCCCCTCCTGGTGTAGGACATCGATAATACAGCAAGGCAGTCGGAGCAATCGCCTTTGCGTCGGTCAATAGGTGTTGACGCTGGAATAGGTCCAGGCCCGCTCCCGATACCATTTGGTGATGATATACTTGACCCCGGCCGTAACCGGACAACCCTGGTGGAGCGAGTAGAAATTCGGCTCGCCGCGCGCGTCGAGATTGTTCCAGGTCAGCAGGTTGCCCCTGCGCGGTACCACCTTCAGGCCGGCATTCTCGAAAACCGTCTGGCCGCCCCCTTCCGGGACGTTGAGGAAAACCATCGCCGTCCAGGTGCGCTGGCCGCCCGTCCGCTGCATCTCGGGCCAATAGGGTTCGCCCGGGTGGAAGAAATCGTGGTGCGCCTTGAACTGCTGACCGACGGCGTAGCGCTGGCCCTGGATGGTCTCGCTGCGCATCGGATCGATCCCCATCAGGCCGCTGATCTTGGCCTCGACCTGCTGAACCAGCGGATCAAGGGGATCGAGGTTGCAGCTCTCGCTGGTGCGGAACTCGGGATCCTCGGTCGGCGCCAGCACTTGGGAGGGAATGCGCTCGGCGTCGATCAGACGGATGAGCCCGTCGCACTCGCGCGCGGTGAGGAATTCGCGGGCAACGAACGCGTCCAGGCCCTTGGCCGGTATCTTGAGGACGGCGGGGTTGGCGGCGAGCCGGTCCCTGACCCAGGAGCCGATCGCGATCCGATATTCCCCCTCGAGGTCGGTCATCACGCTCATGCGGCGCGGCGGCCGGGCGAAGCCTCGCGACCCGGCCCGTGGGCGGCGCCCTCGGCTCTGGCGGGCCCCGCGGCGGCAAGGAGCGGAAGGGCGAGGAGGCATGCGGTCATCGCGGTTCCCCAAGGCGGAGCAGCGGCGTGGCCATGCGACAGGAAAAGGCGGCATGACAAGCAAAAAGCCCGGAGCGCCTCGCGGGCTCCGGGCTCTCGGCCTCCGGCGAAGGAGCCGCGGCTCCTACCAGAAGAAGTCGTAGATCACGTCGATGACCTCGCCGGTGTAGGTATCCACCAGGAGAACGTCGTTATAGTAGCGGACCCACTGGGCGCCGTAGGGAGCGGCGGGGAGCCGGTACTGCCAGGGATCGCCGATCCAGTAGCGCTGGCTGTAGAAGAGCGGCTCGAGCAGCAGCCCGATCGAAAAGCGCGAATAGCGGTGGTTGCGGTAGGGCGAGAAGTAGCGCGAGCCGCGGAACACGTTGCGGTTGCGGAAGCGCCAGTTCTGCCAGTCGTAACGATTGTCGTTGCGCCAACCATGGTTCCAGCCGCGGCGGTCGTTGCGCCAGTCGCGCCGGTCGTCGCGGCGGTCGTTGCGCCAGTCGCGCCGATCGTCCCGGCGGTCGTTGCGCCAGTCGCGCCGGTCGTCCCGGCGGTCGTCGCGCCAGTCGCGCCGGTCGCCGCGGCGCTCCTGCCGAATCTCCTGGCGCTGCTCGCGGGTCCCGTAGCGCCACTGATTCTGCCGCTCGAGCCGCTCGTAATGGTCGCGGCGCGGATCGTTGGGATTGCCCTGCCAAGCCTGCGGATAGGCGCTTCCCGGCCGGCTGGCGCCGGAGCGCCGGTCGCTTCGGCGCTGGACGACCTCGACCGGCTGTTGCCGGCGCTGAATCTGGGCCTGCTGGCGGGTCTCCTGGCGCTGCACCCGCGCCTCCTGACGGACTTCCTGGCGCTCGACGCGGCGCTCGGCGCGCTCGACGCGGCGCTCGCCGCGCGCTTCGGAACGCTCGGCTCGGGCACGGCCGCGCTCGCCGCGGTCGCGATTCTGTGCTTCGGCCGCGATCGGGGTCATCACCGTCGCCGCCATAATCAATCCGATCAATGCCTTGCGCATCGAGATACTCCTTGACTGCCCGCGACGAACCCCGCCCGGATCGGAGGCAAGCAGTGCACCAGGACGGATGAGCGGAGGCTGAACCGGGCGGTAAGGGTGCCGACAGGAATCAGCGGCGGCGGGGCGGCGGTCGCTCGGTCCGCAGCGAGGGGACTTCGCGCGCCGCGTCTTCGGGTGAGATCCCGGGCGGCGGGGCGCCGGCGATTTGCTCCCGCCCGGTCTTGATTCGAACGGCCCGACGGATCGATTCGCGCAGGCGCGGATAGATGCCGCAGCGGCAGATATTGGTGATGGCCGCGTCGATCTGGGCGTCGGTCGGGCTGTCGTTGCGATCGACCAGCGCCGCGGCGGCCATGATCATGCCGGGGATGCAATAGCCGCATTGCGGCACCATGTCGGCGGCGAAGGCCTGCTGCACCGGATGCGAACGATCGCGCGACAGCGCTTCGATGGTGGTGACGAAGCTGCCTTCGATGTCGGCGATCCTGACCCGGCAGCTCCTGACGGCATTGCCGTCGATATGGACGGTGCAGGCGCCGCAATGGCCGGTGCCGCAGCCGAATTTGGTGCCGGTCAGATTCGAGGCGTCGCGCAACGCCCAGAGCAGGGGCGTCTGCGGGTCCATCCGGTAATGGACCGGTTGGCCGTTGACGGTGAAGCGGGTCATGGCGGCAGCTTAGGCGCTTGCGCGCCGCCGTTTCAATCCGCCTTGCCGGCCCGCGCTACAGCGCCGCCTGCGCGAGCTTCTCATGATATTTGAAAGTCGCGAACCCTTGGCCGTTATAGCCCCGCACGAAGGGAATGCAGCTCGTCGCATTGCCGGGCCGGCAAGCGCGCAGCTCGTCGACGAGGTTCTTGCTGCGCACGAAGCGGATGAAGCTGTCGAGGTGAGCCGCTTCGCCGACGGTGAGCGCCAGCGCCATGTCGAAGGCGGATGCGTAGCCGATGCTCACCGCATTCTCGCCGAGGATCTGAAAGGCTCCCCAGGAGCAGGCCCGGAATGCCGCTTCCGGGTCGAGCGCGCAGGCGTCGGCGAGCTTGCCATATTGCGACGCGAACGAGCCGTAACCGCCGGGTCCGAAAGGGGGGCCGCAAAGCAGCGGATTGGACGTGTTGAAGCGACCCCGAGGCGTTGTGTTGCGGGCGAAGACGTGCCGCTCGAAGAGAATGGAAGGACGGCCCTGCGAATCGAAGGCCCCGCGTGGCGCCTCCACCTTGCGCACCGCCCTGATCATCTGCACGGAAACGCCGAGCTCGGCCGCGGCCCGATCGAAGTCGTCGCTGGTGAGCGGCGCAGCGTTGCGGTTGGACAGGCGAGCCAGCATCGCCTGGCGCGTGGCGGCGTCGAAGCCGCCGGCGGCGGGCAGCCCGAGTCGCTGGCGAAGGCGGGCGACATCGAGCCTTCCCGCCGGGGGCGCCGGAGCGGAGGGGGCGGGAGTCGCCGGCGGAGCAGGCGTCGCCGGCTGGGCGGGCGGCGATGGCTGGGCAGGCGGCGATGGCTGGGCGGGTGGAGCCGGCGGAGCCGGGGGGGAGTCGCGCGGCACCCCGGCCTGGTCCAAGGCGGCGTCGATCGCCCTGACCAGATCCTGGGTCATCCCCGGCGGGGATTTGAGATGGGGCCGAATAAGATCGAACAATTGCTTGCGGTGAAGTGGCATGTGTCCCCCCGGACCCGGTCCTGCCGAACATGAAGCTTAGCACCTCGCGGGCGGGGAGGCTATGGCGGGGGAGCGGAGGGACGAAGATGGTTGAAAGGATCGCGGTGGAGGTGTCGGACGGGATCGCCCGGGTCGAGCTGGCCCGGCCGGACCGCCTGAACGCGATGGACCAGGCCATGTTCACCGCGATCGGCGACGTCTTCCGAAGGCTCGGCCGCGACCCCGGGGTGCGCTCGATCCTGCTCTCTGGCCAGGGCCGCCACTTCACGGCCGGCCTCGACCTCGCTTATGCCTCGAGCCAGTTCGCGCCGAGCCAGGACCCGGGCCGGGCGGCGGAGGCCCGGCTCCGCCACATCGAGTGGCTCCAGGATTCGTTCGGAGCGGTCGAGCAGGCGCGGCCGCCGGTGATCGCCGTCGTCCATGGCGGCTGCATCGGCGCCGGAGTGGACCTCGCCAGCGCCTGCGACCTCAGGGTGGCGAGCGCCGACGCCTATTTCCAGGTCGCCGAGGTCGACGTCGCGATCACCGCCGACCTCGGCACCCTGCAAAGGCTCGGCCACCTGATCCCGAACGGGATCCTGCGCGAGCTCGCTTATACCGGCCGCCCGATGGAGGCCGCCGAGGCGGCCCGCTACGGCCTCGTCAACCGTCTCGAAGCCGACCGCGCCGCGGCGATGGCCGCCGGCCTCGAGCTCGCCCGGACCATCGCCGCCAAGTCGCCGCTCGCCGTCGCCGGAGCGAAAAGGAGCCTCAACCACAGCCGCGGCCGGCCGGTCGAGGAAGGGCTTCGCGACGTCGCCCTGTGGAACGCGGCGACCCTGGCCAGCGCCGATCTCGGCGAGGCGATCAAGGCGAGGCTCGCCAAGAGCGATCCCGAGTTCGGGCCGCTCGACGGCTAGAGTTCAGCCGCCGGTGCGAAGCCGGACCAGCTCGTCGGGAGTGGCCCGCTCGCGCCCGTTGACCCGGCCGATGAACTCGGGGTCGACGCCGTGGGTCCGGAGCCGGACGATCTCCTCGGCGGAGAGATCGGTATAGCCGAGCCTGCGCAGGCTGCCGACATAATCGCCGTCGACGCCGTGGGTGCGGAGCCGGATGATCTCCTCGGTGCCGAAGCGGCCATAGCCGTGGGCGCGAAGCGCGGCGACGAAATCGGGCGACACGCCATGGTCGCGAAGCCGGGTGAGCTGGGCGGGCGGGACGTCGCGAATGCCGTGGCGGGCCAGGGTTCGGACGAAGTCCGGAGTGACTCCGTGGTCGCGGAGCTGGATCAGAGCCTCGGTGGTCAGGCCCGGATAGCCGAGCTCGAGCAGCTGGCCGACGAAGTCGGGAGTGACCCCGTGATCGCGGAGCCGGACGATTTCGTCGGCCGGAATGTCGCGAATGTCGTAGCGGGCGAGCCCGGCGACATAATCGGGGCCGACGCCGTGGTCGCGCATCTCGATCAGGGAAGCGAGCCGGCCGACCCGGTAGCCGTGGCCTCCCATGCCGCGCAGATAATCGAAAGTGACGCCGTGATCGCCGGCGCGGGCGAGGTCGGCCGGCGAAGGCGTCTCGTAACGCTGCCGCCGGAGCTCGTCGATATAATCGAGGCCGATATCGTGCATCGCCATCGAGAATTGCTGCTCGCCGGTCGGCCGGCCGATGCCGCGCTCGGCGAGCTCGGCGGCGAAGCCCGGATCGGCGGCGAAGCGGCAATCGCCGGTGCCCCGGCCGCGGCGGACGACGCCCTCGCAGTCGAGGGTGCCGGCGTCGCGGGCCATTCGGAAGCGGACCGGTCCGCCGGCGCCGGCGAGCTGGCTCTCCTCGAGCCCGGCGAGCGAGGCGACCGGGACGTTGCGGCCGATCGTCCAGTGATTGCCGCCGGAGCGCCGGCTGATCTCGAGCTGGACCTGGCCGGGGCGGTCCGAATCCTCGATCTCCCAGTGGATGGCGCCGGAAGGCTCCGGCTGGGCGGCGCCCGACGGGGCGCAGGCCGAGCCGGCGACGAGGAGCAGGGCGGCAAGGTTGAGGGGCAGGCGCATGCAGGTCTCCCTGGTGGTTTCGACCGGCGATGCAAGGAGCGGGCCAGAAGCCCGGCTCAGGGACTTCCCTCCCCGGGCGGCGCAAGGCGTTCGAATCTGGACATTTTCCGAGTCCGTATCCGGACAGGCGGGGCGCTCCGCCGGAAGGCCTCGGCGCGGCCGGCGGAGCGAGAAATCACCGCTTGCCGCAGCCGCGGATTTTCGCCACTTTCCGCCGCCATGACCGAACAGCCCCGTCCAGCCCTGTCGATCGAATCGGCGGCCAAGGCGACCGTCGTCGCCGACCTGATGTCGCCGCCCGTCGGCCTGTTCCGAGCCGACATGACCGTCGCCGAGACGGTCGAGCAGCTTCGCGACCTCACCCGCGAGGCCTTCATCACCTACGGCTACGTCACCGACGAGGCCGGCAAGCTGGAGGGCGTTCTGGTGATGCGCGACCTCCTCCTCGCCGACCCCGAGACCAGGCTCGAGTCGATCATGCTCCGCGACCCGTTCGCGCTCGGCGTGACGATGCCGCTCGCCGACGCGCTCAAGGCGGCGCTGTCCCGCCATTATCCGGTCTATCCGGTGTGCGATGCCGACTGCGTGCTCAAGGGCCTGATCCGAGGCGAGGAGCTGTTCGCCGAGCAGGCGATCGAGATCAGCGCCCAGGCCGGCCAGATGGTCGGCGTCGAGAAGGAGGAGCGGCTGGCGACCCCGCTCCTGCGCAGCCTCAAGCTCAGGCATCCGTGGCTCCAGATCAACCTGCTGACCGCCTTCGTGGCGGCGGCGGTGGTCGGAGTGTTCGAGGCGACGCTCGCGCAGCTGGTCATCCTCGCCGTCTTCCTTCCGGTCATGGCCGGGCAGACCGGCAATACGGGCTGCCAGGCGCTTGCGGTGACCCTGCGCGGGATGACTCTGGGCGAGCTCAGGCCCGATTTCGTCGGCAAGCTGATCGCCAAGGAGGGCGTGCTCGGCCTGTGCAACGGAGTCCTGGTCGGGATCACCGCCGGCGCGGGCATGGTCTTCTACGCGATGCAGCAGGGCGAGGCCCAGCCCTGGCTGATGGGGATGGTGGTCGCCTTCGCGATGACGGTGAGCTGCGCCGTGGCGGGGATCGCCGGCGCCATCATCCCCCTGACCCTGAAGCGGCTCGGCGCCGACCCGGCGACCGCCTCGAGCATCTTCCTCACCACGGCGAGCGACGTCGCCAGCATGGGCGTCTTCCTGACCCTCGCGACGATGCTCCTGGTCTGAGGGAGCGGGCGAAGCACCGCGCCGGGGCGCGAGCGCGCCTTCACCACCGCTCATCCTGAGTAGCGGTCGAGCGAAGTCGAGACGGCGTATTGAAGGACCGTGCTGTCGGAATACGCGTCGCACGGGGTGGCGCGGTCTTTGGTGTTCCGCCTATGTTCCGGCGATGGACAAGCCGCGAATCGTCGTCAGCCTGGAGGAACTGGGGCTTGCCATCCGGCTCTGGATACGGGCGGCGCCGACGGCGATCTGGAAGCGGGACGAATTGTACGAGCAGCTGAAGGCGCAGAAGCGGCACGATCCCGAGCGGGCGCCCGACCCGCGCTCCGACCTGGCCGCCTACATCACCGACCGCTTCGCCCGGGCGGAATGGGAAGTGACCCGGCCGGAGCCGGACAACCTCTTGGCGGACCGGCCCGAAGCGGCTCCCAAAGGCGGGGCACAGGGGAATTCTCGGCCAGGCGCCGCCGGGGACAGTCACTAGGCACGGCCCTCGGGGACAGTTGCCGGTGACTCCCTAATGACCGTCCCTGGCGACTGTGCCGTCGAGGGCGCGGGCGATGAGGGTGCGGGTGTTGGCGATTCCGTAAAGGGCGATGAAGCTGCCCATGCGCGGGCCCTGGCTGGTGCCGAGCAGGGTCTCGTAGAGCGCGCGGAACCAGTCGCGAAGCGACTCGAACGGATGGGCCTTGCCGGCCTCGTAGACCTCGGCCTGGATCGCCTCGGCGTCGGCATCCTCGGGCAGCGCCGCAAGCCGCGAATCGAGGTCGCGAAGGGCGGCGGCCTCGACCTCGCCCGGCGGTCGGCGGCGGAGCGCGTGGGCGACGAAATCGCGGAAATAAGCGAGGGCGTGGTCGAGCAGGCGGTCGAGCTCGGGATGGCTCCGTGGCGACGCCTCCGGGCAATAACGCTTCACGAAGCCCCACAGCAGGTCCTTGTCGTCGGTCGAGGCGACGGCGACGAGGTTGAGCAGAAGCGCGAAGCTGACCGGAAGCCGAGCCGGCGGCACCCGGCCGGCATGGACGTGGTGGACCGGGTTGCCCAGCTTCTTGTTGAGCGGCTGATCGGGATAGGCGGCGAGGAACTGATGATATTCGTCGACCGCCTTGGGGATGACCGAGAAGCTGAGCTGCTTGGCCTTCCTGGGGTCGCGGTAGAGGTAGAAAGCGAGGCTCTCCTCGGGCGCATAGGTCAGCCATTCGTCGATGGTGACTCCGTTGCCCTTGGTCTTCGAGATCTTGCCCCCATTCTCGTCGAGGAACATCTCGTAGCTGAACCCCTCGGGCGGGCGGCCGCCGAGGATGCGGGCGATCTTGGAGCTCTGGACGACGCTTTCGATCAGGTCCTTGCCCGACATCTCATAGTCGACCCCGAGCGCGACCCAGCGCATCGCCCAGTCGACCTTCCATTGCAGCTTGGCGCCGCCGGCGAGGGCCGAGCGCTCGACCCGCCCGGCTTCGCCGTCCTCGAAGGCGATCAGGCCCTCGTCCGAGTCGATCACCTCGACCGGGACCTGGAGGACCTTGCCGCTGGCCGGGCTGATCGGAAGCAGCGGCGAATAGGTCCTGCGCCTCTCCTCGCCGAGCGTGGGAAGCATGACCGCCATGATCTCGTCGTGACGGCGAAGCACCTGCCTCAGCGCCTCGTCGAAGCGGCCCGAGCGGTAGCCGTCGCTCGACGCGATGAACTCGTAGTCGAAGCCGAAGCGGTCGAGGAACTGGCGAAGCAGGGCGTTGTTGTGGGCGGCGAAGCTGTCGTGGCCGCAGCCATAGGGATCCGGCACCGCGCACAAGGGCTGGTCGACATGGGCATGCATCATGTCCTGGTGAGGCACGCCCGGCGGGACCTTGCGCATGCCGTCCATGTCGTCGGAAAAGGCGATCAGCCGGCTCGGCCAGTCGACCATCTCCGAGAGGGCGTGGCGGACCATCAGGGTGCGAGCGACCTCCTGGAAGGTGCCGAGATGGGGCAGGCCGGAGGGCCCGTAGCCGGTCTCGAAGACGATTGCGCGCGCCCCCGGCCCGTCCGGATAGCGATCGAGCAGCTTGCGCGCCTCCTCGTAGGGCCAGGCCCTGGAGACGAGGGCGGCTTCGCGGAGCTCGGTCGGCACGGCGGTCATGAGGCGGTCTCTTCGCCGCTTCGTCGGAGTGCCGCAAGATGATATGGTGCCCACATGACCGTCATCCAACTCGTCAACGTGCCTCAGCCGGTCAAGCTGACGATCGAGCAGTTCGAGCTGCTTGACCGTTCAGGCGCCTTCGACGCCTATGCCAAGACCGAGTTGATCGATGGGGCGATCTACGCGATGAATTCACAATATGCAGCTCATGCTCTCGCCAAGAGCGAGCTCGGACTCCGCCTCGGGCTTCGCTTGAGGGAGTTGAACAGCCGGCTCCGAATGGTCAGTGAAGGCACGGTCGCGATGCCTCCGGTCAGCGCTCCGGAACCCGATCTGGCGCTGGCCGAGATCGCGCCCGGAACGCGCACCTATATTCCGCTCGAGGCCGTGGCGCTCCTCGTCGAGGTCGCCGATTCGACGGCCGCGTTCGACCTCAAAGACAAGGCGGCGCTGTACGCCGAGCATGCGGTGCCCGAATATTGGGTGCTGGAGATTCCCGGCGCGAGGATTCATCAGCTCTGGGCCCCCTCCCCCCAAGGTTATGGCGAGAGCCGCATTGTCGAGATCGGCGGCCGCATCTCCAGCGTCACCATCCCCGGCCTCACGGTGACGACGGACGGCCTGATCTGACCGGCCTGTTGCCGGTTCGTTCCGATTCGGCCTAAGCAGGCGAATGGCCGACCTTCCCTATCCCGCGCTTCACGCGACCCATGCCGGGATCTGGATCGCTCATGCCGACGGCCGGGTCGAGGCGGTGGGGCGAGGCGCGGCGATCGCCCGGGCCGCCGACACGCCGATGATCATGCTGAACGCGCCGCTGATCGGCAACCGGCTCGGCTATCCCGACCTTTCCGGGCTCGACCTGCTCGAGCTCTTCGCCTTCGTCCATCCGGCGCGATTCGCGGTCCCGACCCCCAAGGGCATGGCCGGAGCGCTCGGCCTCGCCGCCCCCGGCGCCGACGACGAGGCGGCCCCCTTTCTTCGCTCGGCGGCGGCCGCCCTGCTCGCGACGCTGGCGGCCGACTGGCCCGAGCGGGAGGGCGCCTGGGCGAGCGCGCAGGCGCTCTACCGGCTTCGCTGGCCGTGGGCGGCGGCGGTGGCCGAGCGGATCGCCCGGCCGGAGCGCGACGAGCGCTGGCTGTTCAGCCGGCTTCCGGAATGGGAGGAGAGCGCCGGCCGGGCCCAGCCCCGGCCCGTCCGGATCGGCGGCGAGGCGGCGATCGAGCGCCTGACCCGGCTGGTCGGCCGCGAGGCCGAGCTGCGCGAAGGCCAGCGCGATTATGCCGCGGCCGCCGCCGCAGTGTTCGCGCCGCGCCCGGCGCAGGGCCAGCCGAACCTGCTCCTCGCCGAAGCCGGCACCGGCATCGGCAAGACCCTTGGCTATCTCGCGCCGGCTTCCTTGTGGGCCAGCGAGGCCGACGGCAGCGTCTGGATCTCGACCTTCACCAAGGCGCTGCAGCGCCAGCTCGACCGCGAGGGCGCGCGCCTCTTCCCCGACGCCGAGGAGCGCAAGCGGCGGATCGTCATCCGCAAAGGCCGGGAGAACTATCTGTGCCTGCTCAACCTCGAGGACGCGCTCCAGGGCGGCTTCGCCGGGCGCGCCGCGATCCTGGCGCAGCTCGTCGCCCGCTGGGCGGCCTACAGCAAAGACGGCGACATGGTCGGCGGCGACCTGCCCGGCTGGCTGACCTCGCTGTTCAGGCGCGCCGGGGCGACCGCTCTCACCGATCGGCGCGGCGAATGCGTCTATGCCGGCTGCCCGCATTACCGCCGGTGCTTCATCGAGCGCTCGGCCCGGGCCAGCCACGACGCCGACCTGGTCATCGCCAACCACGCCTTGCTGATGGTCAACGCCGCGCGCGGCCGCGACGCCAATGGTCACTTGGGGGGCCAGCCGCCGACCCGGATCGTGTTCGACGAGGGCCATCATCTGTTCGACGCCGCCGATTCGACCTTCGCCGCCGCCCTCACCGGCCAGGAGACGATCGAGCTCAGGCGCTGGATCGTCGGGCCCGAGGGCAAGTCGCGAGGGCGGCGGCGCGGCCTGGCGGCGCGGCTGACGGACGTCGCCTCCTATGACGAGGCCGGCGCCGCCGCGCTCGCCGCCGCGGTC
>Ga0196962_10000040_pt1 | contig 142884 bp, 114 predicted proteins | sample S3v_20metaG_FD_183186 | JGI IMG/M metagenome (GOLD analysis project Ga0196962, IMG submission 183186) | Soil microbial communities from Anza Borrego desert, Southern California, United States - S3+v_20 | ecosystem: Environmental > Terrestrial > Soil > Desert | place: USA: California...
CGTGGTTGTCGGCGTCGGGGTGGGCGTCGGAGTCGGCGTGGGCGTCGGCGTCGGAGTCGGCGTGGGCGTCGGGGTCGGAGTCGGCGTGGGCGTCGGAGTTGAGGTCGGCGTCGGCGTCGGCGTCGCGTTCGGGTCGGGTGTGGGCGTCGGGGTCGCGTTCGGGTCGGGTGTGGGCGTCGGGGTCGCGTGCGGGTTGGGCGTCGGCGTGGACTCGGCCGTGCCGTAGTTCACCGGGTCGTCCTCGATCACGTCGCCGCCGACGCTGTTGTTGTTCAGGCTGACCGTGGGAACGTCGCCGTCCTGAAAGACCTCCGTGTTGAGCGTGATGTCGCCCGAGCCCGTGATGTTGATGTTGCTCGTGTCGCCGCGGTCGTTGATGAGGCCGATGGAGACCTCGCCGCCCGTGCGCCCGCGCCAGTCGAAAATGATGGTGTGGGCCACGCCCGAGAACGTGACGCCGGGTTGCAGGGAGACGGTGCGCGCCTCGTCAATCGTCCCGTCCTTGTCGAAGTCCATCGTCACCGTGTAGCTGGTGCCGCCCGCGGCCGGCACGCTGATGGTCGCCCTCGCGTCGGCCTCGCCGGCACCGGGCGTTTCCACGTGGCGGCGTATGGAGTCGGCGCGGGCCTGCTCCAGGTACGCGCCCAACTCGCGCTCCGAGGCGGAGAGGCGCATGTTGGCGCGGGCGCGCGTGATGCCCATCACGGCGAACGTCGAAACGACGGAAATGATCGCGATGGTGATGACCAGTTGCACTACGGTGAAGCCGCGCTCGCACGTGACGCCCGCGCTCGCACCGTTTCGTCTCAGTCGCTCCAACATCTCTCTCTCCTGACCCAAAAGGTTGTCCGGTCTTTACGGCCCGCGCACGGCCGCGGAACGAGACCTGTGCCCGAAGCCGTAGGGCAACAGCCATGCCAACAGGGCGCGGCGAGCGAAACTGCATGCGAACTCGCATAGGGCGGGATACGGGGGCGCGGGAAACGTCACCTTCAGTGACAGACTATGAAGCGCGCTTCACACCCCGCGCGCCTCGCGGCGGCGCTGGCGGGGAAGTGTTTGGCCCAGAATTCTCCCGGCCGTTCGCCCGGACGAATCTTCGATTGTTTGCGGGAAAAGCTGAGTTTCGGGCGCGCGCCCGCGTGCGCTGCGGAGGGCGGCGTCAGGCTCGTCGAGAGTTGAACGCCGGCGGGCGGCTCGTGATTTGCTGTGAGAGCAGCGGAGCGCGCGCACCCGACCGGGGCGCGCGCGGTCGAGCCTTCGACCGTCCGTGAGCGCAACCGACACGTCAATTGCCGAAGAGAATCGTCCGAAAGCTAAGCGGTGCGGCGTCACCTTTCGGCGGGCGGCAGTCTCAGGTGACGAGTGGGGAAGCGAGCGCGGACGCGAGCGATCAAGGGATCGTCCCCCCGCGCGTGGCCCCGCACGTTGCGCGCGGGCGGGGCGCGAAGCGCTCCGGCGACTCTCAGGCCGCCGGAGCGCCTCAAAAAGCAGCAGGCAGCAGGCAGTTAAGAACAAAACGCGTTTTGTTCTTAACTGCCTGCTGCCTGCTGCTTTTACTGTGCCGGCTCGTACTCGTCCTTGCGGGCGGGCGCGTGTTTGAGTTCGGTGGTGGCGAGGCGGACGCCGATGGGGGGCGCGGTGTATTTGAAGGGGGCCGGGCCGCCGCGGGAGTTCTGGAATTGGGCCACGAGCGTGTCCTGACTCTCGCGGAAGCGCAAGACGCTGCCGCGCTGGTTGAAGATGACGAAGAGCAAGGTCTCGCCGTTGCGCGTCCGCATCTGGCCGACCAGCGCGCTGACGCCGCCGTCCGTGCGTATGAGCGTCCCGGTCTTGGCGATCACGCTGCCGCGCGACTGGAAGTCCGTGTAGCGCTTCTCAAGCGTGCCTGGGTCGATGCCCGCGACCGGCAGGATGTCCGCCGCCGTCAGCTTGTTGCGCGCCAGCTCGTCGCGCAGCGCGCGGAAAATCTTCATCATCGCGCGCGGCGTGACGCGGTTGACGCCGAGCCCGCTCGTCGAGGCCAGCTTGACCTCCGCCGGGCTGAGCTTCAACTCCTGGATCAGGAAACGCTGGACGCCGGCCGCGCCGCCCATCGTGTCGCCTATGCGCTCGGCCATGAAGTTGTTCGAGTAGCAGAGCAGCACCTTGAGCACGTCAACCAGCCTGCTCGACTTGTGAATCAGGAGCGTGCGCGCGCCCGGAGGGGCGGCCGCGACGTAGACCGCGCCCATCACCGCCACGCTCGGCGTCGTCCGAAGACTCTCCGCGTCGCGCACCAGCGAGCGCTCCTCGGTCCAGGCGCGCGAGGCCGCCGCGGGCCGCCGCGTCGCGTCGAGCGTGTCGTAGAACTGTTCGCCCGAGCGCTGCGCGGACCAGTCGAAGTTCATCGTGAAGCCGGGCGAGACGATGAGGTCGCCGGTCACCGTGCGTATGCCCTGCTTGTTCAGCTCGCGCGCGATCATCACGGCGTGCTCGTAGTGGAACGACGGGTCGCGGCCCGAGATTATCAGGTCGCCGGTGATCGTCCCCGTGGCGGGGTCGAACGTCCCCGTCGTCCAGACGGCCGTCACGAAGCGGTGGTCGGCCCCGAAGTTTTTGAGCGCGGCGAGCGCCGTCCCGAGCTTGACGGCCGACGCCGGGTTGAAGGTCTGGTCTATGGCCGACTCCGCGACCAGCTTCCCGTCGAGCGTCTCGACCAGCAGCCCGTGAGTGATGACGACGGGCTGTGGCGGCGGCGCGATGTCCGGGAGCGCGACCGCGCCGACCGACGCGGGCTGCGAAGGGGCGGACGAGGCGGGCGTCGTCTTCGCGGGCGTCGCCGGCTGGGCCACGGGGCGCGTCAGCACGGTCGGGCGCGTGTAGTTCGGCGGCGTCGTTGTCTCGGCCGGCTTCGTCTGGGAGAGGACGCGCGCGGAATGCGCGCAGGTCAGAAGTAAGAGGAGAGAGAAGAAGATTCTGCTTGTTTGTCGGGCCATTCTGTTCTCCGTCAACTGTCTCCGCTGTCGAGTGCGGCAATGATAACACACGCGGCGGCGCTCCCGGTTCTAAAAGTTTCGGCCGCGCCAGGACTCGCGCGCGGGCTTCCTTTGATGACACGCGGGGCCGCGCGGGATGCAAAGGGAATTCGTTACCAGGAAACAATCAATGGGGCGGAAGTGCCAAGTTCGTTGACAAGCGCGGAAACGCGCTCATAATATCCAGCAGAGTTGATCGAACCCTCGTGAGACGAGACAGCCAACCCGTCACCATTGAAAACATACACGCCACGCGCAGGGAGCGCGGGACGGAAATCCACGGCCGCCTCGCGGAGTTCCGCGAAGTCTGGGAGCGCGGCTCCGACGAGCGGCTCTGGGAGGAGTTGGTCTACTGCATCTTCACGGCCGGCGCGTCGGCGCGCATGGGGATGAAGGCGGTCGAGACGATCCGCCACCTGCTCAAGGACGGCAGCCGCGAGGAGATGACCGCGGCGCTGGTTGAGCGCGGCGCGCACCGCTACCCCGCGGCGCGACCCGGCTACATCGTCGTGACGCGCGAGTACCTGCGCGAAGACTGCGGGATGCGGCTGCGCGAGCGGCTGATGAATTTCGCGGACCCGGTCGAGCGGCGCGACTGGCTGGCGCGCGAGCGGCGCATCAAGGGCCTGGGCTACAAGGAGGCGAGCCACTTCCTGCGCAACGTCGGCTTCAAGGGCTACGCGATTCTTGACAAGCACATCCTGCGGAGCCTGGCGGAACTCGGCGTCGTCTCTTCGCCGGAACCCCCGCAGACGCGCCGGCGTTATCTTGAAACGGAGGAGCGACTCAGAACTTTTGCCCGCAGCGTGCGGGTTGATTTTGACGAACTCGACTTAATCCTCTGGTCTATGAAGACGGGGGAAGTCCTGAAATGAGGGACGAGGGATGAAGGAAAGGAAGGCAGTAGGCGGGAGGCAGAAAGCAATCACTTGTTCTCTGCCTCCCGCCTACTGCCTTCCGCTTTCTCTGCTGCTGCGCCCTTATTATTCCTCATTATTTTAGAGGAGGTGCCCAATGCAGTTAAGTAGTTTGCGTACAAGGTTGGGCCGGGCGGCGGTCGGCGGTTTGGCCGTCGCGTGTATTTCACTTCTGCTCGCGGTCGCGCCGTCGGCCGTGGCCGTGGCCGGGGACAAGACGCGCAGTCGCGCCGAGCGCGCGCTGCGCGAGGGCGAGTACGCGGCGGCAGAGCAGTTGTTCCGCGAGGTGCTCGCGAAGAACCCGCGCGACCAGGTCGCGCGCCTCGGACTGAGTTACACGCTGCTCAAGATGAGGCGGCTCGCGGACGCCTTCGACCAGGCCGCGGCCGTCATCGCCATCGACCCGGTCTCGGCGCGCGCGCACGCCATCGCCGGCTCCGCGCTGCTCGCCAGCGGCGACTTCCCGCACGCGGTCGAAGCCTACCGCACGGCGCTCTCGATCAAGGAGGACGAGGCGCTGGCGATTGCGGGCCTCGCGATGATCGACTACTACGAGAACCGCCTGCTCGCCAGCCTCTCGGGCCTGCGCCGCGCCGTCTTCATAGACCCGCGCGAGTCGGACTACATCTTCAGTCTGGCCCAGGCCGCCGCGCGCGCCGAGCGCTACAAGGAGGCGGCCGACGCCTACGAGCGCTTCCTCCAGGTCGCGCCGCGCACGGACGAGGACCGCCGCGCGCGCATCCGCGGCCTGATAGATTTCCTGCGCTACCTCGGCGGCCTGAAGAGCCTCTACGACATCAACGGCGCGACCGCCACGACCGTCGCCTTCGAGATGCCGAACAACCGGCCGATCCTCAAGGTGCGCGTCAACGGGCGCAAGGAGCCGCTGCGCTTCGTGCTCGACACGGGCTCGGGGATGTCCGTCATCTCCGACGAGACGGCGCGGCTCCTGGGCGTCGACGCGGTCGCCCGCGGCGGGATGGCGCGCGCCGTCGGCGGCAAGTTCGAGATCGTCTACGGCTTCCTGCGCTCGGTGGAGATCGGCGACGCGAAGGTCGAAAATGTGCCAGTTTACATCCGCCGCTTCTACAACGACGAGGTGCAGGTGGACGGCTACATCGGGCTCGCGGTCGTCAACCGCTACCTCGTGACCGTGGACTACGGCGCGCGCACCTTCTCGCTCGCGCGGCCGGGTTCGGCCGCCGCCGCCCTCGCCGCCGACTCCGCAAAGCGGCCCGCGCCGCTGGCCGGCATCGAAATCCCTTTCCGCTCCACGTCGAGCGGGTTCCTGAGCGGCGAGGTCCAGGTCGAGGGCGTGAGTCGCCCCTTCAACTTCATCATCGACACGGGCGCGAGCATCTCGGTCGTCTCACAGAAGATGATGGAGCTCGACGAGATGCACGACTTCAAGCACCCGAGGCGGATGAAAATTTACGGCGCGGCCGGCATCGCCGAGGGCGTCCAGACGCTCGTCCTGCCGCGCGTGCTCCTGGGCGCGCAGGCGCGCGAGAAGCTGGACGTGGCCGTGCTAGACTTGGAGCCGGTCAACGAGACGACGGGCTTCGTCCAGTCCGGCATCATCGGCGGAAACTTCCTGCGTCACTTCCGCGTGACCTTCGATTTCAGAAAGTCCGTCATCCTGCTTGAGCCGCTCGAAGCGAGCGCTTCGAGCGCGGAGGGCGGGACGGCGGCGGCCGCGAAGTCATGAAGCAGAGCCTTTACCTCGAAACATCTGTCGTCGGCGCTTACCTCGATAACGGCGAGCCGTTCCGCCGCGACCTGACCATTCGCTGGTGGGAGCACGAGATGCCCGAGTACCGGGCGGTCATCTCGCCGCTCGTCCTGCGCGAGTTGGAGCGCGTGCCGGAGCCGCACCGCACGGGCTACCTGAAACTGGCGAGCGCGCTCGAACAGGTCGAGCTGACGGAGGAGGTGGCGATTCTCGCCGAGGGCTACATCACGCGCGGCATCTTTCACCGCAAGTACATCGCGGACGCCCTGCACGTGGCGGCCGCGTCGTTTCACAAGATAGACTATTTGGTCACCTGGAACTTCGGCCACCTGGCGAACGTCCGCCGCCAGGCGCGCGTCCGGCTCTTCAACACCGCCGCCGGCTTCTTCGTCCCCATGATCGTCACCCCGGAGTTCCTGGTCTCGGAAGCAACAGAAGTCAAATTTTAGATTTTCGATTTTCGATTTGCGATCGGGTGAGGATTATTCGTTTTACAAATCGCAAATCAAAAATCTAAAATCGCAAACGTCATGTACCGCAAGCCCAGGTTCCTCGAAGTGCTGCACACGATCCGCGAAGAGATGTCGCGCGAGGCGGATTATGATGTAGATTTGTTCACGGAGATGGTGCGCTCCGGCGCGCGCCCAGCGCACGGCCCCGAGCGCAACGTCCGCGGCTTCAAGAGCCGCGCCCCGCGCCAGACGCTCGACGCTGACGAAAACGCGCCGCCGCGTGGACGCCGCAAGCGTGCTGCGCGATAATACGAAGCGCTGAGTGCCGGGTCTTGAGGACCGAGTGCAAGCTCGTCCTCACTCGGTCCTCAGTACTCAGCACTCAGTACTTTTTTCTATGGATGTGACATTCGAGACCATCGGGCTGGAAGTGCCGAGCGAGAAGGCGTTCAACTACCTGGCCGAGCGCGCGGGCGACCAGGGCGAGCCGACGCAGTTGACGCGACGCGGGGCCGTGCTGCACGGGCGCTGCTGGAAGTTGGGCGACGGGCTGGAAGTCTGGACCGTGCTCTACGAGTCCGGCACGGGCGACATCTTTTACGCCGACTGCCGCCCAGGCTTCCGCGCGCGCTACACGCAGCGCATCAGCCCCTGGGCGCTCACCGAGTACGACGAGGAGGGCGAGGCGGTCGTCCACGGCTACTGCGACGGGACAGACACGGAAGTCCTCTTCGAGTTGCAGAACCTGACGGAGGTCGGCCCCGCGGGCTTCCGCGCGCAGGAGCTGCACGTCGGGTTGTGCGGGCTCGCCTACCGCGCGCGCGTCTGCCGGCGCAAGGCGGACGCGCTCTGGCAGCCGCTCGAAAAGTCCGCGCCCGCGCGCGCCGCGCAGGAGAACGACTGGAACCTGACCGGGCGCGTGATCACTTTCAAGCCGCTGCGGAACCCGCTCTCGGGCACGGAGCTTTACTGGGTTTACCTCGACCTCGAACGCCTGAAGCTCGAAGTCCTGGTCAACCGGCGCGCCTTGCGAGGCGGGCCGCTCCAGGCCGGCGCAACTCTCTCGGCCGAAGTCTGGTTGCAGGGCCACGTGCTCGACGAACGCGCGCTGCGCTCGCGCTACGAGGGCGTCGATCGCGCCTGCGCGACCGCCAACTTCTGGTCAGGACTAAAGCGAAGGAACTGATCAGTGGGCAGTTGGCGGTGGGCAGCGGGCAGTTAAAAGAAAAACGCTTTCGTCTTTAACTGCCCGCCGCCCACCGCCAACTGCCCACTGCCTTCTATGAAACGTCTCGCCGTCATCGTCCTCATCGCCGCCGTCGTTCTGCTCGGCGGCTCTTACCTCTTCTTAAACCTCTACTGGGTTCACCGCTACGACGCGCTCATCGCGCGGCAGGCGAGCGTCTACCGCCTCGACCCGGACCTCGTCTGGAGCATCATTTACGAGGAGACCTATTTCCGCCCGTGGATGACGGGCAACGACGGCGAGATAGGCTTGATGCAGGTGACGCCTGCGGTTGGGCGCGAGTGGGCCGCCGAGACCGGCATGCGCGAGCTTGAGCGCCAGATGCAGCAGGACCCCGCGACCGTGCTGCGCGACCCCGAGCGCAACATACAGGTCGGCTGCTGGTATCTTGAGAAACTCTACGAGCAGTACCGCGACACGCCGGGCGCGGAGGCGCGCATGGTCGCGGGCTACAACGCGGGGCCGAGCCGCGCCGCCGAGTGGAACCAGACCGCGGAGGGCGCGCGCCCCCTGACCGCCGAAGAGTTCGTCGCGCGCATAGACATCCCTTCGACGCGCGCCTACGTCTCGAACATCCTCGAACGTTACCGCAAGCTGAAAGGGGCGCGCGCGCAGGAGGCAGGCGCGAACGGCGCGTCGCAGCCCGCGAGCGCCAACGCGTCCGGGGGCGGGCGTTGACTTACCGCAGGCTGCTCGCGGAGAACGCGGACTTCCGCCGCCTGTGGACGGGTCAGGCCGTCTCGGAGATCGGCGACTGGCTCAACAACATCGCCGTCCTGGCCCTGACGATTCAGCTCGCGGGGCCCGGGCGCGAGGGGCAGGCGGTCGCGCTCTACGCCGTCTCGCGCCACCTCCCGCTCTTCCTTTTTGGCCCGTTCGCGGGCGTCGTCGTCGACCGCCTGGACAGGCGGCGCGTGATGATCGCGTCCGACTGCGCCCGCGCCGTCCTGGCGCTGGGGTTCCTCGCGGCCGCGCATTTTGGCACACTCTCGCTGATTTACCTCGTCGGCGCGGCGCTCTTCGCCGTCTCCGCCTTCTTCAACGTCGCGCGCCGGGCCAGCATCCCGAACCTCGCGCGCGGGGCGGACCAGTTAATCACGGCCAACGCCCTGTCCTCCTCGACGACGGCCTCGACCATCGCCGCCGGCTCGGCCCTCGGCGGACTGGTCTCGACCTTCGTCGGGCGCGACGCGGTCTTCATCTTCAACTCCGCGACCTTCCTCGTCTCGGCCTGGATGATCAGCCGGATACAAACGCCGACGCAGAGACGCGCGGACGCGGCGACGCCGGGACGAAGTGAGAAGCAGGTGGCAGAGGATAACGGGCGGGCGGGATTCGAAACAAAGGCCGCGCCTGGTCATGGTCGCCGCGCCCACGCGTCCCCGCGTCTGCGCGCCGCGGTTGCCGCCTTCTGGCGAGAGTTTCGGGAGGGCTTGCGCTACGTCCGCAGCCAGGACGTGCTGAGGGCGCTTTTCGTGGTCGGGGCCGGGTGGGGCCTGGGCAATGGTGTGGCGCGCGCCCTTTACAGTATCTTTGGGGCGCAACTCGGCGTCGCGGCGGCCACTGGGCTCGTCGCCCGCCCGACGGACTTCGGCATCTCGGTGCTGTTCGCGGCGATGGGCCTGGGCGGCGTGATAGGCTCGCCGATTGCGCGCCGCTCCAACGCGGGGGGAGGCTCTGCGCTGGCCTCGCGCATGGGCCGGACGATGATCTTCGACGGCTGCTGTCTCATCATCTTCACCCTGATGCCGGGCCTCTGGAGCGCGGCGGCCGTGCTCGTCGCGCGCGACATCAATTTCTCCATCTGGTGGACGGCGAAGCAGACGATTATCATGAGCCGGACGGAGGACCGCTACGCCGGGCGCGTCTTCGCGTCCTACGAGACGGTGACGACGCTGATGATGGTCGGGGCGATGCTGGCGGCCGGGGCGTCCGCAGACCGCTTCGGCATACGCCCGGTCGCGGCCATCGGCGGCCTGATCGTCGCCCTCTCCGGCGCGACCTGGTTCCTGCTCCGCAGCCGGCAGCGACAGAGAGCTAACACCGTGAGTAACGCTCAGGAGCTTTAGAGGACGTTCAAACCCTTTGCGGCTTCGGACGACAAAGCTGATGACGGAACTTTATTTCGCGCGTTGGGTGTTGCCGATGGCTTCGCCGCCGGTCGAGAACGGCGGGGTGGCGGTGGAAGGCTCGCGCGTAATTGGCACAGGCCCGCGCGACGGGCTTGCGGCCCAATTCCCGGACGCGGTGACGCGCGACTTCGGCGGGGCCGCGATCCTGCCGGGCTTCGTCAACACGCATTCGCACCTTGAGCTGACGGCGATGCGCGGCTTCCTCGAACAAGAGGAGCCGGACTTTCGCGCCTGGCTCGGGAAGCTGACGCTCACGCGGCTGGAGCGCATGACGCCCGACGACCTTTACGTCTCGGCGGCGTGGGGCGCGGTCGAGGCCGCGCGCGCCGGCGTGACTTGCCTGGGCGACGCGAGCGACGCCGCGCCGGCCAGCATGCGCGCTCTCAGGGACGTGGGCCTGCGGGGGATCGTTTACCAGGAGTCCTTCGGGCCGAACCCCGCGGACGCGCGCGAGAAATTCGAGGAGCTGCGCGAGAAGGTCTCGCGGTTGCGCGAGCTTGAGAGCGAGCGCGTGCGCGTCGGCGTCTCGCCGCACGCGCCTTACACCGTGAGCGCGCCGCAGCTCGAATTGATAGCCGAGTTCGCGCGCGCCGAGCGCCTGCCGCTGATGATGCACGCGGCCGAGTCCGAGGCCGAAGAGCTTCTCATGCTCGAAGGCCGCGGCCCCTTCGCCGAAGGGCTCGCGCGGCGCGGGATAGAGTGGCGCGCGCCGCGCGTCAGCACGATCCAGCACCTGGCGCGGCACGGAATCCTCGCCGCGCGGCCGCTGCTCGCGCACTGCATACGCGTGGACGACACGGACCTCGAAACGATACGCGAGGCGGGCGCTGGCATCGCGCACTGCCCGAAGTCGAACGCCAAACTGGGCCACGGGCGCGCGCCCTTCGGCGCGTTCGTCGCGCGCGAAATACGCGTCGGCTTCGGCAGCGACTCGGTCGCGAGCAACAACACTTGCGACCTGCTCGAAGAGGCGCGCTTCGCTGTGCTGGCGGCCCGCGCGGCCGGGGCCGCGAAGCAGACCGGGCACTGGCTGGGCGCGGACGCTGCGCTTCGGACCGCGACCGCGGGCGGCGCACGCGCGCTCGGCCTGGAAGCCGAAATTGGCACACTCGCGCCGGGCGCGCAGGCGGACATCGCGGTCGTCAACCTCGGCGGCGCGCACCAGACGCCGCTTCACGACCCCGCGGCCGCGCTCGTCTTCGCCTCCAACGGCCGCGACGTGCTGATGACGATGGTCGCGGGGAAAATCGTTTTCTCAGACAACCGCGTCCACACCGTTGACGAAACAGGGCTGCGCGCGCGGATGGAAGAGATGACGGGGAATTTGCGATTTTAGATTTTCGATTGGGTAAGGAAATAAAATTTCTCGAATCCCCTTCCAATCAAAAATCGCAGACAAAAAATTCTTATGAACATTCTTGTCTTGAATTGCGGTAGTTCTTCGGTCAGGTTCCAGTTGATCGCGACGGACCTGGAGCAGATCGAGCAGGGCACGGACAGGCGGCTGGCGCGCGGTTACGTAGAGCGCGTGGGCGGGCAGGCCATCATCACGCTGGGCGCGGAGGGGCGCGAGCCGCAGAGGTCAACCGCGCCTCTGCGGGACACGCGGGCGGCCGTGGAGCTGATTATTCGCTGGGTCTGCTCGGAGACCTCCGGGATCGACGCGGTGAAGAGCGTGGCGGACGTGCACGCGGTCGGCCACCGCGTCGTGCACGGCGGCGAGCAATTCACACACTCCGTGCTCATCACGGACGAGGTGCTGCGCGGGATAGAGGACTGCATAGACCTCGCGCCGCTGCACAACCCCGCGAACATCAAGGGCATCCTCGCGGCGCGCGAGGTCTTCGGCGCGGGGCTGCCGCAGGCCGCAGTCTTCGACACGGCGTTCCACCAGACGCTGCCGGACCACGCCTACCTCTACGCGCTCCCCTACCAACTCTACCGCCGCCACCGCATACGCCGCTACGGCTTTCACGGCACGTCGCACCGCTACGTCGCCTACCGCTACCGGCAACTGGTCGGCATCGAGCGCGAGAAGACGAAAGTCATCACGCTCCACCTGGGCAACGGGTGCTCGGCGGCGGCCATCATCGCGGGCGACTCCGTCGACACTTCGATGGGGCTGACGCCGCTCGAAGGCTTGGTGATGGGCACGCGCTCGGGCGACCTGGACCCCGCGATCATCGACTTCGTCTCGGCCAAGGAGGGGTTGTCGGCCCAGGAGGTCGAGACCCTGCTCAACAAGCAGTCTGGGCTGATAGGGATTTCGGGGCTGACCAACGACATGAGGGAATTGCTGGCGGAGGCGCGCGAGCATGACGACCGCCGCGCGCGCCTCGCCATCGAAATCTTCTGCTACCGCGCGAAGAAGTACATAGGCTCTTACCTGGCGGCGATGAACGGCGCGGACGCGGTCATCTTCACCGGCGGCATCGGCGAGAACTCCTCCGAGGTGCGCGCGCTGATTTGCGACGGGCTGCAATGGCTGGGGCTCGAATTAGACGAGGAGCGGAACGTTGCTCACGCGGGCGGGCGCGAGGGCGTCATCAGCCGCGACGGATCAAGGCTGGCCGCTTACGTGATTCCGACGGACGAAGAGTTGCTGATTGCGCGCGACACGGTGCGCTGCGTGAGGGGCGCGCCGCAACGGTATTGAAATTGTGGGGGCAGGGACGAGCCCCGCCCCCACGATGTTATTTGCACGAGGCCGCAATCGCGTCGTCGAAAATCTCCAGCGCGACGTCGACGTTCTCGCGCGTGAGGATGAGCGGGGGCGACCAGCGTATGGTGTTGAAGCCCGCGCCGAGAATTATCAGGCCGCGCTCGAAGCACGCGCTCTCCACCCGGTCGCGCAGCTCGGGCGCGGGCTTCATCGAAGCCTTGTCTTCGACGAACTCGACGCCGACCATCAGGCCCAGGCCGCGCACGTCGCCTATGCAGTCGTGCTTCTGCATGAGCTTGCGTAAGCCCTCCTGCAAGTAGGCCCCAACCTCTGCGCTGTTTGAGACCAGCTCGCGCTCCAGAAGCTCAATCGTCTTCAGGGCGGCGGCGATGGCGACGGGGTTGCCGCCGAAGGTCGAGGCGTGCGCGCCGGGCTTCCAGTCCATCAGGTCCGCGCGCGCCACGCACGCGCCCAGGGGCAGACCAGAGGCGACGCCCTTGGCGATGCAGACGATGTCGGCCTTGAGGTCGTAGTGCTCGCTCGCGAACATCCTTCCGGTGCGCCCCATGCCTGACTGCACCTCGTCAACAATCAGCATGATGCCGTGCTCGTCGCAGATGCGGCGCAGGCCGTGCAGGAACTCGCGCGGCGCGGGCACATACCCGCCCTCGCCCTGCACGCACTCGACCACAATCGCGGCGCACTCCTCGGGCGGTACGGTCGTCTTGAAGAGACGATTCTCGATCCAGTCCAGGCTGGCGCGGCTGACCGTCTCCGCGTCCGATTGCTCGCCCGTGAAAGGGTGGCGGAGGACGTTCGGGTAGGGGACGTGCGTCACGTCGAGCGCCTGGCGCTTGAAGCCTTTGCGCTGTGCCGCCTTCGACGAGGTGAGCGAGAGCGAGCCGAGCGTGCGCCCGTGAAAGCTGTTGAAGAAGGCTATGAACTTCTCGCGCCCCGTGGCGTGCATCGCGAGCTTCAGCGCGGTCTCGACGGCCTCGGTCCCGCTGTTGGCGAAGTGCGTGCGCGTGGGGCCTTCGATTGGCACAATCTCGTCGAACTTGCGCGCGAGGTCGGGCATGTGCTGGTAGTAGTAGTCCGTGCCGCAGATGTGAATCAACTGCGCGGCCTGCTCCTGTATGGCGCGGACGACCTCGGGGTGGCAGTGGCCCGTCGAGCAGACGGCGACGCCCGCGTTGCAGTCTAAAAAGATGTTGCCGTCCACGTCTTCGACCCAGACCCCTTCGGCCCGGCGGGCGACGAGCTTGAAGGACGGGCGCGGGTACGAGGGCGTAACGAATTGCTGGTCGGCTTCCACTATCTGCCGGCCGGCGGGGCCGGGCAGCGCGGTCTTGATTTCGGGTCTTTTGGGTGGTGCAAGCGTGGTCATACACTCTTCTCCTTAGTAAAAGCGAGGGAACTTGGTTGGGTAAGATTTCGGAAGACGAAAGGAGAGCGCGCGGCTAGTCCGCGAAGAGGTCGGCGCGTGTGTCCAGCGGGCGGAAATCGGTGCGACGTGAATAAGACATGGCTGAAAACAGATAGCAGATTTCAGATTTAAAATTTCAAAACTCTTGTTCTCTGAAACCTCATCTTATACCAAGTCTGAAAATAAAAGAAGGAAATCAAACGGCTCGCGGAATGACGACTCTTCACCTTCCGGGCAGGGACGGCGGTGAGCCCGGCCCGCCGGCCGCGAAGCAACGCAAGCGCGTCGGGGCGTAATCATATCACGGCCTTAATTACTGTACGCCAACGCAAGCGCGTGCCGGTCGCGCCGTTCTGGCATTTAGTTTTATTCCTCGAAAACCAGGTGGAGGTGATTGAATGCTCCGGGCAAAGGCTACGCCACTCCTCTTTCTCATCCTTAGTTGCCTTTCGATGGGCGCGGCCGTCAACGCGCAGACCGAGACGGCGTCGCTGCGGCGCGGGGAGTCGGCCGAGCGCACAATCGCGGGCGGGAGTACGCACAGCTTCAACGTCGGCCTGGAGGAGGGCCAACTCCTGCAACTCGTCGTGGAGCAGCACGGCGTCGACGTGGTCGTTCGGGTTTACTCCCCGGACGGCGCGAGCCAGGGCCAATTCGACAGCCCGAACGGGACGAACGGCCCCGAAAAAGTGGCGCTCGTGGCCGGAGCCTCGGGCAGCTACCGAATCGACGTGGCACCGCTGGAGCAGGACGGGGGGACGGTGGCGGGGCGCTACGAAATAAAAATCCTGGACCTGCGCCGGGCGACCGACGAGGAATTAGAGTCCATCAGGAGTGTGGAGGCTGTGAGGGCCAAGGGGCGCGCGCTGCTGGCCGAGACGGCCGGCAATTTACGACTGATTCGCCTGCCCGAGACACGCATCAGACTTCAGATGCAGGCCGCGCAACTGCTCTGGGAGACGGACGAAAAACTGGCCCGCGAACTGGTGGAGGAAGCCATCGGCGGGGTCAGGGAGTACCTGGCGAGCGTCGATCAGGGCGACCAGAATTACTACCAGAGCTACCACACGGCGATGCAACTGCGTAACGAAGTCCTGACGCCTTTGATCCAGCGCAATCCCGAGATGGCGCTCAGCTTCATGCGCTCGACGCGCACCCTCACGGACCCCAACGCGGGGGAAGGCGGCGGCCAGCAGAGCCAGGAACTCCAGTTGGAACTCTCCATCGCCGGCCAACTCGCGACGAAGGATTCCAAGCGCGCCCTACAGTTGGCACAAGAGAGTCTCAAAAAAGGATATTCCTATAGCCTGCTTGACACGCTCAGGGGGCTTCGGACGACCGACCGCGAGGCGGCCGTCACGCTGGCCGGGGAGATCGTCCGCAAGCTGCTGAAAGAGGATTTTCTGAAGAATCAAGACGCGGCCAACCTGGCCATCAATCTCTTACAGCAGTACGGCCCCGCGGCGTCAAGAGAACTGACCGACGGGGAATCACAGTCGGATGAGACGGCCGCGCTGCTCTCCGACCAGGAGTACAGGGACTTGTTCGGCAAGCTACTCTCCGCCGCCCTCTCTTACACCCCGTCGGTCACAGACCATTCCTCGGTTGAAAGAAGCACCGCGCAGAATCTCCTGAGCACCCTGGGGACCATGACCGAGGCAGTGGAAAAGTACGCCCCCGGCCGGTCGGCGGCGGTGCAGAAAAGGGCGAAAGAACTCACCACGCCTTCCGACACCGAGGGCCGGTTCTGGCAAAAGCATCAGGACCTGCTCAGCAACGGCTCGGTGGACGCGATCCTGGAGGCCGCCGGGCGCGCCCCGCGGGAGTTCAAGATTCAATTCTACGAGCACGCGGCGCTGAGGGCTTCCGCGGCCGGAGACTTCGCGCGCGCGCGCCAGATTTTGATTGACCACATCTCGCACCCCTTCCGACGCCAGCAGGCGTTAAGAAACTTGGACCAGCAGTCGCTCCACACCGCGCTCGGTCAGGGCAAGCTTGAGGAGGTGCTGCGGCTCTCAGGCAATCTGGCGACGGCCAGTGAGCGGGCGAGGATGCTCATCCAGATCGTCAACCAGATGGGGGCGACCCAGAAGAGGGCTGCGATGCTGGACCTGCTGGAGCAGGCGCGCGCGATGGTCGCGACTTCCGGGAAGGCCGAGAACCAGGAACAGATGGACGTGCTCTTCGAGGTGGCGCGCGCCTATGCCCGGTTCGAGCCGGCGCGCGGGTTCGAGATTCTTGAGCCAATCGCCGGCCAGCTAGACGAGATGAGCGAGGCCGCCGTCTCGCTCAACGGGTTCGGGCAGCAGTTCTTTCAGGACGGGGAGTTGCTGATGCAGAACGGGAACGCGGTGGCGAACATCGCGACCCAGTTGGCGTACAGCCTGGGAGCCCTGGCCGCTTCGGACTTTGACCGGGCCAGGACGATGGCCGACGGGATGAAGCGTATGGAAGTTCGCCTGTCCGTCTACATGACAATCGCCCAGCAAACAATGAATCAGAGCGCCACCGAGAGGGCCGTCTTAATCACCCGCAGGCGTTGAGCAAGGCCGCGACGTCACCGGCGGGGGACTCGTCCGCGCGCGACGGCGCTCGTCAGCGTCGCTTCCAGCGGACGCCGTCTTTGGTGTCTTCGAGGACGATGCCGCGCTCGGCCAACTCCTGGCGGATTTCGTCCGCGCGTGCGAAGTCGCGTCGGCGTCGCGCCTCCTGCCGCTCGTCTATGCGCGCCCGAATCTCCGCGTCGAGCATGGCGACCGGCTCGTCCGCGAAGATGTTCAGCACCGAGTTGAAGCGGTCGAGCGTCTGCAACAATTCGCGCTTGTCGTCCTCGCGCAGGGCGTGGCAGTCGAGCGCGGTGTTGACCTCGCGCGCGAGGTTATGGAGTGCGGCGAGGGCGACAGAGGTGTTGAGGTCGTCGTCCATCCCGGCCTCGAACTCCTTCAGGGCGCGGGCCGAAGCCTCATGAAGTTGCGGGTTCGAGCCGGCCTCGACGCGCGCCTGGGCGAGGCGCGCGCGGAAGTCGCGCAGGCCGCTGACGGTCTTCTCTATGCCGCGCAGCGCGTCGAAGGTGAAGTTCAACTGCTTGCGGTGCGGGACGGAGAAGAGGAAGTAGCGCACGGCCGTGGGCGAGAAGCCGCGCGCCGTCACGTCGCGGAACGTGTAGAAGTTGCCCTTCGACTTGGACATGGATTCGCCGTCGACCTTGAGGTGCTCGTAGTGAATCCAGTAGCGCGCGAACTGTTTCCCGGTCGCGCCCTCGCTCTGCGCCACCTCGTTCTCGTGGTGCGGGAAGACGAGGTCTATGCCGCCGGCGTGTATGTCGAAGGTCTCGCCCAGGTACTTCATGGACATCGCGGAGCATTCGATGTGCCAGCCGGGGCGGCCGCGGCCTAAAGAGGTGTCCCACGCGGGCTCGTCCGGCGATTCGGCCCCCTTCCAGAGCGCGAAGTCGCGCGCGTCCTCCTTGTCGTACTTGTCCGTGTCCACGCGCTCGCTCGCGCCCGCGATGTTGCCCGCGAAGTTGATCTTCGAGAGCTTGCCGTACTCCGGGAAGGAGCTGATGCGGTAGTAGACCGAGTCGTCCGAGCGGTAGGCGTGGCCGCGCTCTTCGAGCCGCTCGATCAGCGAAACCATCTCGGGGATGTGGCGCGTGGCGCGCGGGATGATGTCCGGGCGCAAGCAGCCGAGCGCGTCGTAGTCTTCCCAGAGGGCCTCTATGTACTTGGCCGTGTAGTCGTCAATCGTGACGCGGTTCTTCTGCGAGAGCGCGATGATGCGGTCTTCCACGTCCGTGATGTTCATCACGTGCGTGACCTTGTAGCCCTTGTAGCGCAGGTAGCGGACGAGCACGTCCGTGAAGATGTTCGAGCGGAAGTTGCCTATGTGCCCGTAGTCCCAGACGGTCGGGCCGCAGTAGTAGAGCCTGACCTCGCCCTCGACCATCGGGCGGAACTCTTCAACGCGGCCGCTCAGCGTGTTGTGGAATCTCACCATCGGTTCGGCGTCTCACCAAAAAAGTAGTCAAACGAATGATGCTGTGTCGGGGGCTCCCGAGTCAAATCACCGAAAGGCAATAGCGGAATGATGAATGCGGAATGCGGGACGATGAATTAAAAACCGCTTGTCTTTAATTCATCGTCCCGCATTCCGCATTCATCATCGCCTTTCGCGCTACGGGTCTATGACCAGGGTGTTCTGTACCGTCCCGCCGGCGGACGTGCCTTTGATGACGGCCGTCTTGCGCGACGGCACCGTCTGGGTCGAGATGGTGAACTGCTTGCTCGTCTGGCCCGTGGTGATTATCACGCTCGACGCGTCCGGCGTGGCCGCCGCGTTGTTGCTCGACAGCGTGACCGTGATGTTCTGCGGCGCGGGGCAGGCGAGCGTGAGCGTCCCCGTGGCCTTCGCCCCGCCCTGGACCGGGTTCGGCGCGAGCGTGAGCGAAGTCAGGATCGGCGTCAGCCCCAGGTTGTCCGTCTTGCTCACGGCCGGGTTCGTGTTGGGCAGGGTGGCCGTGACCGCGACGACCTTGTTGGCGCTGACGATCCTGGTCGTCGCCGTGAAGTCCGCCGTCGTCTGGCCTTCGGGGACGGTGACGCTCGCCGGGACGACCACGGCCGCGTCGCTCGACGCCAGTTTGACGAGCGCGCCGCCCGCGGGCGCGGCCCCAGTGAGAGTGACCGTACCCATCACGCTGCCGCAGCCGCCCGCGAGCCCTGTGGACGAGAGCGTGACGTTCATGAGCGTGACGCCCGTGATCGTGGTCGTGTCGCTGTTGTTGGAGGCGACCGCGTCGAGCCCCATGCTCCTGACGGTCGTCTTGTTGGTGATTGTGCCGGCGGCGTTGACGCGGGCCGTGATGGTGCGCGTGACGGTCTCGCCGACGCCTATGTTCGCGAGGTTGCAGGTGACTGTGCGCGTGCCTGAGGCGTAATTGCAGTTGGGGGCCGAGACGAAAGTCAGGGCCGTGGAGAGCGTGTCCGTGACGACGGCCCCGGGGTCTGCGGCCGTGCCGGTCACGGGGTAAGGCCCGTTGTTGGTGACTTCGACGGTGTAGGTGACGGTCTGCCCGGCCACGAACCTGTTGCCGGAGGCCGTCTGCGTGACGGCGAGGTCGGCCGGCGGCGGGCAGTCGTTCAGGTGTATGGAGACGTTGTCGGATTCGGAATTGGAGACGGCCATGTCCGGCCTGCCGTCGCGGTTGAAGTCTGCGACGGCGACGTAGACGGGGAAGTCGCCGACCAGCACGTTCGGGCCGTTGGTGAAGGTGCCATCGCCGTTGCCGAGGCGCAGGAAAACTGTGTTCGAAAAGAAGTAGCTCGTCACGGCCATGTCGAGTTTGCCGTCGAGGTTGAAGTCGGCGACTCCTGCGAAATTAGTGAAAGAGCCGGCCGGCACGTCGGGCGCGTTGGTGAAGCCCCCGCTGCCGTCGCCCAGGCGGATCGAGACGAAGGGGGAGAAAAGGTTGGAGACGGCCAGGTCAGGTATCCCGTCGCGGTTGAAGTCGGCGGCCGCGACGTTCACGGGGAACTCACCGGCGGGCACGTTGGGCGCGGCGACGAAGTTGCCCGCGCCGTTCCCGAGCAGTATGGAGACGTTGTTGTCGACTTCGTTAGCCACGGCCAGGTCGAGATTGCCGTCGCGGTTGAAGTCCGCGGCGACGAGGGAAAAGGGATCTTCGCCCACTAAAATGTCATCCAATTTGGTGAAGCCGCCGGCACCATCGCCGAGGAGCAGGGCAACGGCGTCGAAGCCAAAGTTAGCCACGGCCAGGTCGAGATTGCCGTCGTGGTTGAAGTCGGCCGTGACTATGCCTGTGGCGAAGGAGCCGTTGGCGATCTTCGCCCCTGCGGTGAAGCCGCCCGCGCCGTCGCCGAGCAGTATCAGGACGGTCTCGCCGTTGCTGTTGTCGCCGAAGGTCGCCACGGCCAGGTCCGGCTTGCCGTCGCTGTTGAAGTCGCCCGCGGCGAGGTCGTCCGCCCTGGTGTTTATGTCTACGTTCGGCGCACTGGTGAAGCCGCCGAAGCCGTCGCCGAGGCGGACGGCGACGTGGAAGGCTAATTGATGAACGACCGCGAAGTCCATCTTGCCGTCCAGGTTGAAGTCCGCCACGTCCATTAAGAAGGGCACGGAGCCCGTGGGGTAGGGAGAGCCCGCGGCCTGTCTGAAATTGGCCCCGCCGCACGGCGTCAGGTCGCAGGTGTTGCGCCAGACGACGACGTTGTCGGAGTGTAGATTCGCCACCGCCAGGTCCGGCCGCCCGTCGCCGTTGAAGTCGCCGACGGCGACCGAGGAGGGCGAATCGCCCGCGCCAATATTCAAGGAGTTGGCGTCCAGGAAGAGGCCGGTCCCGTTGTTCAACCTGACGGTCAGGTCGTCCGAGCCGGAGTTAGCCACGAGGAGGTCTGGCTTGCCGTCGTTGTTGAAGTCGCCGGTGGCGATGGACGTGGGGGCACCGCCGGTGGGGAAGCCGCCCGCGCCGTTGAAGGTGCCGTCGCCGTCGCCCCGCCGGACGGAGACGCTGTCCTGCCCCCGGTTAGTGACGGCCAGGTCGAGCGTGCCGTTGAGGTTGAAGTCGCCGACGGCGACCGCCTGGGGCGCATCGCCCACCTGAACGTTCGGGGCGTTGGTGAAGCCGCCCGCGCCGTCGCCCAGCCGGACGGAGACGTTGTCGGAGCCCTGGTTGACGACCACCATGTCCAGCTCGCCGTCGCGGTTGAAATCGCCCGCGGCCAGGTGCACAGGGTCAACGCCGGCCAGGACCTCCTTGCCGTTGGTGAAGCCGCCCGCGCCGTCTCCGAGGCGAACGGAGACGCTGTCGGAGCCTTCGTTCGCGACGGCCAAATCCTGGTTGCCGTCGCGGTTGAAGTCGCCGACGGCGGCCGCGCGCGGGGAGTTGCCGACGGCGACGGGCGTGCCGGCGGCGAAGGAGCCGGCCCCGTCACCCAGCAGGATGGAGACGTTGTGCGAGGCGTTGTTCACGACGGCGAGGTCCGGCTTGCCGTCGCGGTTGAAGTCGGCGGCGGCGACGAACGTGGGGGCGTCGCCGGCGGACACGACCGCCGAAGTCGGGAAGGAGCCCGCGCCGCTGCCGAAGCGAATCATCACCTTGTCTGACAGGCTGTCGGCGATAGCCAGGTCAACTTTGGCGTCGCCGTTGAAGTCTCCGGCGACGATGGACGCGGGGCCGTCCCCTGCGGCGAAGGGCGTGCCGGCCGGCGCGAACTGCGGCGTCACGCACCCGCTGCCGGCCGCGGCCGCCTCCACTCCCGCCGAGCCCGCGTCCTGACCGATCCCTTCCTGTGGCGCGGCTTCCGGGTTGGCCGCGACGGGCCGCAGCAGGACGAGCGGGAAGATTAGCGTCGTAAGCAGGAGAAGGACTGTCGCGCCGCGTAACGTTCCACGCGGAGACGCGTGCTGTGGTGATGTTTTCTCAGGCATGTGCAGGGCTCCCTTCGAGCGAGGTCATTGGGCCGGACTGGCTGGAAAGTCGGGCCGGCGGCGGGACCACGCCGGGCCGCGTGACGCTCTTCGACTGTGTGCTAGGAGTTCAACTCCGAGGCTCAAAATGGTCAGGCGGCCTCTAGCGGGTCTGAACACGTAACTTGCGGGAAGCACTTTATGGTCTCGCTCCGGCGGTTGTCAACGTTAACGTGACTCGGCCCCCCGCCGTCGCACGAAGGGGGCTGAGAGTTCGTCTCCCTCGGCCCCCTTCGCCTGGTAGCGCCCGCAAAGGCTACGGGACGATGTGCAGCGTCGCGCTCTTGGCGGCCCCGTTGGCGCTCGCCGTAATCAGCGCGTCAACGGGGCTCGTGACCTTGAGCGTGTTGACGGTGAACTGCCCGGTCGAGTGTCCTGCCGGGACGGTGAGTTGCACGGCAGGGAGCCAGGCCGCCCACCTCCCGCTCGTGAGCGTCACCACCACGTCGCTCGTCGGCGAGCACGTCAGCGAGAGGTTCCCCGTCACAGAGTTGCCCCCCTTGACCGTGCTCGTGGAGAGCGAGAGCGAAACGATCCTGACGGGCGTGACCGTCAGTTTCTTCTTGACTGTGGTCGCGCCCGCCGTCGCGGTGAACGTCACCTCTCTGACGCTGGTGCCCATGCCGACCGCGCCCGAGAAGGTGACAGTCGTCTTGCCCTTCTCGATTTTCACGGCCGCGGGCGTGTTGACCTTCGCCGCGTCGTCCGAGAGTTGGACGAGCACGCCCCCGGCCGGCGCGGGCTCCGTCAGTGTGATGGTCGCGGTGTAGCGCGAGTTCCAGCACCCGCCCGTCAGGAGCGCGGGCGATAACGAAAGACTCTTCAGGCCGAAGACGCTCGTCGGCGCGCGGTCGGCGTTGTTGCTGCGGTCCGGGTCCGGGAGCGCCGATTTGACGACGGCCGTGTTGGCGGCGGGCCCCGGCACGGTCGTCCTGGCGACGATCCTGACGGTGGCGGAGCCGCCGCCGGCAATATCGCCCAGGTCGCAGGTGATGAGCGTAGTCCCCGTGCAGCTCCCCTGGCTCGGGGCGGCCGAGACGAAGGTGGTGCTCGCGGCGAGTTGGTCCGTGACGACCACGCCGGGCGCGGTCTTGGCGCTGAGATTGGTCACGGTCAGGTCGTAGGTAACTTGATTACCGGCGAGCACGGGGTCGGGCGTGTCTTTCTTGGTGATGGAGAGGTCTACGGGGCAGGCGTTGAGCAGGACCGTCACGTCGCGGGAACCGTTATTCGGCGTCACCAGGTCCAACCTGCCGTCGTTGTTGAAGTCCCCGGCGGCAACGTCGAAGGGGTCCAGACCGGCCTTGACGGGCGAGCCGGCGGTTTGTGTGAAGCCGCCCGCCCCGTTGCCTAAGAGGAAACTCACGTTGCCGGCGGCATTGCCCGACGCGGCCAGGTCCGTCTTGCCGTCGTTGTTGAAGTCGCCGGCGGCGAGCGCGAAGAAGTACTCGCCGAGTGCGACGGGCGAGCCGGCGTGCTCCGTGAAGCCGCCCGCGCCGTCGCCTAACAGGATGACGACGTGTTCGGGGCTGACGGTCGCGGCCAGGTCGAGATTGCCGTCGCGGTTGAAGTCCGCGGCGACGACATCTTCTGGAGAACCGCCGGCCGCGACGGGCGAGCCCGCCGGCTGAGAGAACCCGCCGGCCCCGTCGCCTATGAGAATCGTCAAGTCGTTGGAGTTTGCGTTCGCCGTCGCCAGGTCCGTCTTGCCGTCGTTGTTGAAGTCGCCGGCCGTGACTGATTTCGGGGAATCACCGACCGTGACGGGTAATCCCACGGGCGGTTTGAAGCCGCCCGTCCCGTCGCCTAACAGGATTGTCACGCTGTCTGAGGCGTCGTTCGCCGCCGCCAAATCCTGGTTGCCGTCGCGGTTGAAGTCGCCGGTCGCGAGCCCCAGAGGGCTGACGACGCCTGCGATGGGCGAGCCCGCGGCCTCTGTGAAGCCGCCGGTCCCGTCGCCTAAAAGGATTGTCAGAGAGCTTTCCCCGTAGTTGCCCACCGCCAAATCTTGCTTGCCGTCGTTGTCGAAGTCGGCGACGACGACCGGGAAAGAAGAATTGCCGGTCGCGACGGGCGAGCCGGCGGCTTCGGTGAACCCGCCCGCGCCGTCGCCCAGGAGGATAAACAGCTCGTTGAGAACGGAGGTCACGGCCAGGTCCGGCCGGCCGTCGTTGTTAAAGTCGCCGACGGCGACCCGCGTGGGTTCGCCCGTGACCTGGAGCGCGATGGGGGAGCCCGCGGCCTCAAAAAAGTTAGCGCCCTGGCAGTCCCTGTCGCAGGTGTTGAGCAGGACCGTCACGTCCGAGCAGCCGGCGTTCGGCGTGGCTATGTCGGGCCGCCCGTCGCGGTTGAAATCTCCGACGGCGACTGTGAAGGGGCCGTCGCCGACAGGGACGGGCGAGCCGGGCGACTCTGTGAAGCCGCCCGCGCCGTCGCCAAGCAGAATCGTCACGTCGCTGAAGGCGAGGCTGGCGGCCGCTAAATCCTGCCGGCCGTCGTTGTTGAAATCGAGGACGGCGACCGAAACGCCAAAGCCCACCCAAACGGGAGAGCCCGCGGGCTCCGCGAAGCCGCCTGACCCGTCGCCTAAAAGAATCGTCACGTCGCCGTCGTTGTCATTCCCTACGGCGAGGTCCGCCTTGCCGTCGTTGTTGAAGTCGCCGGCGGCGATTGAGGCGGGGCTGCTGCCGGCGGTGGGGGAAGTGGCCGTGGCGGTGAAGCCGCCCGCGCCGTCGCCAAGCAGAATCGTCACGTCGTCGCCATCAACGTTCGCCGTCGCGAGGTCCGCCTTGCCGTCTTTGTTGAAGTCCGCGAGGGTAATTGAGACGGGAGTGATGCCAACGGTGACGGGCGAGCCCGCAGCTTCGCTGAAGTCTCCGGCCCCGTCGCCCAGGAGAATCGTCACGTCCGTGCAGCCGGCGTTCGCCGTCGCCAAGTCCTGCCGGCCGTCGTTATTGAAGTCGCCTGTGACGACCGAAGCAGGGCCGGGGCCAGCGTTAAAGGGGGAGTTGGCCGCCTCCGTGAACCCGCCCGCCCCGTCGCCAAGCAGGATCGTCACAGTGTCGTCATCAATGTTCGCTACCGCCAAATCCTGATCGCCATCGTTGTCGAAGTCGGCGGCGGCGACCGAGACGGGGCTGGTGCCGACCGTGACGGGCGAACCCGCTGCCTCTGTGAACGCCCCGGTCCCGTTGCCCAGGAGAATCGTCACGTCATCGGAGAAAGAGTTGGCCGTCGCCATGTCCAGCTTGCCGTCGCCGTCAAAGTCCGCGACCGCCGCCTTGAGAGGGCTATCGCCGACCAGGACGGGCGAGCCCGCGGCCTCCGTGAACGGCGTCGCGCACGCGCCCGCGGCCGCGAGCGCACTCGCTTTAGTCGGCCTGGGTGAAGCTTTGCGCGCAGCCCCGGCGCGCGCGCCCCGCTTCTGCTTCAGCGTCTGCAAATTCGTCTTGCTTTGCCTGAGCGCCCGCGAATTCTTCTTGCACTGGGCGGACGCCGTGCGCGCGTGCATCAGCGGCAGCAAGATGGCGGCCGCCACCAACAGCAGCGCGGACGCCCTGACGATCTTCGAACGACGGCGACGGCGCTCGGCCGACCGCCGGTCATAAAGCGAACGAGCGTTAGTTTCATGAGTGCGAGCGCACTTCCTGGGCATTTGGGAAATCTCCTGGCTGAAGGTGTGGTTGAAGCGCGGAAGGAGCCGCTTGTCGAATAGATGTACGCCATAAAGGGGGATGGCTTAATCTTCCTGATGTGTTGCCGGCTGTTGACCTGGAGTGCCGTGCCCCAGGTCAAGAAGTGGACAAGGCGAATTACGGCGGAAAGCATATGCCGCGCCCGCCGCGCCTGTCAACGAAATCAGAAGTGTGTGAAGCCCCGCGGGTCCAGTCGCCACACGCGCGAGCCTTCGGAGATGAGAACGCGCCCCGGCTCTTCCGTCACGTCGCCGAGGTAAGTTAAGGGCACGCCGCCGAGAGCGCGCGGCAGCCGGTTGAGGTCGCGCGGGCTGACGGTGAAGAGCAGTTCGAAGTCTTCGCCGCCGTGGAGCGCGAGCAGGAGCGGGTCTAGGGCGCGGCGGCCGCAGACGTTGATGACGGCAGGGTCAATGGGGACGCGCGCGGCGTCAATGACCGCGCCCGTGCGGCTCGCGCGGGCCAGGTGCGCGAGGTCCGAGGAGAGGCCGTCGCTGATGTCTATCATGGCCGTCGCCAGACGCTCCTCGCCGAGGAGCGCGCCCCAGGGGACGCGCGGGCTGGGCCGCAGTTGGCGGGAAAGCAGTTCTTCAACGTCCGTGTTCTGAAGAGAGCGCGGCAACTTCCTGCCCGGATGCGCGCCGCGCCCGAGCAATCGCAGGCCGGCCGCGGCCCCGCCGAGCGCGCCCGTGACGAAGATGTGGTCGCCCGCGCGCGCGCCCGAGCGTGTGACCGCGCGCCCGCGTTCCGTCTCGCCCAGGACCACGGAGTCAATCACGATTCGCTCGGGCGAGCGCGACACGTCGCCGCCGACGAGCGCGACGCCGTAAGTCTCGGCCAGCGCGAAGAAGCCTTCGTAAAACTCGTCAACGAAATCCGAGCGCCAGATTTCGCGCGGGACGCCGAGGGAGAGGAGCGCGTGACGCGGGCGAGCGCCCATCGCCGCGATGTCAGAGAGCGAGACGGCCAGAGCCTTGTGGCCCAAAAGCCGCGGCGGCGTCGTGTCCAGCCGAAAATCTATCTCTTCGATTAAAAGGTCCGCGGTGACGACCGTTTCGCGGTCTGACCGTTGGCGTATGACGGCAGCGTCGTCGCCGATGCCGAGGGAGAGGGACGAGGGCTGAGGGATGAGGGATGAATGATCGAGCGCCCTGCGGCGTATACGGTCTATGAAATCAAACTCGCCGCGAGAGGGATGAACAGAAGGAGAACTTTTGTCTCTCTTTTCATCCCTCATCCCTCATCCCTCATCCCTTTTAAAGGTTGCGGCGGAGCGAGTCGAGGCCCGCTTCGATGGTTTCCAGGGAGGTGGAGAAGGAGAAGCGCAGGTGGCCTTCGCCGTGCTCGCCGAAGACTATGCCAGGGACGGTCGCGACCTGCGCGCGGTCGAGGAGGATGTCCGCGGCCTGGCGGCTGTCCGCGTGAACGCGCGTCACTTCGGGGAAGGCGTAAAAGGCCCCCGCCGGACTGGCACAGGTCAGGCCCAACTCGTTCAGGCCCGCGAGCAGCAGGTCGCGCCTCTGAAGATAGGCGGCGCGGTTCTTCTCCAGAAAGTCCGAGCGCGTGGTGAACGCGGCGAGCGCGGCCCACTGCGACGGCGTGGAGACGCCGTTGGTCGAGTAAAGCAGGGTCTTGCGCAGCCCCGTCATCCAGGGCTCCCGCGCGACGGCGTAGCCCAAACGCCAGCCCGTCATCGCGTAGGACTTCGAGAGCGTGTAGGAGGTGATCGTCCGCTCGAACATCCCTTCGAGCGAGGCGATGGAGACGTGCTCGCCGTCGTAGACCAAATCCTCGTAGGCTTCGTCCGCGATGACGACGAGGTCGCGCTCCTGCGAGAAGCGCGCGACCGCTTCGGCCTCGGCGCGCGTGAAGACGACGCCCGTGGGGTTGGTCGGCGTGTTGTAGTAGATGGCGCGCGTGCGCGGCGTACTGTAACGCGCGAGCGTCTCGGCGAACCCTTCGCGCCTGGCCTCGGCGACGGGGACGAGCACGGTCGTGCCTTCGCAATGCGCGATCAGGTCTTTGATGGGCGTCCAGTAGGGGGAGAAGACGAGGACTTCGTCGCCAGGGTTGATGGTCGACTGGAACCCGCCGAAGAGTCCCTGCATCCCGCCGGTCAGGACTATCACGTTCTCCTCGCTCGCGGGGATGCGGTTGCGCTCGCGCACCTTGTCGGCAATGGCGGCGCGCAATTCGGGGATGCCGGAGGAGGGGGCGTAACGCGTCTTGTTCTCCTGAAGCGCGCGCGTCATGGCCTCTTTGACGTAGTCGGGCGTGAAGGTGTAAGGCTCGCCGCCCTCGAACTGGTAGACGGTCTGCCCCTCCGCGCGCAACTCCATAATCCGGTTGCGGACTTTGACGATGTCGGAGAAGCCGACCCGGTCGAGGCGCGCGGCTAGACGGAAAAGGGTTGGGGATGTGGACACGTCTTGTGGCTATCCTCCGCTCTGGCTGGTACGTGAATGAAGCCGGATTATATCTCGCATTTTCATGGGGCGTCCACCGGGGACGACACGGGCGGGGACCGGAACGCCGCGACGGGGGACTCCAACGCTTACGCGGGGGACGGGAACGCTGGCGCGGGGGAAATCCCCACTCAGACGGGGGACTCCAGCGCCGGCGGCGTTCCGATCCCCCGCGCCGCTGTTCCGGTCCCCGCCACGGCCGGGGACCGGAATAGCGAGGCGGCGGACGGGAGTGGCGCAGCGACTGAAGGGAGTAGCGCGGCGACTGAGGGGAGTAACCGCGCGACTGACCGGAGTGACGGCGCGGCGGACGGGAATAATGGCGCGACTGACGGGAGCGGTGAGGCGGCGGACGGGAGTGACGGCGCGGCTCCCGTCCGCCGCCTCACCGCTCCCGTTAATAATTTGGCGTGGGGCGGGCGTGAACAGTAATGAGACACGAATAATCCGGGCCTGATTGGCCTTACTTCACGGGTGTGAGGATATGGGGTGGGCGCTTGAGCCATATGGTGCAGAGATTTGCACGGCCGAGAGGGCTCGGGGCGTCACCGCTTGTTGCGATTAGGTTGTAATTGCTGGATTTCCGGCGAAAACTGAAATCCCGCCCCGCAGGGCCTGCTAATCTCAAAAGAGGACGTAATTCGGGAACGGTGTTTGCTGTTGTTTGTCGCGGGCTACAGCTCAAAAGACTATTGGAAGGGAACCTGCCACAATGCTTCTTAAGAATAAGATTATTCCTATCGCTCTCGTAGCTGCTCTTTTGGGCGGATCGGTCGGGGCCATCGTCTCGCGCAAGAACACGGACACCGCGGCGGCGACGACCTCTTACTCGACCACGCCCTCCGCGAACCTCGTGGATGAGCAGAGCGCTCGCCAGGCTTCGGACGAAGTCAAGGCGGACGACCCGGTCCTGACGGCGAAGGCCGGGGAAGTCGAAGACGCGGAAAGCTACCGCGCGGGCTTTTTGGACGGCTTCCAGGCCGCGCGCGAACGCACCAGCGACCTGATTACGCAGACCACGGCCGCGCCGACGAGCCGCGTCGTCTACAGAAACGCGCCGGCGCGCCGCTCCTACGGCCGCAGCAATTACGCCGGCTCGCGTCAGGTTTACTACGATTACAACACGCAGCCGCGCAAGCGCTCCTTCTGGCAGAAGCACCGCGATAAACTGACGGTGGCGATGGGCGCGGGCGGCGGCGCGCTGATCGGCGGCCTCGTCGGCGGCAAGAAGGGCGCGATCATAGGCGCTCTGGCGGGCGGCGGCGGCTCGGCCCTGTACACTTACAAGCTCCGCAAGCGCAACCGCAACTACTAATCGCAGCACCGCGGGAAGACGGCGATGGGGCCCAGTGTGAAAAAAATCGCGCTCTGCGCCACGCTTTCCGCCTCGATCTTCATCCCGGCAGCAAACATTTGGGCAGCCCACCTCAGAGGGGCTGCCCATTTGTCTGCCCGGCAGACTCAAACGACAACCACTGCACAGTCCAGTTTGCCGCGCGCCGTACGCTTCCGCGAGGAAGACGGGAGCGGGCTCTTGGTGCGCGCCTGGGTCAACGGCGCGGGGCCTTACACCTTCGCGATAGACACGGGCGCGGGCGGGTCTCTGCTCTCCAGGCGCGTGGCGACCGAGGCGAAGGTGCGCGAAACGGGCGGGCGACCCGTCTGGATCGGCGGCCTGAGCGGCGCAAGTGCCGTGGCGGGCCGCAACGCTGTGGTCCGCAGCCTCGCGCTCGGCGACGAGCAGAACGTCATACAGTCCAACGGCCAATTCGTCATCACAGAAAGACTCGCGCCCGGCGTGGACGGCGTGCTCGACCCCGCGGAGGCTTACGGCCCGCTGGGCTTCGAGATAGACATGGCGCGCGGGCAGATGGTCGCCTTCGACCCGCGCGAGACCCCGCTCAGGCGCAACGCGAATCTTCCGGCGGACGGGACAATCGTGCAGTGGCTGACCGACGGGCAGAGCCGCCGCCCGTTCGTCATGCTCGAAGGGGGCCGCCGCGCCCTGCTGGACACCGGCTCCGGCTTCGGCCTCGCCGTGACGGCCGACGCGGCGCGTAGCTTGGGTATCCTGCCCGGCGCAGGCAAGCGGCGCGGCGACGTGCGAGACCTGGCGGGCGGGAGCATCACCGCGCACAGGATTCCTCCGGCGACAGTACGCCTCGGCTCACTGGTCTTACGAGGGATTCCGACGGATTTATTGACCGCCGCCCGCGCGGGCTCTCCCGTCCTGCTCGGGCGCGACGCACTCAGACCTTTCCGCCTCACTTTCGACCCCGTCAACCGCCTGATCAGGATAGTGCCGAGTTAAAAACATTCCGGGCCCGCGCCCCTGCGCGCGCCGGCCCGGTTGACGTATCGCCTCAAGGAGAAAGCGGCAACTGCTGCTTGCTCGCCGGGTTAAGTTCCTGTGGAAAAGTATTGACACCTTTACGGGGCGCGAGTAACATGGGCCGCTAGCGTAAGGTGTGTGAGCCGCCCCTGTCTCAGGCGGCTGTCCCGTAGCAAATCCTAATCGCCAGCAAAAACAGGGCAGCTTTCGTAAAGGTCTCCCGAAGCCATGAACCGCGCAGCCGTCGCCATCCCCGAAAAACTCTTCTTCAAAATCGGCGAAGTCTGCGAATTGACGGGCGTTCAGGCGCACGTCCTGCGCTACTGGGAGTCTGAGTTTCCCATGCTCGCCCCGCAGAAGAACCGCGCGGGGCAGCGCACCTACCGCAAGCGCGACGTGGAGATGGCGCTCAGGATCAAGGAGCTGCTCTACGAAGACCAGTACACGATTGCGGGGGCGAAGAAGAAGCTGGCGTCTGAGTTGCGCGGCGCGAGCAAGCTCAAAGTAGTACCGACGCCGGACCCGAACGCGCCGCAGGCCACAGCAGTGCCGCCGCCGCCCGCCATTCAAACGGCCGCGCCGCCCGTCGAGTCGCGTCCCGTCTACGACAGCCCCCCCATGACGGAGGCCAGCTACGCCATGACGGACGACCAGCGCCTCGCCGTCCGCCGCCTCGCAGAGCAACTCCGCGACCTGCTCGCCACGCTCGACGCCAGCGAAGCCGACCTCAACGCCAGCAGGAAATAGTTCTCATCGCCGACGGCTCTGAATTCTCAGCCGCCTTGCCACATTTGACAAAAAAACTTTTCCAGAGATACTAGAAAACTTGACGGCGTGTAGCGCAGCCTGGTAGCGCACCTGAATGGGGTTCAGGGGGTCGGAGGTTCGAATCCTCTCACGCCGAAGTTTAAATCTGGACGACGAGAAAGGCCCTCGGCCGCGCTGCCGAGGGCCTTTCTTTATTTGCCGTTTCCTCCAAGACTCCCGGCCACGATTTTTCTTCCACGCGCCGCCACATCGGGAGTATCATGTCGGCCTAACCCTCAGGCGTAAGCTTACTCAATTACAGACTGGTTCTGAGCTCCAGACGGAAGGAGGTCTATGAACAAGATCACACGGATAAAGCTGCTGGCAGTTTCGATCCTGGGGATGGTGTGTGTCGCCGCGCTGCTGGCGAACTGGCCTGCCGGCGCGCAGTCGCGCACGCAGCAGCCGAAGCAGGAGGATCAACAAAAATCTTCGTTCACGCCCGTGGTCGAAGAGCCTTTCAATGTCGTCAGGGCGCGCGACAAGGCTGCGAAGCCGCGCGTCATGGCCGCGCACCAGAAGTTACTCGATGAGCGTTACGACCTCAGGCGGCGCGTGGACGAGAGCGTGCGGATGACGCGGGGCAAGCCCGTCCCCGTCGGCCCGACCGCGAAACTCAAGAAGGGAGTGACGTGGGAGCAGTTGGGGCGCATGTCGCCGGAAGAGATACGGGAGAAAGATTTGTTCCCGTACCTGCCGCTGCCGCACGTCGCACACGCGGTCGGCGGGATGGTCTTCCCGCAGATGCACGTCAAGGTGCAGCCGCGGCTCGAACGCTTCGACATGGATTTCGACTTGCCGGAGCACTTCCTGCCGGAGTTCCCGCCCGCGATTTTTCTGACCACGCGGCCGGACCTGGGCGACGTCTCGCAGGGAAAGCTCGTGACGATTGACAACTTCTACGAGTTGTTCAACGGCATCCTCAACCCGAAGCAGCTTGACGGGTTGCGCCTGCTGGTCACGCAGTTCCCGCAGCAGCAGTTCAACGCGACGGCCGACCGCAAGACCGAAAGGCCGGACGGGATGATGGGCGTCACCTGTTTCGACTGCCACGTCAACGGGCACAACTCCGGCGCGATGCACCTCGTCGGCGACATACGCCCGCAGGAGAACCGGCGGCGGATTGAGACGCCCAGCCTGCGCGGCGTCAACATACAGCGCCTCTTCGGCTCGCAGCGAGCCCTGCGCACGGTCGAGGACTTCACGGAGTTCGAGCAGCGCGCCGCCTATTTTGACGGCGACCCCGTGACGGCGGCGAAGAAGGGCGTGAACACGCTGGACCGCGCGCTGCACGTCCACGCGATGAGCGAGTTTCAGGAGTTGCTGGACTTCCCACCCGCGCCGAAGCTGAACGTCTACGGGCGGCTAGACAGGCGCAAGGCGACCGAGAGCGAGGCGCGCGGCGAAGACCTGTTCTTCGGCAAGGCCAACTGCGCGACGTGCCACCCGGCTCCGTTCTACACGGACGGCACGATGCACGATTTGATGGTCGATCGCTTCTACAAGCCGCGCATGGAGGGCGGCATGATGATTACCAAGCAGGGGCCGATCAAGACCTTCCCCCTGCGCGGCATCAAGGAGTCGCCGCCCTACTTCCACGACGGGAGGCTCCTGACGCTCGAAGACACCATTGAATTCTTCAACCTCGTCCTCGAACTCAACCTGACCGCGCAGGAGAAGACAGACCTCGTCGCCTTCCTCCGCGTGCTCTGAAAGGCAGTGCGGAATGCGGAATGATGAATCAAAAGGCTTTTGCTTTTCTATTCATCATTCCGCATTCATCATTCATCATTGCTTTTCAGCTCGGCGACGACGATCTTGGAGGTGAGCGTTTTGTGAACGGGGCACTTGTGCGCGATCTCTTGGAGGCGCGCTCGCTGCTCGTCCGTTAAGTCTCCTTCGACCGTGACGGCGCGCTCTATGCGGTGGACGAATCCCTCCGTATTCTCCACACACTCCGCGCAGTCCTTAGCGTGGATCCTCGCCTGGCGCAGTCGCACCGTGACGCGCGAGAGCGGCCAAGCCTTGCGGCGCGCGTAGAGCATGACCGTCATCGAGATGCAGCCGCCGAGCGCGGAGAGCAGCAGCGTGTAAGGGTCCGGGCCCGCGCCGTCGCCGCCCAAACCCTTCGGCTCGTCGATGATGAGCGTCTGGCCCTCGCCGTAGCGGACCTCGTTCTGCAACCCCATGATGGATGTGACCGTGACTTCACTCATGCGAATCGTCTCCTCAAGCAAGTCAGTACCGCCTGCGGCACTGACGTTATCGCGTTTGCCTTTTTCGGACAATAGCCTTTTGGCGGCGGCTTGCAGCGTGCGCGCCCTCGGCGCTACACTCCCAGGCATTCTATAAAACAATTCAGAGCGAGGAATCGAAACGGGATGAAGATTCACGAATACCAGGGCAAAGAGTTGCTGAAGAAGTACGGCGTCGCCGTGCCGCGCGGCATCGTCGCGCGCTCGCCCGAAGAGGCTTACCACGCGACGAAAGAGTTAGGCACCGAGGTGGTCGTCGTCAAGGCGCAGATTCACGCGGGCGGCCGCGGCAAGGGCGGCGGCGTCAAACTCGCCAAGTCCGCGGACGAGGCGCAGGAAGTCGCGCGCCAGATGCTCGGCATGAAACTCGTCACGCACCAGACCGGCCCGGAGGGCAGGGAAGTGCGCGTGCTCCTCATCGAAGAGGGCCTGCCGATTGACAAGGAGTTCTACCTGGGCATCGTGCTCGACCGCGCTACAGGGCGGCCCGTCTTCATGGCGTCCGCCGCGGGCGGCATGGACATAGAGGAGGTCGCCGCCAAGACGCCCGAGCAGATTTTCAAGGAGACGATTGACCCGGCCGTGGGCTTCCGCTCCTTCCAGGCCAGAAAACTCGCCTTCGCGCTCGGGCTGCCCGCGGACCTCGTCAGCCAGGCGGCCAAGTTCATGCAGTCGCTCTACAAGGCTTACGAGCAGATGGACGCCTCCCTGCTCGAAATCAATCCCTTCCTCCTGACGAAAGACAAGCGGCTCATCGCGCTCGACGCGAAAGTCAACTTCGACGACAACGCGCTCTACAGGCACAAGGAGTTTCTGGACCTGCGCGACCTGCACGAGGAAGAGCCGCTGGAGATAGAGGCGTCGAAGTTCGATTTGAACTACATCAAGCTCGACGGCAACATCGCGTGCATGGTCAACGGGGCCGGGCTCGCGATGGCGACGATGGACATCATCAAGCTCGCGGGCGGCGAGCCGGCCAACTTCCTGGACGTGGGCGGCGGCGCTTCGCAGGAGCGCGTCGAGGCCGCCTTCAGAATTCTGCTCGCGGACGAGAACGTGCGCGCGGTGCTCATCAACATCTTCGGCGGCATCGTGCGCACGGACATGGTCGCGCGCGGCGTCATCGAGGCGGTCAAGGCCATCGGCGTCAGCGTCCCCGTGGTCGTCCGCCTCGAAGGCACGAACGTCGAGGAGGGCCGACGCCTCATCGCCGAGTCGGGCATGAACTTCACAGTGGCGAACGGCATGAAGGACGCCGCCGAAAAGGTGGTGGCGCTGGCGGGATAAGAACTGGAAGGAACGGCGATGGATGAAGTGAGCGGCGTCGAGAAGCAGGCCCACGCGGGCGGAGTTAAGGATGAGGCCGTGGCGTTGCGGCGTCTTTCTTCCCGGCGCTCCTCCGTGCTCTTCTGGCTCGTTCACGCCAGCCGCTTCGGCCTCGCGGCGCTGTGGCTCTTCGCGGCCGGGGCCAAGCTCTACATGAGGAACGACCCGGCCGAGAGCTTCTTCACGAACATGCCCTTCCTCGTCGGCGAGCGCTGGGCGATGCCGGCCGCCGTCGCCATCATCGGCGCGGAAATATTGGCCGCGGCCCTGCTCCTCTGGCCGCGCACGGCGCGCATCGGCGGCCTCTTGTCGGCAGTGATGCTCGTCGGTTTCGCCGGCTACGCTCTCTATTACCGTTATGGCCTGGGAAATGTAGAGGGGCTGGAATGCGGCTGCTTCGGCAACCTCATCGGCAGCCAGTTAGGCGTCTCGACGGCACTGCGCAACCTGCTCCTGCTCGTCCCCGCCGCCCTCGTCATCTTCGGATGGAATAAGGTGAAAGGCAGAAGGTACGAGTGAAGACCCCGCAGGGGTCGTCTTCACTTTCCCCTTTTCCTTTTGCCTTACCTCATTCGGTTGATTTCGTAGCGGGTGTTTTCGATGCGCTCGCTGACGCCGGGATGGTCCGCGAAGACCGCGCCGAGCAGGCTCTCGTCTTTCCGGCCGGCGCTCTGAATCTTCTCGAACATGGTCAACATGGCCTGCGGGTTGTAGCCGGCCTTCGCCATCGCGTGCACGCCGAGGAAGTCGGCTTCGCGCTCTTCCTCGCGGTTGTGCACTGCGAGCAGGCCGCCGGCGACGATGGTCGCGGCGGCTGTGCCGAGTTCCTGCGCCGTGCTGCCCGCGATCCCCGTCACGGAGCCGAAGATGTCCGCCAGCCCGCGCAAGTTCTGCGACTGCTGAATGGTCTTCAGGCTGTGGCGCGCGACGATGTGGCTGACCTCGTGCGAGAGCACGGAGGCCACCTCGTCATCCGACGCCAGGTTCATCAGCGCCGTCGTGATGTAGATGTGGCCGCCGGGGCCGGAGAAGGCGTTCAGCTCCTTGTCGCGTATGACGTGGAAGCGGTAGGTCAGATTCGGGCGCAGGCTCGTGCGCGCCACGCGCTGCCCTATGCGCTCCGCGCGCGCCTGCCCCTCAGAGACGATGTCGAACTTCTTCCCGAACTCCGCGTGCAGCCTGTTGCCGAGCTTTATCTCGTCCTGCTCGTTCATCAGCCCGCTGTTCGAGTAGCTCGCGCCGCGGAACTGCCAGTAGGGGTCCGACTGCAACAGGCGGGCGACTTCCGTGAGCGTGCTCTCGCCTGCGGAGAGCACGGTCGTGACGGCCGAGCCGAGGGTCAAAGGCTCCGCCTTCTCCTCAATCGCGCGCGTCTGCGCGGCCGCGTTCTGGAACCAAAAAAGCGTAAGGGCGAAGGCGAACGCCGTCAGCCTGCCCATGCGGGGGACGCGTGATGACATCTTCAGTTTCCTTTTCAATCCTAATCTCACGAGCGCCGGAGAATTCAGGCCCGGCCCAATCATAGCGCAAGACGCCCCCCGCGGAATAGATTTGCTAAGGGCCGTGAACCGTGAATCGGAGGGCGGTTTTCTCGATTCACGATTTACGATTTACGATTCACGAGGTTTCCTTCTATTATCGTTCCGCAATCCTGAACAAACTGATCGGAGGGCGCGATGGTGGCTACGCTGGAATTCTGGGGCGGGGTGGGGACCGTGACCGGGTCCAAGTATTTAATCAAAGGTGAGCGCGGGCAGGTGCTGGTCGACTGCGGCCTGTTCCAGGGCTTCAAGGAGCTGCGCGAGCGCAACTGGCAGGACCCGCCGTTCGACCCGCGCGCGCTCGACGCCGTGCTCATCACGCACGCGCACATAGACCACACGGGCTACCTGCCGCGGCTCGTCGCGCTGGGCTTCGACAACCCCGTCTACTGCTCGCGCGGCACGGCCGACCTGCTCAAGATTCTCCTGCCGGACTCCGCGCGGCTACAGGAGGAAGAGGCCGACTACCGAAACCGGCACAATTTGACGAGGCACAGCCCGGCGCTCCCGCTCTACACGGAGGACAACGCGCGCGCCGCCATCAAGCTGCTCCGGCCCGTCGACAACACGGGCGTGCCGTCGGACGTCGCGCCCGGCATCCGCGCGGGCTTCCTCATCGCCGGCCACATCCTCGGTTCGAGCCTCGTCCTCGTCGAAGTTGACGGCGCGGGCGCTGACGGGAAGGGGAGGAGCGTGCTCTTCTCGGGAGATTTGGGCCATTACGACCAGCCGATCATACACGACCCCGCGCCGCCGCCGGCCTGCGATTACCTGCTGGTCGAGTCAACCTACGGCGACCGCCTGCACGACCCCATAGACCCGAAGGACGAGCTGGCGCGCATCATCAACGAGACGCATCAGCGCGGCGGCGTGCTCCTGATTCCGGCCTTCGCCATCGGGCGCACGCAGGAAATTGTCTACTTCATACGCGAGCTGGAGGAGGAGAAGCGCATCCCCATCCTGCCCGTGCGCGTCGACTCGCCTATGGCCGCGGCCGCCACGCAGGCTTACAGCAACCGCAAGGAGGAGCAGGACGAGGAGTACGCGAGCGTGCTCGCGCGGCGGCGTCACCCCTTGAGGACGCACTCGATGGTGACGGCCTCGTCGCGCGAGGAGTCGAAGCGTCTGAACGAGGAGCGTGGCACGCGCATCATCGTCAGCGCCTCGGGGATGATGACGGGCGGGCGCGTCCTGCACCACGCGCGACGCTTTCTGCCGGACCCCAATTCGACTGTGCTCTTCGTCGGCTACCAGGCCGCGGGGACGACCGGGCGTCGCATCCAGGAGGGCGAGCCGGAGGTGAAAATTATGGGCCAGATGGTCCCCGTGCGCTGCAAGATCGAGCGCGTCGGCGGCTTCTCGGCGCACGCCGACTGGCAGGAAGTCCTGCGCTGGCTCGCGCCCGTCGAGCGCGCGCCGCGCCGCGCCTTCACCACGCACGGCGAGCCCGTCGCCGCCGAAGCCATGGCCCAGCACATCAGAGACCGCTTCGGCTGGCGCGTCGAAGCTCCGCAGTACGGCCAGAGCGTCGAGCTGGAATAAAAGGAAAAAGGGACGGGCCGCGCGCATCACACTAAGCGACACGAAAGAGTTTGAGCTTCGTGTCGCCTGGTGTGAGCCGTCGCGCCCGTTTCGCCCTGCGGGCCGGCGGGACCGGGCTCGCCTTGCGGCCCCTGCGGTCCTGTCGCTCCCATAGTCCCTTGCGATCCACGAAGGCCCTGCGGCCCGTGCGCGCCGTATTTAGAGCGGTCGCGCGGGCTGTGGTATAGTGGCGGCTCTAGTCAAGCTGTCCAAAATTCTGGCGTCTCGCGCGCGGGCTCTACGCTTCAACTCCCGCGCGTCTTCGGCGCCGACTGTGAGGAGCAAGAGCGTTGAGCGTTCTGGTTGACAATAGCACACGCCTCGTCGTGCAGGGCATCACGGGCAAAGAGGGCACGTTCCACACCAAGCAGATGATCGAGTACGGGACGAACGTCGTCGGCGGCGTCACGCCCGGCAAGGGCGGGACGACGCACGAGGGCGTCCCCGTCTTCAACACGGTGGCCGACGCGGTCCGCGACGCGGGCGCGAACGCCAGCGTGATTTACGTCCCGCCGGCGTTCGCCGCAGACGCCATCATGGAGGCGGCCGACGCCGGCCTCCCGCTCGTCGTCTGCATCACCGAAGGCATCCCGGCCCTGGACATGGTCGCGGTCAAGGAGTACCTGGCCGACAAGCACACGCGCCTCATCGGCCCGAATTGTCCGGGCGTCATCTCGCCCGGCAAGTGCAAGATAGGCATCATGCCCGGCCACATACACAAGGAGGGGCGCGTCGGCGTCGTCTCGCGCTCGGGCACGCTGACCTACGAGGCCGTGGGCCAACTGACCGCGCTCGGACTGGGCCAGTCCACGGCCATCGGCATCGGCGGCGACCCCATCGTCGGCACCACCCACACGGACGCGCTCGCGCTCTTCCAGGCGGACGACGAGACCGACGGCATCGTGATGATCGGCGAGATCGGCGGCACGGCCGAGGAGGACGCCGCCGCGTTCGCCAAGGAGAACGTGACGAAACCCATCGTCGCCTTCATCGCCGGGCAGACCGCGCCGCCGGGACGCCGCATGGGCCACGCGGGCGCGATCATCGCGGGCGGCAAGGGGACGGCGGCCGAGAAGATGAAGGCGCTCGAAGACGCAGGCATCCGCGTCGTCCACTCGCCCGCGGACATCGGCGCGGCGATGAAGGAAGCGCTCGGGGCGCGGGCTTCCGCCTGAAATCTGGCACAGCGACTCGTGTTGAAGTTCGAGCATTCGTTCACCGCGACGGCGCAGGACATAGACCAGCAGGGCCACGTCAACAACGTGCGTTACGTGCAGTGGATTCAGGACGTGGCCGTCGCGCACTGGCGCGGGGCCGCGACCGCCGAGCAGTTGGAGAGTGTCACCTGGGTCGTCCTGCGGCACGAGATTGACTACCTGCGCCCGGCCTTCGAAGGCGAGGAGATCACGGCGCGCACCTGGGTGGGTCGCGCGTCGGCCGCCAGGAGCGAGCGGTTCACGGAGATTCTTCGGGGCGACGAGATTCTGGCCCGCGCGAAAAGCATCTGGTGCGCGCTCGACTCGAAGACCTTCCGTCCGCGCCGCATCGACGACGGCATCAAAGAGAAGTTCGGGATGACGTAAGGCAGTGACGAGTGAGAAGTGACAAGTAAGAACAAAAACTGAAGAGACATTTTTTTTGAGGAGAACGATGGCGGAACAAGGCAATCTGACATTCGGAATCGTCAAGCCCGACGCGGTGCGGGCGGGGAAGACCGGCGCGGTCATTCAGCGCATCACGGACGGCGGCTTCCGCGTGCGCGGGATGAAGTTGATTCAGATGACGCTCGAAGAGGCCGAGGGCTTTTACGCTGTGCACCGCGAGCGCCCCTTCTTCCCGGAGTTGACGAAGTTCATGTCGAGCGGGCCGTGCGTGGTGCTGGCGCTGGAGAGGGAGGGCGCGGTCAAGGCGTGGCGCGATTTGATGGGGGCGACAGACCCGGCGAAGGCCGACGAGGGCACGCTCCGCAAAGAGTTCGGCGGGTCCGTCGGCGAGAACGCCGTCCACGGCTCTGACTCCGAGGAGAACGCCGCGATAGAGATCAGTTATTTCTTCAGCAGGCTCGAACTCGTTTAGGCAAAAAGCCGGCGCGCGGCCGCTCTCGTCGTTACATAGCGTCAGAGAAAGCGTGGCTAGGGTATGAAACGTTGTCCCACATGCCAGAGCACTTACACGGACGATTCGCTGACCTTTTGTCTGACCGACGGGGCGGCGCTCTTTGATGCCGCGGCTTACAGCCCGCAGGCGACGCTGCCCGACGAACTGAAGGCGACGCTCCCGAACCAGAACGCGTCCACGCTGCGCGACGACGCGGCCGCGCCGCCCTACCCGCCGCCGCCCGCCGCACTGGCCCAGTCGCCTGCGGCGCAGCCTGGATACAACGCGCAGCCCGCGGGGTGGAACCCGCCCTCGTGGAGGCCGGCCGTCTCCCCGCCGTTGCAGCCGCGCAGGCGAAACTTAACGCCCTGGGTCGCGGGCGGGCTGTTGGTCTTGCTGCTGGGCGCGGCCATCGTCGTCTGGGCCGTCATCGCCTCGCGGCGACCACCCGGAAACGAGACGGCGAACGTTGCCGGCGAGGGCAACGCTAACGTCGAAATAGCCGGCAACAATTCCAACGGGTCGCCGCGCAATCAGAACAGGAACCGGAATAACAACCGCGCGACGACCGAGGATGACGCGCCGCCGACAGACCCCAACCTGGTGCTGTCGCAGTTGACGGCGCTCGAATACGAGTGGAACGACGCGAACATCAAGGGGAACAAGGCGGCCGTCAGGCGCATCCTGGCCGACGAGTTCAGGGGCGTGGGGGCGGACGGCTCGGTCCAGAACAAGGAGCAATTGCTGGCGTCCATGAAGCCCGAGCCGATGATCAAGTCGCTCAAGCTCTCGGATTTGAAGATCAGTCTCGCGGGCGACACGGTCGTGCTGACGGGGCTGAACACGGCCACGTCCACCAGGGGGCAGGTGCTGAAATTCCGCTTCACGGACACGTTCCTCTGGCGCGACGGCCGGTGGCAGGCTATCAGCTCGCAGGCGTCTCAAGTAAAATAGCGGCCGACCGAAAGAGACCAGCAAAGGACTCCGAATGAAATTTTGCCCCACGTGCCAGCGCATCTACGAAGACGACGCGCAGAGGTTCTGCCTGGAGGACGGGACGCCGCTCGTCGGCGCGGGAGAGGCCGCCCAAGACCCCGGCGCGACGATTAAAATCCCGGCCGCGCGCTTGACGAGCGACGCGCCGACCGAGGTCATGAGCGAAGACCAGTTCGCGCCGGCTCGGGCGGCAGCGCCGCGGGCTGCGGAGCCCGCGCCCAATCAGGCCCCGCTGAAAACGCCCGCGCGCAACTATGAGCCGCCGGCGGGGACTGCGCCCGCCGCGCGCAAGTCCAGCGCCGCGCCGTGGATTCTGGGGGCGGCCGTCGTCTTGGGCCTGTCGGCCATCGCGGTGGCCGTGATTATGACCCGCGGCGGCGCGGATAATTCACAAGTCGCGCAGACGAATCAGAACGTAAACGCGTCTCCTACTCCCGCTGAGGTGGGGCCGGAGCTTATTCCGCGAGGGGGTAACCCGGCCGATGGGGAAACCGCCACGGCGTCGCCCACGAAGACGGGTGGCGGGATAGGGTCAGGCAGCGGGACCGGGTTGGACAGTAAGACGCCTGAGCGGCCGACACCTTCTCCGAGCCGGACGCCGACCGAGAGACCCACGCCGACGCCGAAGGTCTCAGACGACCCGCCGCCCAAAGCGCCGCCGCCGCCGCGGCCGGACAGGCCCATCTCGGGCGGCGTCCTGAACGGCAAGGCCATCAGCCTGCCGAGGCCGACTTACCCGGCCATCGCCAGGGCCGCGCGCGCCTCCGGCACCGTCACCGTCCAGGTGACGATTGACGAGTCGGGCAAGGTGATTTCGGCGCGCGCCGTCGGCGGGCACCCCTTGTTGCAGCAGTCGGCGGTCCAGGCCGCCTACGGGGCCAGGTTCTCGCCGACGCAACTCTCGGGTCAGCCGGTTAAAGTTACGGGCGTGTTGACTTATAATTTCGTCGCCCCGTAAAGCGGCGGCCGGCAGTTCGCGATAGTAAAATCGGCGGGGAGATTTTTATGTCAATCATCAGCGACGTTATCGAATCAACGAAGGCGATCATCAAGGGCATGGGCGTGACCTTCTCCTACATCCCGAAGGAGAAGTGGACGGTGGAGTACCCGGACGAGCCCGTCACGGTCCAGCCGCGCTACCGCGGCCAGCACCTCCTGCACGTGGACGAGTTGGGCCGCGAGAAGTGCGTCGCCTGCTTCCTCTGCGCGGCGGCCTGCCCGTCCGAGTGCATCTACATCGTCGCGAAGGACGACCCGCGCCCGCCGGCCGAGCGCACGGGCGTGGACGAGCGCTTCGCGGAGGTCTACAACATAGACTACGGGCGCTGCATCTTCTGCGGCTACTGCGTCGAAGCCTGCCCGAAGGACGCCATCACGCACGGCTACAACTTCGAGCTCTCGGTCTACACGCGCGCCGACCTCCTGAAGACGAAAGACGACCTGCTCATAACCAAGCAGAAGCAGTCTATGAACTACCGCGTCGCCTCGTCCGACGAAGACGTGGACTCGGAATACAAAGAAGTCTGAAAACAGTGGGCAGCAGGCAGCGGGCAGCGGGCAGTTAAAGACAAACGCTCACTGCCGGTTGTCACTCCTTCTTCACTGCCCACTGCCCACTGCGTTATGCGCGAATTCCGTTACCGCTGGGAATACGACCTCGAAGCCAGCCCGGAAGAACTCTGGCCGCTGCTGGCGGACACGAACCGGTTCAACCGCGACGCGGGCGTGCCGTCGGTGGAGGCGCTGGGGCGTGCGGGCGACGCGCGGCGTCTGCGGCTCTTCAAGTTCGGCGTGGCGGTCGAGTGGGAGGAGCAGCCCTTCGAGTGGATTCGCCCTTACCGCTTCGGCGTCGTGCGGCGCTACACGAAGGGGCCCGTCAGCGAGATGCGCGTCGAGGCGGAGCTTCAGGAGCGCGCCGGAGGCGGCACGCACCTCGTCTACCAGGTCCGCGCCACGCCGCGCAACGTCATCGGCCGCGCGGCCATCCCCGTCCAGGTCGGCGTCCTCTCCAAACGCAGCTTCGGCGAAATCTTCCGCCGCTACGACCGCGAGATTAAGAGCGGGCGGCCGCAGCTCTACCAGCCTTCCCCCGCGAGGTTCTCGCAGGGCGGCGAGGCGCGGCTCAGGGTCTTGAGCGAGCGCCTCGTCAATCAGGGCGCGAAGCCAGAGATAGTCAGCCGCCTGGCCGAGACAATCGAGCGCGCAGATGACATCACGCTCTCGCGCATGCGCTCGCACGCGCTCGCGGACTACTGGGGGCTGCCGCGCAAGGACGTGCTGGAAGTCTGCCTCTGGGCCACGCGCGTCGGGCTCTTGGACTTGCAGTGGGAGATGATCTGCCCGCACTGCCGCGGGGCGGCGCAGACCTCGCGCTCGCTGACCGGCATACAGTCCGAAGTCTTCTGCGAGAGTTGCGATGTTGATTTCACGGTCAACTTCGACCGCGCCGTCGAGTTGACCTTCCGCCCGAACCCCTCTGTGCGCGCCGTGGAGGGGCTGGAGTTTTGCGTCGGCGGGCCGCAGGTCACGCCGCACATCGTCCTACAGCAACTCGTCGCGCCCGGCTCGCGCCGCGAAGTCACGCTCCCGCTCGAAAAGGGTCGTTACAGGCTGCGCGCGTCCGGGCTGACCGGCGGGCAGCACCTTGAGGCGTCCGCCGTGGGCGCGCACGGGGCGACGCTCAGGGCTTCCGAGGACGGCTGGGTTGACGAGGAGCTACAGGTTTCGACCGAGCCGAAGCTGGTCCTGGAGAACGCGACCGGTAAGGAGCAGTACTTCGTCCTGGAGCGCATGGCGTGGAGCGACCAGGCGGCGACGGCCGCGGAGGTGACGGCGCTCCAAATCTTCCGCGACCTCTTCAGCAACGAGGCGCTCCGCCCCGGCGAGCAGATTTCCGTGGGCACGCTGACGGTCCTCTTCACGGATTTGCGCGGCTCCACGCAGCTCTACCGCGAGATAGGCGACGCGCCCGCCTTCGGCTGCGTGATGAGCCACTTCGACGTGCTGCGCGCGGCCATCAGCGAAGAGGACGGGGCGCTGGTGAAGACCATCGGCGACGCGGTGATGGCCGTCTTCCGCAGGCCGGCGGGCGCGCTGCGCGCTTTCCTGACGGCCCAGCAGACGCTCGCCGCGCCCAGGCCGGGCGAGCGGCCGCTGATGCTCAAAGTCGGCATCCACGCGGGGCCGTGCATCGCCGTGACGCTCAACGGGCGGCTCGATTATTTCGGCTGCACGGTCAACATGGCCGCGCGCCTCGAAGGGCTGTCGTCGGGCGGCGACGTGGTCATCTCCAGCGCGGTGCACGCGGACCCGGAGGTCGCGGAGATGCTTTACGGGCCGGAGGCGGAATTGGCGGCCACGCCGTTCGAGGTGATGCTGAAGGGGTTTGACGAGGAACAGTTCGAGCTGTGGCGCGTCGCCCCCGCGAGCTGTGTCGCAAAGGGCGAGCACGCCGTCAGCTCAAATGTTTGACCGGGCCGGGACCGAAGGTTGATTCTATCTCACCATGCCGCCGACCATCGGCGCGCGATACAGCTCGCGCTTGAGAAACGCGCGAACCCCCGCCGTGACCGCCAGGTAGATGAAGAGCAAGACCACCGCGCCGACCAGGATGCCGCCGAGTATGCGGACGACGTCCGCGTCCGGGATGAGCCAGAAGAGCCCCACGAGGAAGCGCGCGATCAGGTAGAAGAGCCCGAGCATCATCGCCTGCTTGGCGTGGAAGCGGACCAACTGGCTGTCGCCGGCGGCCGCCGACGCGGCGAGCGGGAGCAGCAGGACCGACAGCGCCATCAAATTGAATTCGAAAGTGAAGCCGCCGAAGTTGGTAAACTGGATGACGTTCGGCCCGCCGAGGATGACGATGGCAACCCAGAGGTAGCAGGCCAGGCTCAGGCCGCGCTCGTAGCCGTCGGCCTCGACGACGGGCGCTGGCATCGGCGCGGGCGCGTAGCCCTGGTAGCCGTAGGGCGGCGGCGGTTGCTGCCCGTACTGCTGCGGCGGCTGGCCGTAAGGCGGCTGCTGTTGACCGTAGGGCGGCTGCTGGCCGTAGGGCGGCTGCTGCCCCGGCGGAGGCCCACCTCCGGGCGGGTATGGCTGTGACATTTCCAAAAATCCTTTCTCTTCGAGAGCTGACTGATGAAGCCCGAACGCTTTTCGGATAAAGCACTAAAATCAAACTGCCTGGTCGTATGGGCCGCCATTATATGAGTATCGTTCCCGCGTGTATAGCGAAAAATGTCGGCCCGGCGCGCGCCGCGAAATTCACCGGCCCCCGCGCCCTGAGCTATGATACGTGGCCGCCGCCGGGCGAGCCCGCGGCGGGGCGCGAGCGATGACGACACTACTGGAGGCCCGCGGGGTCACGAAAATTTACAGGATGGGGGCGGCGGAGGTGCGCGCCCTCGACGGCGTCTCTCTCGCGGTCCGCGCGGGCGAGTTCGTGGCGATTCAGGGCACTTCGGGGTCGGGGAAGTCGACGCTCCTGAACATGCTCGGCGGGCTGGACCGGCCGACCGAGGGCGAGGTCTTCTTCGAGGACAAGTCGCTCGGCCCGTTCACGAAGAAGCAACTGGCGCATTACCGCCGCCACGCGGTCGGGATGATTTTTCAGAACTTCAACCTGATCCCGACGATGTCGGCCGCCGAGAACGTCAACCTCGCGCTCGCCTTCGGCGGGATGAAGGCTGGCGAGAGGGGCGTGCGCGCCGAGGAGCTGCTCGAACGCGTCGGGCTCAAGGAGCGCTCCTCGCACCGCCCGTCGGAGTTGTCCGGCGGCGAGCAGCAGCGCGTCGCCATCGCGCGCGCTCTCGCCAACCGCCCGCGCGTGCTCCTGGCCGACGAGCCCACGGGCAACCTGGACTCGACGCGCGCCGAAGAACTGCTCGCGCTCCTGCGCCGGATGGTCGAGCGCGACCAACTGACCGTCCTGATGGTCACGCACGACCGCGAACTCGCGACGCGCTTCAGCGACCGCATCATTCTGATGAAGGACGGTAAAATACAGAGTGATGAGTGATGAGTGCTGAGTACTGAGTTAAAGAAAAATGTTTCGACTCAGTACTCAGTACTCAGTACTCAGTACTTTTGTTTCGAGGTGTTGCATATGTCTACGATTTCGCGCGTGATAACGCTTGAGGAGTTGCGGTCTGTGCCGCTGTTCGCGTCGCTGGACGACAAGGCGGCGGGGGAGTTGCGCGACCTGCTGGAGCTGCGTGAGGTGCCGGGCGGGACGACGCTCTTCCGGCTGGGCGACACGGGCGACTCGATGTACTTGATCGAGAGCGGGCGCGTGCGCATCAGCATCAGGGACGCCGACGGGAGCGACGTGACGCTGGCGGAGCTGGCGGGCGGCGACTTCTTCGGCGAGATGGCCCTGCTCGACGGCAAGCCGCGCTCGGCCGACACGACCGTCATCGAGGACGCTTTCTTCGCCGTCCTCTCGCGCGACAACTTCCTCAACTTCGTCCGCGCCAACCCGGACGTGGCGCTGAGGATGCTGAGCGCGATCACGCACCGCCTGCGCAAGACGGACGAGATGCTGCGCCACCGCGTCTCGCGCAACGTCAACGAGGAGGAGGACGCCCGCCTGACCGTCGGCGACCGCCTCGCCAACCGCATCGCGAACTTCGGCGGGAGCTGGACGTTCATCGTCCTGCTCGGCGTCGTCATGGTCCTCTGGGTGCTCGTCAACTCGTGGCTCATCGCCACCAACAGGATTGACCCTTACCCGTACGAATTCTTCGGCCTCATCCTCGGCGTGCTCGCTGGCGTGCAGGCCCCCATCATCATGATGTCGCAGAACCGGCAGGGCGAGAAGGACCGGCTGCGCGCCGACCTGGACTACCAGGTGAATCTGAAGAACGAGCTCTCATTGGCCGAAATCCTCCGCCGCCTCGACGTGCTCGAAAGCGAGCGCCTGCCCATCCTCTTCGAGAAACAGAATCGCCAGCTCCTCGAAAAGATGGGAGACGCGGGACCGCGCCGCCAGACGGAGACGGACAGGGGGCCGGAGGGCATACTCTGACGCGGCCCCGCTTCTTCACTTCTTATTAACTGACTTGCCTAGATACCCGAGATGCCTGGCGTAGCGCGCCCGTATGAATGCGGACGCCGCGCCCTGCGTCGTCGGCAGGTCGTCCGGCGCCGGCCCGTCCGGGTGCGAACTCTGCGTCAGGTGGTAAGCCTTCATCAGGACATCTTTCTGCGTCGCGTCCAGGGGTTGATTGGCCGGGTGGGCCGGGCTGTCGGGCGCTGCCGTGACCGCGGGCAGCGGGGCGCGCGGCAGCGTCTGCGGCGTGTCCGCGCGCGGCGCGTCTAATTCCGAGAAGAGGTGCTCGAAGGTGTTGGCGCTGGCGTCGCGCTTCGTCAGGAATTGGTCCCAGCCGAAAATCTTCTTGGCGCTCGACATGATTGACGTGTGCTGGTAGCGCGTGGAGTCCACGCGCGCGGCGGCGACCCACGGCGAGGCGATGACGACGGGCACGCGGAACCCCAGCCGGTCGAAAGTGAACGTCGGGGCGTAAGAGAGTTTGTTCCCCGAGGGCGGCGAGTTCAGCCCATCCGGGTTCGGGATGTTCTCCGACGGCGGGACGACGTGGTCGTAAAAGCCGCCGTGCTCGTCGTAGACAACTATCAAAGCGGTCTTGTTCCACAGCTCTTCGTTGGCGCGCAGGGTCTCGTAAACGTCCGCGACGAAGTTGTCGCCGTAGCGCGCGTCCTGCGGGGCGTGCTGCGAATTAGCCATCGCGTCCTGCGCGTTGACGAAGCGCGGCTCTATGAAGACGTAGTTGGCGAGCGCGCCCGCCTTCACGTCCGACGCGAACGAGTCCTCGTACAGCTTGAAGTTCGCCGTCTGCGTGTTGATCTGGGAGAACTCCGCGAGGTCGTTGTCGCCGAAGTAATAAGTGGCCCAGGTGTAGCCCGCGTCCTGCACGCGGTTGTAGACGGTGGGGCCGTCGAAAATCTGCGTCCAGACGTTGAGCGCGAAGCCGAACGAGGTCGCCGCGTGGACGTAGAGGCGGTTGGGCTGCGTCGGCCCAGGGACTTCCGAGTACCAGTTGTCGCAGACGCAGAAGGCGTCCGCGAGCGCGTTGATTGACGGCAAACGGTTCGGCGCGAACGACTCCATCGCCACGCGTATGACTTCCTGGCTCGGGTTCTTCACCCTGTCGGCGTAGACCAGTTCCGTCAAGTAGCCGCTGACGAAGCCGTTGTTCGAGGCGGGCGACGCGGCGCTCGGCCCGTCTTTGGCGTTGCAGAGCTGCACGTTCGCCGCGTTGAAGGAGTGGCCCGGCCCCTCGCCCGCGAGCACCGCGTAGGGCGCGCCGTTGCTCACGTAGTAGGCTGGGTTTGAATCCGACTCAGCCTTGCTCGGGTCGAGCAGGTTGAACTCGCTCCCCTTCAAGCCGTTCACCCCGCCGCGGTAGCCGAAGATGTGGTCGAACGAGCGGTTCTCCATCATCAGCACGACGACGTGCTCAACCGGCCCCGCGACGCCCTGCCGGGCCGACCGAGTCGCGGCGAGTTTCTTCGTCGCCGCACTCTTCTTCCGTGGGGGCGCGTTGGCACTCTTCTTCCTGCTCTTACCGCCTTGCGATTTTTTACTGGCACGGGCTCCGGTTTTGCCGGGCATAGAGATTCTCCTTCGGGTAAGATTGGGCCAATCAGCCTGCCCCGTGTTCGTTTCTCGACGTGAAAGAAAGAAATTTCGGCGAGAGTTTTGATAAGTTAGCAGGACGCCCGTTCTTCCATCAAGACTCGGGATGCCTGTCCGCGCCTCGGGCTTTGAGAATCGCGCGCGCGGGGCTATTTGCCCGCGGGCGTGCGCGCCGTTTACAATCCGGCATTCGCTCTACAAAATTCACCGGGTCCGCTTCAGACGGCTGCGACATGATTGAGGCCATCTTCTTCGACTTCAACGGAGTCATCATCGATGACGAGCCGCTGCATTTGAAAGCCTACCAGGAGGCGCTCGCCGAAGAGGGCATCACGCTCACGGAGGCGGAGTACATGACGATGCTCGGCATGGACGACGTGACTTTCGTCCGCACGTCGTTCGAGCGCGCGGGGAAGCCTCTGCCGGACGGCGACGGCAATCGCGTCATCGCGCGCGAGTGGGAGTTGCACCGCAAGATGATCGAGGAGGACTTGCCGCTCGCGCCCGGCGTCGTCACCTTCATCAAGGCGGCCGCGCGCCGCTACCAGCTCGGCATCGTCAGCATGTCCACGCGCTACGGGATAGATTACGTCTTCGAGCGCACGCGCCTCGGCCCTGCGTTCGCGGTCGTCGTCAGCGCCGAGGACGTGCGCGGCACGCACAAGCCCGACCCGACCTGTTACAAACGCGCGCTCGAACTCTTGAACGAGAAGCGGCGCGAGGAGCGCAGGCTCCCGCTGCTGCCCGGCGAGTGTCTGGTCATAGAGGACTCGCCGCCCGGCATAGAGGCGGGCCGCGCCGCGGGGATGCGAACGCTCGGCGTGACCAACACGGTCCCGGAAGAGGCGCTCCGGGCAGCGCGCGCCGACGTTGTTACAACGAGCCTCGCCGACTGGACGGTTGACGCCGTCCATCACGTGTTTTCGGAGGGATGAGGGGTGAGGGGTGAAGGGTGAATGAAAAGCCGTTGAGCCAATGACTCGGCGGGCGATTCACTCAATTCTTTCATCCCTCGCCCCACGTCCTTCATCCCTTGCCTATGTCTTTCGCAGACATCCTCAGGCTTTCACTGCGTAACCTGCGCGAGGCTAAGCTGCGCGCGGTGCTGACGACGATGGGCGTCATCGTCGGCGTGGCCGTCATCGTGACGATGGTCTCGTTCGGCTTGGGCTTGCAGCGCAACACGGTCAGCCGCTTCCGCGAGTTGGACCTCTTCAACGAAATCACCGTCTACGGCAAGAGCCTTTCGGAACTCGTCGAGGGAGAGTTGAACAGGCGCGCGCGCGGGCCAGATGACGAGGACGACGAGGAGCCGGAGCGCGAGAGGGACCGTCGCGAGACCGGGCAGGAGAAGCCGCCGCAGCGCCCGCTGGACGACGCCGCGCTCGCGGACATCGCGCGGATTCCGGGCGTGGCCTCGGTCGAGCCGAACATCTCGTTCACGGCCTACGTCCGCCTGAACGGCAAGGCGCGGCGGGCCTTAATCGGCGGCGCGCTGGTCCCCAACCCCGCCTCGCGCTTCAAGAACTTCGCCGCCGGGCGGATGATCAATTCGCCGGACGCGGACGAGGTCGTGGTGGACGAGCGTTTCCTGCGCGAGCTCGGCTACGAGAAGGCGGCGGACGCCGTCGGGCAAAGGCTGGAATTGCTCGCGCCGCCCGAGGGAAAGGGCGGGGAAGAGGAAGACGAAGGGACGCCGAACTTCTTCGGCATCCCGCTCGAAGAAGAGGACGGCCCGGCCGCACAGACTGACGCTCTGGTCGCGCGCTCTTTCACCATCGTCGGAGTTTTAGCCAACGAGTTGTCGGGCGTCGGCCGGCGCTTTCGCGGCATGATGCCGGCTTTCAACGTCTACGTGCCGCTCGGCGCGGCGCGCGCCTGGAAGAGTGAGCACGGGGACGAGTTGGGCGAGGTCGCCTTGCAACTCGCGCGCGAGAGCGGCGCGCTCGGGGAGAACGAGGAGCTGGGCTACGGCTCGGCCGTAGTGCGCGTAGCGGACCCCGTCGCGCTCTCCGAGGTGCGCGGGCGCATCAATCAACTCGGCTTCAGCAGCTTCTCCATCGTCGACCAGTTGGAGGAACTGCGCACGGTCTTCCTGATCATCAACGCGGCGCTCGGGCTCCTGGGCGGCATCTCGCTGCTGGTCGCATCGTTCGGCATCGCCAACACGATGATCATGTCCATCCTGGAGCGCACGCGCGAGATCGGCATCATGAAGGCCATCGGCGCGGAGGACCGCGAGATAAAACTTATCTTCTTCGTGGAGGCCGGCGTGATAGGCTTGACCGGCGGCGTGGTGGGCGCGCTGCTGGCGTGGGGGATCGATGCTTTGGCGAACCGCCTGGCCTACAGGTTCATCCTGCGGCCGCAGGGCGCTTCCTTCATAGACTTCTTCGCGCTGCCGCCGCCGCTCTGGCTCGGCGCGATTCTCTTCGCCGTCGCCGTCTCAGTCCTCGCCGCGCTCTACCCCGCGGCCCGCGCCGCGCGCATCGACCCGGTCAAGGCGCTGAGACATGATTAAGAGCAGTGGGCAGCAGGCAGTTGGCAGTTAAAACCCTCGTGCAGAATCTTGAACCTTAATCTTTAGGCGTCAAGGCTGCTGGCAGTCAACAAACTGCTGACTGCCTACTGCCTGCTGCTTTTCAGGCAACGCCGGGCGGGTCATGAGCGTCAATTGTTGGTGAAGACTCCGCTCTCCCGCCTCTGTTCCCCCGGACTCTCAAGCGTATGAAGTGGACGGTCGAAAAAAAGATTGCCGTGGGTTTCGGCCTGCTGCTGGCGATCCTGCTGGTCGTCGGCTTCGTCTCGTACCGCAACACGCGCAAGCTCATCCGCGACAGCAACCTCGTCGCGCACTCGCACGAGGTGCTGGACGAGTTGGAAGGGACGCTCTCGGCCGTCAAGGACGCCGAGACGGGCCAGCGCGGCTTCATCATCACGGGCGACGATGTGTACCTTCAGCCGTACAACGCCGCGCTCCCGGCCATCGGCCGCCGGCTGATGCGACTCAAGGAATTGACCGAGGGCGACGCCGGTCAGCAGCAGAGCCTCGCGGCGCTCGAACGTAAAATCGCGGAGCGCCTCAAGCTCATTTCAGACTCCATCGAGCTGCGTAAGACGAGCGGCTTCGCCGCCGCCGAACAACTCATCACGACCGGGCGCGGGCTGCGCATGATGAACGACATCCGCGCGCTCGTGGTCGAGATGTCCGCCAGAGAGAACGCGCAGCTCGAAAGGCGGCAGCTTGAGTCTTACCAGAGCGCGCGCAACACGACCATCACTCTCGCCATCCTGGGCTCGCTGCTCCTCGGGTTCCTGCCCGCTGGCTTTCTGGTCATCAGGCGCGACTTCAAGAAGCGCCGCCGCGCCGAGGAGGCCCTGCGCGAGAGCGAGGAGCGCTCGAACTACCTCATCGAACACGCCAACGAATTGATCTACCGCACGGACGCGAGCGGCCACCTGATGTTCGTCAACCCGGCCTGCGCCGAGATTCTCAAGCTCCCCGAAGAGAAGTTAGTCGGGCGACACTATCTCGATTTGGTCAAGCCCGACTTCCGCGAGACGGCCGAGAAATTCTACAAGCGACAGCTAGTCAAGAAGGTTCCGAACGCCTACCTGGAGATTCCCGTCGTGACGAGCGAGGGGCGCGAAATCTGGCTCGGGCAGAATACGCAGCTCGTCCTGGAAGAGGGGCGCATCGTCGGGTTTCAGGCGATAGCGCGCGACATCACGGAACGCAAGCGCGCGCTCGAAGAGTTGGAGAGCCTCTCGCTGACGGACGACCTGACGGGCCTCTACAACCGGCGCGGCTTCCTCGCGCTCGTCGAGCAGCAGCTCAAGCACGCGCGGCGCACGGACGAGCGCTTCGTCCTCGTCTTCGCGGACCTTGACGGACTCAAGCAGATCAACGACCGCCTGGGCCACCACGAGGGCTCGCGCGCCATCGTCAAGTCCGCGGAGATTCTGCGCCAGACCTTCCGCGCCTCAGACATCGTCGCGCGCCTCGGCGGCGACGAGTTCACGGTGCTCGCGCTCGCCCCCTCCGGCGACAACGCCGAGACCATCAAGACGCGCCTCCAGGAGCAGATTCGCCTCTTCAACGAGCGCAATGAGCTGCCCTACGGACTCTCCATCAGCGTCGGCATCGTCCCCTTAGACCCGCACAGCCAGCCCTCCCTCGAAGACCTCCTGCGCAAGGCGGACGCCGCGATGTACGAGCAAAAGCAGCAGGTGAAGGAAAAAGTAAAAAGGTAAAAAGCAAAAAGGAAGACAAGAAGCTCGGCTCTCATCCTCCCTTTTACCTTTTGATAGTGAGTCTTATCGCTGGGAATTCCCGTTGCGGCCCTCAGTGATAAACCGCTCGACAGTGGCGGCTAACCTGTCGAGACGTTCATCCGTGCGCAACTGCGACGCCGTGAGTTCGCGCTGCGAGGCCGCAAGGTCGCGCTGCGAGGCCGCAAGGTCACTGTGCGCGGCTGCAAGGTCGCCGTGCGACGCCGCAAGGTCGCTGTGCGACGCCTTAAGTTCGTGAATTGATTCGCGCAATGAAGCGTTAATCTCAGCCTGAGCTTCAATGTGGCGCGTGACGATTTGAATAAACTCAGACTGAGTCTCCGCATAGGACTGTAGCTGCCTGCTGGTTTCGGCGACTTGCTGGTTCGTCTGCTCTAGCCGCGCATCGAAATTGGCCTGACTCTGTAGCAGGAATTCAATCGCGCGCTCCATCTCTTCGCCGGTCATAGAAAGTTCTCTCTTATTAAATTACCGCCAGTCTCCGCTCCCGAGCGCCTTGCCGCAGCGGTTGCAGTAGCGGGCCTTGGGGTCTTTCTGGACGGAGCCGCAGTCGCTACAGGTGCGGCCGACGCGCAGGTTCGCGCCGCAGGTCGAGCAGTAATCGGAGCCGGCGCTGTTGGCCCCGCCGCAGGTCCCGCAGCGGCCCGGCAGCGGCGGGACGTAGCCGCCCGCGCGCGCCGCGATGTGTTCCTCTATCACCTTCCAGGCGTCTTCCGTCAGGCGGTGCTGCCAGTAAGCGCCGAGCGCGGGGAGCGCGAGCAGCAGCCCAGAGGAGAGAATCACCGCGACGGCCGCAACGGCCGCCTTGTCGAACCAGCGCTGCATGCCTATCTCGACGCGCGTGCCGCCGTGCTCGGGCGTGATCTTGATGGTCAGCGCCGAGGACATTCCCGTCAGGTCGCGCAGGGTGCTCTCCTTGCGCGCCTGGAGGACGCTGGTCGCGGCCACCTGCATGGTCTGCACCTCGTAGTCGTCGTCGAAGAGTTTGCGGAGCATGACCATCAACTTCGGCGCGTCCGCTTCCACTCCCGGATAATATCTGCTGTCCATTTATTGAAACCTCTCGCCCATTATCCGCAAAAAGACGTGAATCGTAAATCGCGAATCGTAAAGTCGGAAAAACGCCCGCCGATTTACGATCCGCGATTTACGATTCAAAGAGAGTTTGCCTTCACTCCTCGGTCTTCTTTTTCTTTTCCTCTTCCGCGGGCAGACGGCCCGAGGCTTCCAGAATCTCCTGTATGTTGATGAGCACCTGTTCGAGGGCGCGGCGCTCGGAGACGACTTGCGTCTGCTGGCCGAGGGAGGCGACCTGCGGCTGGAAGCGCGTGGCCGCGGCCCCGAGCTTGCGCAGCGCCTTCGGGATCAGGCCGTTCTTCTCGTCGCGCAACGCCACGTCGTCGATGTTGGTGACGGCCGCGTCGAGGATGTTGGCGATGTCCATGATCAGTTCCGTGCGCGTCCCCGTCGGCAGCTCGCCCCACTTCTCCGAGTCCTTCTGCGATTTTTTGTCGACCGGCGCGGCCTGCCCCGTCAGCATTTGCAGCCGCCGCTCGGCGGCCTTAATGTAGACCTCCACGCGCTTGTCCAGAATCTGCGCCTCTTTGACGAGGTCCTCCTCCTTCGGCGTCAGGAAATCGCGAGCGAGGGCGCGCGTGGGCTCGGGCGCGCCGCAAAGGATGACGAGCAGGAGGAGCAGGGGGGCGACGCCTCGCGCGTCGCGAAATCTATTCTTCATTGCTTCTTCGCGGAGTCCTTCGCGCTCTCGTCGCCCCCGGCCTTCGCCTCGTCGCGCAGGGACGCGGCGGGCACGACCGTGTCGCCGTAGAACGAGTTGAGCGCCTCCGAGCGAGCGTTGCGCGCGCACTCGCAGATGGCCTTGACGTGCACGGCGTACTCCGAGGGCGTCACGCGGCGGATGGCTTCGAGCCGCATGCAGTGCGCGCGCAGGGCCAGTTCCAGCCGCTTGTAGGTGTCGCGCAGCTTGTTGTCGTTCTTCGTGATGTCGTCCAGGTGGTCGAGCGCGTCTTCGATCAGGCCCTGGTAGATGCCGAGCTCGCCGGAGGCCGCGTTGTAGTTCTGCTCGGCCGTCAGTTGCTCGGCGCGCGCGAGGCGCATTTCGGCAAGCTCGATGGTGGCGCGCGTGCGGGCCTTGGCGTCGCGCGTGGCCGAGAGCTGCGTGCGCTCGCCGCGCGAGACGAACTTCATGGGCGGCGCGGGGGCCGAGATGAACGGCATGTGGCCGTCCTGCGCGCGCGCCTCGGGAGCCACGAAGGCGGCGGCGACGGTCAGCAAACAGCAACCCAGCACGATGCGCGTAGGGAGAGAGTGTGTCGTGTTCATGACTTCAGCCCTCAAAGTTGGTGAATGGTAACTAGCGAATGGTAGACGGCGAATGTGCGGAAAGTGTCTTTTTCTATTCACCATTTACCAAGCGCTATTCACCGGCCTTCTTCTTCTTCTTCCCCTCGCCGCGCTTGACCTGATTGCGCAGAGTGGGAAGCCGCAGGTTGACTTTGTCTATTTCCAGTTGGTTCTGCCGCGCGTCCGCCCGCGCCAGGAAAGTCTCGTAGGCCGCGAGCGCGTCCGCGTATTCTCCAAGAAAATCATGCGCCGTGGCAATAAAATAATAAGCCACGACCAAATCCGGCTTCTTGCCCAATAGCCACTGGAACTCGGCCAGGGCGGCCGGGAAGTTCTTCAACTCGTAAAGCGCGGTCGCCAGATTCGTGTGCGCCGTGAAGTTGTCGGGCTCGACGGCGAGGATGCGGCGCAGGACGACGGCCGCCTCGTTGAAGCGCCGCGCCTGCACGAGCGCGGCGGCGTAGCCTGTCGCGTGGCGCACGTTGCCGGGCTCCTGCCCCGCCGCCGCGCGGAAGAGTTCGAGCGCGCGCGCGGGGTTCTTCGTCCTCAGGGCCGCGCCGAGGCAGGCCATGACGCCCGCGTCCTTCGGGTTCTGCTTCAGGAGCGCTTCGTGCGCGGTGATGTTTTCGTCGGAGCTGTCGCCGCAGTCTTTCGAGAGCGAGGCGCGCAGGGAGACTGCCTCGGGAAGATTGCGGCCGGCGTCGCCGAGCGCGTCGAGCGTCTTCAGTGCCTCATCGGGCTTGCCGGCCTGCGCGTAGACGCGCGCCGCGAGGAGCGCGGCCCGCGCGGCGTGCTGGGAATCGCGCTGCGCCGCGCGCGCGTCCGTGAGCGCGCCCTCCAGGTTGCCGGACTCGGCGCGCAGCTCGGCGCGCTCGATGAGCAGGGTCGTGTCCTTCCTCTCGCCAGAAAGCGCGCGGTCGAAGCTCGCGAGGGCGGCCGCCTTATCGCCGAGCGCGCGCTCGATTGAGCCGCGCGCGGCCCAGAGGTTCGCGTTCGCGTCGTCGGCTTCCGTGGCGCTCTTCAGGTCGCGCAGCAGGGCCTGCAATTTCTCGCGCGGGGCTTTCGTTTGCAGGTGAATGTCCGCGAGCGCGACGAGCGCGACGGTTGAGTTCTCGTCCAACTCGTAGGCGCGGCGCAGGAGTTCTTCCGCCTCGGCGGCGCGATTCGTCCGGCCGAGCAGCTTGCCGAGCGTCAGCAAAGGCAGCGACCACTCGGGCTGAAGCTCCATCGCGCGGCGGAAACCCTTCTCGGCTTCGGGCACGCGGTTGAGCGTGACGAGCGCGCTCGCCCTCTGGTATTCGGCTTCGGGGAATTCGGGCCTGAGCTTGATGGCGCGGTCGTAGAGTTCGAGGGCGCGCGCGAGGTCGCCGGCCCCGTGCGCGTCCTGGCCCTGGTGAAAGAGCTCCACGGCCTCGTCCACGCCCTCTTCGGCTTCGTCCGAGGTCTGGGCGTTGGCCGTGTAGGCGCAGAGGAGTGCGAGTGCTAAGAGGACGGCCGTGTGGATGCGAAAACGAGAAAGCATCGCAAACAGACTGCAACTTTCCTGAGCCTTGAACCTGACAGTTAAGAGACAACGTCCAGGGAGGCCCTAATCTTAGCACGCAACGAAAGGAAATCAAGGCGAAAAGCAATCGGCGGCGGGCAGTGGGCCGCGGGCAGTTAAAACCAAAAGCTCGACAACGCTTCTCGCCTTCTGTTCTTGACCGCCCGCTGCCTGCTGCCAACTTTCTTCCGCCCACTGCTACTTGCTGTTCAACGTGGCATGAGATAACATGCGCGTCGCGTTCGAAACGCTCCCCACATAGATTAAAAGTTGAGTTGCGGCGCGGGGTGCATCCGCCCGGCTGCGAGGTGGAAGCAAGAGACTGTGAGCGGCTGTGTGATTGACGAAGAGGTGGCGCGCGAGGGTCGGGCGGAGGAAGAAGTCGCCCCCTCCCCCGAAGCGCAGGTGAAAGAAGAGCAGTTGCGCGCGTTGCTCGCCGAGATGGGCTCGGTCGTCGTGGCCTTCTCGGGCGGCGTTGACAGCTCTTACGTCGCCCGCGTCGCCACGGAGGTCTTGGGCGAGCGCGCGCTCTGCGTCACGGGCGAGTCCGCGAGCCTCGCCGCGCACGTCCGCGGCGAGATCGGAGAACTCGTCACACGCTTCGGCTTCCGCCACGAGACCATCCAGACAGACGAGTTGAACGACACGCGTTACCTCGCGAACGCGCCCGACCGCTGCTACTTCTGTAAAACTGAACTCTACGGGAAACTCGCGCCGCTCGCCGAAGAGCGCGGCTTCGCTTTCGTCGTCGACGGCTCGACGACGGACGACCTGGGCGACTACAGGCCGGGGCGCGCGGCCGCCGGCGAGCGCGGCGTGCGCAGCCCGCTCGTCGAAGTCGGGATGAGCAAGCGAGAGGTGCGCGAGTTGAGCAGGCGCGCGGGGCTCCCGACGTGGGACAAGCCCGCGAGCCCGTGCCTCTCCTCGCGCATAGCCTACGGCACGCCCGTCACCATCGAGCGCCTCGGCACAATTGACCGCGGCGAGGAGATCATGCGCTCGCTGGGCTTCCGCGAGTTCCGCGTGCGCCACCACGACGAACTGGTGCGCCTGGAGATCGCGCCTTCGGAACTCGACCGCGCGCTCGACCGCGCCGTCGTCGACACCCTCGCGCGAAAATTCCGCGCCCTCGGCTTCCGCTACGTGACGCTAGACCTGCAAGGCTACCGCACGGGCGCGATGAACGAAGTCTTAAAAGCAGGGACGAGGGATGAGGGATGAAGTAGAGAAACGCTTTCACTTCATCCCTCATCCCTCGTCCCTTGAGTGGAGGACAGAATGGCAATCGCAATCAGTGCAATCGCGGACGACGTGCGGCACGTCAAGGAGGACAACCCTTTCGAGTCCATGATGTCGCGGTTCGACCGCGCCGCGCAGTTGCTCGACCTCGACCCGGACCTCTACGCGGTGATGCGCGTCCCGAACCGCGAGCTGAAGGTTTACATCCCGACGCGCATGGACTCTGGACGTATACAGGTCTTCGAGGGCTACCGCGTGCAGCACAACTTCGCGCGCGGCCCGGCCAAGGGCGGCATACGCTATTCGCCCGACGTGACGCTCGACGAGGTGCGCGCGCTCGCCGCCTGGATGACCTGGAAGTGCGCGGTCGTCAACGTCCCCTTCGGCGGCGGCAAGGGCGGCATCGTCTGCGACCCCTTCCAGATGTCCATGGGCGAGTTGGAGCGCATGACGCGCCGCTACGCGGCCGAGTTGATCGACTTCATCGGCCCCGAGAAGGACGTGCCCGCGCCCGACATGAACACCAACGAGCAGACGATGGCCTGGATCATGGACACCTACTCCATGCACGCCCGCCACACCGTGACGGCGGTCGTCACGGGCAAGCCGGTCGACCTCGGCGGCTCCTCGGGCCGCCGCGAGGCCACGGGCCGCGGCATCCTGTTCGTCGTCAACGAGGCCATCAAGCGGTTCAAGATGACGCCGGGCGAGACGCGCGTGGTCGTCCAGGGCTCGGGCAACGTCGGCGGCATCGGCGCGCGGCTGATGCACGAGTCCGGCTACAAGGTCATCGCCATCTCGGACGTGCACGGCGGCATTTACAACCCGGACGGGATAGACATCCACGAGGCGCTCAGGCACTTACAGCAGACGCGCTCGTTCGAGGAGTTCCCGGGCGTCGAGTTCATCACGAACGAGGAGCTGCTGGAGCTGGACTGCGACGTGCTGGTGCCGGCCGCGACCGAAAACCAGATCACCTCGGAGAACGCCGAGCGGATTAAGTGTAAAATCCTGGCCGAGGGGGCCAACGGGCCGACCACGGCCGCGGCCGACGAAATCCTCCACAACAAGGGGGTTTTCGTCATCCCGGACATTCTGGCGAACGCCGGCGGCGTGACGGTCTCCTACTTCGAGTGGGTGCAGGACCGGATGGGCTATTTCTGGCGCGAGGACGTGGTCAACGAGCGGCTGCACGACACGATGGTCGCCAGCTTCAACGACCTGTGCCGGTACGCGGACTCCCACTCGGTGGACACGCGCACGGCCGCCTACATGCTGGCGATTGACCGCGTGGCCTACGACACACGGATGCGCGGCATTTACGCGTGACGGAAAAAACACAGGAGTTTTTCCGCTAAGTCGTGAAAAAGTCTTGATTTCCGCCGCGATGTGGTATATGGTCTGGCGGAACTCAGTATGCGGGGCATAGTCGCCAGTTTCGATTAGCGCGGTAAAGCCCGGCACGCCGAGTTGAGTCTATAAATTGTTGACATCCCGGCCGCTGTCTCTTATAAACAGTAGGCAGAAGTCAGCGATTAAGAACTTCAGAACAGTTGAGAGGCGCTCCGTAGCTGGCATTGGCAAGAGAGTGCCAGTTAGCAATCGAGGCTCCTCTCGCTGCTCCGCTCCATCTACAAGAAAGTATTCGGTCGAGGGCGGTAGCAGTCTTGAAACGTTTAGTTGCACGCTTGTAGTTGGAGCGTCCGCGCCCCGCAAAGCCCTTGTCGGGAGACCGCGCGATGTCTGTGAGGAACAGATGAGATGCACGAAGACATCCGCCCAACCCGCCGCGACTTCGGGGGACGCGGCCTCTCATTTCGAAATTTTCTATACTCATTTCGCAGGAGGAATGCGATGAGACTCGCGAGAAGAGCGCTGTTTGCCGCGCTCGCCACCTTGGTGCTGTGTTCGGCAGCATCGGCTCAAGCTCTCAGGCCGGAGACCGACCCGCGCAACCTGTCGCCGGCCGTCGGCACGGGCGGCCCGCCGGCGGGCCCGACCGGGCTATTTACCGTCTACGACGGGCAGACCCTCAGGCGCGGGGAGTTCACCTTCTCGATCGCCTACAGCAACTTCGACCGCGACCCCGGTAACGTCGACCTGAATGAAGTTCCCTTGAGCTTCAACGTCGGGTTGAACGATCACCTGGAGTTGTGGTTCAACACGACGGCCTGGCGCGGAATCAAAGTCAACAACCCGCAGAACCTGTCGAGCTTCTACCTGCCGAACTCGCAATTGCACTTCGGCGCGGACGGCCTCGGCTCGGGTAATGCCATCGTCTTGGCGCCGTCGGGCCCGAACGTCGGGACCATCGCCGGGACGGCCGTCTTCCGCCCGGCCTTCAACCAGCCGTTCGTCCAGTTCCCGTTCGTCGGCGGCTCGGCCGGCACCTTCGGTCTGACGCCGGGCCTGATCGGTGAACTCTTCGGGTTCCCGGGCTTCAACGCGCAACTGGGGGCTCCGGTGGCGCAGGGCACGGGTAACTTCGGGGCGGCGGATAACTTCCCCGGCGTCGGCTCGGTCTTCGGCAGTATCCTGCCGGGCGTCGTCCTGGCGACGTCCACCTTGCCGCCGACCATCCTGAGCCCCGGCATCGAGGTTCCGGCCACCTACACGACCATGCCCACGTACCTGCCGGATGCGCCGTTCATCAACAGGCTCTGGGGCCAGTCGTCCTGGACGAGCTTCGTCGTCGGCGCGAAGTGGAGATTCACGGGGCCGCGCAATCCGCTCGGCGTCGGCATCATCCCGTTCTACCGCTGGTACCCGGATCAGGCCGACGACTTCTCGGGCTTCAACCAGATGCAGCGCGGCGCGAGCCCCGGCGGCAACATCGGCGATTTCGGCCTCGTGGTGTTCGTCGACGGCCGCCTGAGCCGGTCGGTGAATGTTTCGGCCAACCTGGGCTACATCCTGAACTCGAACCCGAAGGGCAACTTCCCGTCGGGCGAATTCACCATGTTGGACAGGCCGGACGAACTCCTGGGCGGCATCGCCTTCGACTTCCCGATCAACAAGTACATCCAGCCCGTCCTTGAGCTGCGCTCGACGCAGTACGTCGGCGGCCGCACGCCGAACGCCTTCGAGAACAGCCCCGTGGACGCGCTCGCCGGCGTCAAGCTCTACCCGCGCCGCTGGATGGGCTTCGGGCTGGCTTACCGCTACCACATCAACCAGCAGGACCGCTCGCTGTTCGAGGGCAACGACTTCAACGTTACCGTCAACCAGACGACCAACGTCTTCGTTCCCGGCCGCGGCATCGTGGTCGTCCCGGCGACACAGGTCGCGGCGACAACCGGCGGCTTCCCGCGCGGCTTCATCGAGTCCGACGACGCCAACGGCTTCATCGGCCAGTTCTGGATCGGACGGCGCAACCCGCGCACGCCCGAGTTCCTCCCGAACCAGCCGCCGACCGTGACGCTCTCGGCCTCGCAGGGCTCGATCACGCTGCCCTGCCCGCCGGGGCAGACTTCCCGCAGCGGCAACTGCCCGACCACGGCCCAGGGCACGGTTCAGCTCGCGGCCAACGCGACCGACCCCGATGGCGATACGCTGCTCTACACGTACACGACCACCGGCGGCCGCGTGACGGGCGACGGCGCGAACGTCTCCTGGGATCTGTCGGGCGTCCAGCCCGGCACCTACACGGCGACCGTTGAAGTCGACGACGGCTGCGGCTGCGTGGCCTTCTCCTCGACGACCGTGACGATTGCCGAGTGCAGCGACTGCATCCTGCCGTGCCCGACGCTCTCGATCTCCTGCCCGACGGGCCTGGTTGATCAGGGCACGCCGGCCACGGTGAGCGTCAACGTCTCGGGCGGCGACCCGAACGCCAGCATCACCTACAACTGGACGGTCTCGGCCGGCACGATTACCAGCGGCCAGGGCACGCCCTCGATCACGATTGACACGACCGGCCTCGCGGGCCAGAACGTGACCGCGACGGTCGAACTCGGCGGGGTGGCTCCCGAGTGCGACAGGACCGAGTCCTGCTCGTTCTCGATCAGCGCGCCGCCGGTGCAGCCGACGAAGTTTGACGAGTACGCCGATCTCCGCTTCAACGACGAGAAGGCGCGCCTCGACAACTTCGCCATCCAGCTACAGCAACAGCCTGGCGCTCAGGGCTACTACGTCATCTTCGGCTCGTGCGAAGGTGAGGCAGACCAGCGCTCGGCTCGCGCCATTGACTACCTGGTCAACAACCGCGGTATCGACCGCAGCCGCCTCACCGTCGTCAACGGAGGCTGCCGCGAGAACCTGACCGTGGAGCTGTGGATCAGGCCGACGGGTGCGGTCGAACCGACCCCGACCAACAGCGCGACCGTGTCGCCTTGTCCGGAGTGCCGCAGGGCGACTCCGCGCGGACGCCGTCGCGGCGGCCGCCGCCGTGGCGAGGAATAAACAGTAACGCTCGCGTCTCGGTCTCGTTGTGAGGCGCGGCTTAACCCAGGACGCGGGCGATGTTTCTCCCAAAAGAGAAGCGTCGCCCGCGTCGCTTTAAATAGGCCGAAAGATTGTTGGCAATACAACTGCGCTTTCCGCGTCCCGCATCCTAACCCGCACGGCTGGCGGCAATCCCGCCGGATAATTTATAATCCCGGCGATTTCTCTCCCCGAGGAATCGGCAACTTTCAATCTTGAGGCAGAGATAACACCGATGACGAAGACCCGACTCATAAACCGCACTCTCTTGCTCTTCACCCTCCTGGCCCTGGTCGCTCACATGTTCGGCGGCGCAACCAGGGTCCGGGCCGTGGGCGGCGAAAACGAAGGCTCTGCGGCCGACCCGCAGTACCTGATGGACTGGCACGTCACCGGCCCGACCGGCGGCGACGTGCGCGCCCTCGTCGTCGACCCGAGCGACCCGCAGCGCTTCTACTTCGGCACGCTCGACGGGCAGATTTACACCTCGACCGACGGCGGGCAGAACTGGCGGCTGCTGCACAACTTCAACCGCCCGAAGCTCTTCATGGATCACATCCTCGTCGACCCGCGCGACTCGCGCGTCCTCTACGTCGCGACCCACCGCCACAAGGAGCCAGGCGGCTTCTTCAAGTCGACGGACGGCGGCCGGACCTGGCGCGAAGCGCAGGAGCTGCGCGAGGAGGCGTTGCACTCGCTGACGCAGTCGTCCAAGAACCCGGACATGCTCGTGGCGGGGACCAACCGCGGCGTCTACTACTCGCTCAACGCGGGCGAGAGTTGGCAGAAGTACAACACCGCGGCCACGCCCGGCCTCATCAACGTCGAGACGCTGGCGGTTGACCCGCGCAACACGGACGTCATCTACGCGGGCACTTGGTACTTGCCCTACAAGACGACCGACGGCGGCCGCACCTGGTTCAGCATCAAGAACGGCATCATCGACGACTCGGACATCTTCGCCATCGACATAGACCCGCGCGACCCCGACCACGTCATCGCGTCCGCCTGTAGCGGCATCTACGAGACGAAGAACGCGGGCTCAAGCTGGCGCAAGGTGCAGGGCATCCCCTCGCAGTCGCGCCGCACGCGCGCCATCCTCCAGCACCCCTCGCAGGCGGGCATCGTCTTCGCCGGCACGACCGAGGGCTTCTGGCGCTCGACCAACGGCGGCGACTCGTGGATGCTGACCACCTCGAAGCAGTTGGAGATTAACTCCATCGCGGTCCACCCGAGTCGGCCGAATGACATCTACATCGGGACGAACAACTACGGCGTGATGATCTCGCGCGACGGCGGCAAGAACTTCGTGCCGACCAACGGCGGCTACAGCGGCCGCTTCGCCAACGCCATCCTCGCCGACCGCGAGCAGCCCGGCCGCATCTACGCCACCACCATCAACACGACCACCGGCGGCGGCTTCTTCTTCGTCAGCAACGACAACGGCCAGACGTGGCAGCCCTCGATGCGGAACCTCAAGGAGAACCGCCTCATCAGCTACGCCATTCTTCAGGACGAGCGCGACAGCAACGTCATCTACCTGGGGACGAACTACGGCGTCTACCGCTCGGCCGACCGCGGGGCCTCCTGGTCCCCGCTCGGCGCGCCGAAGGACGAGCCGGCAGGCAAGCCGAAGAAGAAATCTTCCTCGCGCAGGGCGAGGGGCTCGGCCGCGAGTTCGCGCCCCTCCACGGCGCGCGCGCAGGGGCCGGACGACATGGTCCGCCGCGCGCAGGAGGCGCTCAACGCGGCCGGCTACAACGTCGGCGAGCCCGACGGCCACGCGGGCACGCGGACCGTCTCCGCGATTCGCGGCTACCAGGCCGACCGCGGGATTCCGATTTCGGGCAAGCTGGACGACGCGACTCTGACGGCGCTGGGGCTCGCCGGCGGCGTGCAGACCACCACGGCCGCGACAAAGCTGCCGGCCCCGGCCGTCTTCCTGACAGACATCGTCAACGCGCTCGCGCCCACCTGGGACGAGCAGGGAAGGCCCGGAATCCTGGCCGCGACCAACGCCGGGCTCTACCGCACGTTCGACGCCGCGCAGGGCTGGGAGAAGCTCAACTACGGCGGCGGGCTCGACCAGCGCACGACCGCGATCTCGACGACCTACCAGAACCAGAGCACCGTCTACGTCGGCACGGCCACTTCCGGCGTGCTCGTCTCGCGCGACGCCGGGCGGACGTGGCGTCAGGTCCCCGGCATCCCGGCGAGCGCGCCCATCTCGACCATCGTGCGGGACAAGAAGCGCTCGGCCTACATCTACGTCGGGACGAAGCAGACGCTCTACTACTCGCACGACGGCGGCGAGCGCTGGATACGTCGCGGCGGCAACCTGCCGTACGGCGACTACGCCGCCATCCTCATCAACCCGCAGAACCCGAACGAGATTTTCGTCGGCAACGCCTTCCAGAATCAGGGCGGAGGCTCGACGACCGTCAACAGCGGCGGCATCTACCGCTCGGCGGACTCGGGGCTGACCTGGATGCGCATCGACCCGCGCGACGTGCGCCTGCCGAGCCAGCGCATCTGGGCGCTGGCCTTCGACGCCGGCAACTCCAACCGCCTCTTCGTCGGCTCGCACTCCGCCGGCATCTACGTCGCCGAGCGCAACGGCAGCACGGCCGCGAACGGCGAGCAATAAAGCGTAAGGCGGGAGGGAGAAAATAAAAGGCGGAAGGCAGCAACACCGTCTGAGTTTGCCGCCTTCCGCCTTCCGCTTACTGCCTCCTGCGTCCCGCCTTCTGCTTTCCGCCTTGACATGCCCTCTCGTCGGCGTGTACATTTCCGCCCTACCCGGTCAAGCGGCTGGTGATAAGAAGTCGGAGCAGAAGGGTGACTACGGGCACGACGGAAATCGAAACGATCATTAACCTCCTTTTCCAAATCTCAACGGCTCGCTAATCCCCCTCACCTCAGCTCGCTCATCCGACCAAGTCACCGGAGAAACTTTAGGCAAGTCGCTCGACCGCGCGCTCTGCCCGCGAATAGTGTTCTGGCGCGCGGCCCGAGGGAGAAAAAAGAACCGGGATGGCGCGCGGGCCTTTGGCACGCGCTGCAACTTTGAGGAGGAGTCTGAGTAAGAATCCGCATGTCCACTGAAGAAACCAAGCCGGCCGACGGCGAGGTGCAAGAAAATCAACCAACCACCGGTGAGGCCGCAGCAGCGCCCGCGCCGCAACCGAACAATCAGCAGGGCGCGGGCGCGCAGGCCGCGACCGCACCTTCGAAGCCGCCGGCCCCGCCCGCCGCTCCGCCACCGTCCGACGCGTCCGCGGAGGACGAGGAGGAAGAATCGCGCTCGGACTTCGGGGCGATGCTCGACCAGTTCGAGCAGGAGCAGGCCGGGTTCCAGGAGGGCGAGGTCGTGCGCGGCACGGTCGTCGGCATCACCGAGCGCGGCGTCGTGATTGACTTCGGTTACAAGTCCGAGGGCATCGTCAACCAGGCCGAGTTCATGGACGGCGGCGAACTCACCGTCAAGCCCGGCGACGAGGTCGAAGTGCTCGTCAAGAGCATGGAGACGAGCGAGGGCTTCCCCGTACTTTCTCGCGCCGACGCCGTGCGCATGAAGGCTTGGGACGAGCTTGAGAAGGCTTACGCCGCCGGCACGCCCGTCCGCGGCCGCATCACCGAGCGCATCAAGGGCGGACTGCGCGTCGACATCGACGGCATCCCGGCCTTCCTGCCCGGCTCGCAGGTCGACACGCGCCCCGTGCGCAACCTCGACAGCTTGCGCAACCAGGAGATTGAGGCCAAGGTCATCAAGCTCAACCGCAAGCGCTCGAACGTCGTGCTCTCGCGCAAGGCGGTCATAGAGGAGCAGAACGCGGGCAAGAAGGGCCAGACGCTCGACCAGATTGAGGAAGACATCATCGTCGAGGGGCAGATTAAGAACCTGACCGACTACGGCGCGTTCGTCGACCTCGGCGGCATCGACGGCCTCCTGCACGTCACGGACATGTCTTGGGGCCGCCTGCAAAATCCCGCGGAACTCTTCAAGGTCGGCGACACCGTTCAGGTCAAGGTCTTGAAGTTCGACCGCGACCGCGAGCGCGTCTCCTTAGGCTACAAGCAGTTGCTTCCAGACCCCTGGAGCAGCATCGACGAGCGCTATCCCATCGGGCGGCGGCTGCGCGGCAAGGTGGCTTCCGTGGCCGACTACGGCGCGTTCATAGAGCTTGAGCCGGGCGTGGAAGGATTGGTGCACGTCTCGGAGATGAGCTGGTCGAAGAGGGTCAAGCACCCCAGCAAGCTCGTCAACCCGGGCGACGACGTGGACGTAGAAGTCCTGAGCGTCGACCCGAAGGCGCGGCGCATCAGCCTCGGCATGAAGCAGGTGCAGGCCAACCCGTGGCAGACCTTGAAGGAGCGCTACCAGATCGGCTCGCGCGTCACGGGACGCGTGCGCAACCTGACTGACTTCGGCGCTTTCATCGAAGTCGAGGACGGCGTCGACGGGCTCGTCCACGTCTCCGACATCTCCTGGGCCAAGCGCATCAAGCACCCCGGCGAGGTGCTGAAGAAGGGGCAGGAGATAGAGGCCGTCATCACCAGCATCGACGCCGAGAACCGCCGCCTCTCGCTCTCGATCAAAGACCTTGAGCCGAACGCCTGGGAGCGGTTCGTCCAGGATCACAAGCCGGGCGATGTCGTGAAAGGCAAGATCGCGCGCTTCGCCAACTTCGGGGCCTTCGTCGAACTGGGCGACAACCTCGAAGGCTTGTGCCACATCTCGGAGCTTTCGGAGGAGCGCGTGGAGAAGCCCGAGGACGTGGTGCAGTTGGGGCAGGAGTTGGACTTCAAAATCCTCAGGATCGACCCGGACAACAAGAAGATCGGCCTCTCGGCGCGCGCCGTCACGAGTGACGAGCACGTCGTGGACACCAAGACCTACTCGACGGAAGTCAAAGGCGGGATGGCGTCCCTGAGCGAGCTGGCCGATTTCTTCGGCTCCTCGTCCTCGGGCGGCTCCCAGTCCGAGGACGACAAAGACCGCGAGAAGTAATCACGCCGGTAGTCGGAACACACGGGTCAGGGGCCAGAAGGGAAGCGATGCTTTCGTTCTGGCCCCTGACCCTTGTCTGCCGTCCCCCGCTTCGCCTTAAAATGTTGGCCGCGCATAGTTTGTCTTGCGGCGCGCCGCCGTTTTCTGCTACTGTACGCGGACCAGCCTCACTTTTTGAGTCGGCTGAACGCCTTTTGGCCTTTCGAGGCTTTGCGGCCCCTTTGTGGCCTTTGTCTTATGTAGCAGCGAGGTGATGGCATGACTAAAGCGGAATTGGTCGAAGACGTCGCTCGGGCGGCGGAACTCACCAAGAAGGACGCCGAGCGGCTCGTCGAGATCGTCTTCGAGAGCATTATCGAGACGCTGAACCAGGGCGAGAAGATAGAGCTGCGCGGCTTCGGCAGTTTCCGCGTGCGCGAGCGCGGCGCGCGGCGCGGCCGCAACCCCAAGACAGGCGACCCCGTCAACATCCCTGCCAAGCGCGTCCCCTACTTCAAGCCCGGCAAGGAACTCAAAGAGCTGATCAACGAAGAGGGCACGGCCGGTTCGGGCGCGCCCGACTCGGCCGCGGCCGACGACCGCACCCCTCCCGCCATCTGAACTGTTACGGCGCACACCCGACGCGCCGCAAAGCCCCGCGCGAGGTGGGCGCTCATGGACAGGCTCTGGAGTCCCTGGCGATACGACTACATCAAGTCCGGGTCAGCCGAAAAGAGCGAGCCGCCCGCCTGCGTCTTCTGCGCGATGCTCTCGGCCGAGGGCGACGACGAGAGCAAGTACATAGTCCACCGCGCCCGGCACAATTTCGTCGTCCTCAACATCTACCCCTACATCAGCGGCCACACGATGGTCGTGCCCTACGAGCATCTGGCGGAGTTGGCCGCCGCGCCGAAAGAGACCACGGACGAGATGATGGATTTGACGAAGCGGCTGCAAGCCGTGATGCGCGAGGTCTACCGCCCGGACGGCTTCAACCTCGGGATGAACCTCGGCCGCGCCGCGGGCGCGGGCGTCGCGGACCACTTCCACCTGCACATCATGCCGCGCTGGATTGGCGACACCAACTTCATGACCACCGTCGGCGAGACCCGCGTCCACCCCGAAGACCTCGCGACCACCTACCAAAAACTGCGTGAAAAGTTTTGAAGAGCGTGAAGACGAGGCGTATAATTGCCGTCATCCACCCGCCCACCCAGTAGCAGAAAACTCTGAAGATGGACGGAGGAAAGAGATGAGTGAAGAAATCACGCGGCCACTGCCGAACGACATTCTAAAACTTATCCTGGCGCGCCTGGATTCCATAGACACGAATGTCCATTCACTGAATACGCGTCAGACTGCGCTCGAAGAGAAGGTTGACAGGCGTTTACAGGAGACGCGCCCGATCTGGGAAAGTGTGCAGACCGAGTTGAAGGAACTGAGGAACGATTACAAAGATTTCCGGCGTCTGTTCCACTCGACCTTCGCCAGCCTGGTGCGCGGTCAGGAAGACATCATAGAACGTTTGGATAAGCTCGAAGCGCGCGAAGTCCCCAAGTAACTAATCCACCCCACCCACCCTAACGCTTGGAAGCGCCGCGCGGGATCGCCTCGTCCTCGACCTCGCCGGCCTTGTTAATCGGAATCTCCGAAGTCCTGTTGTAGCTCACGCCGCGCTCCTCCGTGTCCAGCTCGGGGCGGGGAAGTTGTGCCAGCCCGCTCGTCAGGGGCGGCGGGTTGAATCCGGGGTAGTCTATGCGCGCGTGGTAGATGGCCGTCAGCGAAGTGATGATCGCCTCGCGGATGGTCGTCAACTCCTTCAGACTCAGGTTGCACTCGTCCAGTTGTCCGTCGCTGATGATGGCGTCGACGATCTTGGTGACGATGGTGCGTATGTTCTCGGGGTTCGGCTGCGCCAGCGAGCGCGCGGCCGCCTCGCACGAGTCGGCGATCATCATGATGGCAGACTCTTTGAACTGCGGCTTCGGCCCAGGGTAGCGGAACTCCGACTCGTCCACCTCCTCGCCCGGCGCGGCCTGCGCCTGCGCCTTGCGCAGGAAGAAGTGCAGCGTGCGCGTCCCGTGGTGCTGCGGGATGAAGTCGGAAATCTGCTTGGGCAGCCCTATCTCCTTCGCCAGCTTGAGGCCGTAGGTGACGTGGCTCGTGATGATCTTCGCGCTCTGCGTGGGTTTCAGGCGGTCGTGCGGGTTCTCGCCCGTCTGGTTCTCGACGAAGTAGTCCGGCGCGGCCGTCTTGCCTATGTCGTGGTAGAGCGCGCCGATGCGCGCGAGCAGGGGGTTGGCCCCGACCGCGCGGCACGCGTCCTCGGCCAACTGCCCGACCGCGTGCGAGTGCTGGTTCGTGCCAGGCGCGCGCAGCGCGAGTTGGCCCAGCACGGGCAGGTCCGCGTTCGACAGCTCCAGCAATTTCACGTCCGTCAGGATGCCGAACGCCGACTCGTTAATCGGCAGGCCCCCGGCCGTGAAGATCGTCGTCAGCAGCCCGCCGAGCACGCCGCAGCCCATCGTGAAAAGCACGGTCTTGAAGGTCAGCGGCTGCTGCGCGTAGGCGATGACGGCGACGGCCGTCAGGGCGTTGACGACCGCGATGAGCAGGCCCGCGACCGTGACCGACTGCCGCTCGCGGTAGCGCCCTATGCCGTAGAGCGCGGCGGTCGAAGAGATGACCGCGTAGATCGTGACGAGGATGCCCGTCGGCGCGAGCAGGCCCGCGAAGAGCGACGTGACGAGCGCGGTAATCAGCCCCAGCTTGGTGTCAACCAGGAGCGCCACGAGCAGGGTGGCCGAGGCGAAGGGGACCGCGAAGTCCCAGATGACGGGGTCGTTTAAGGGCGCGGTCATGCCGCGCGAGGCGACGCTCTCGGCGAGCGTGAAGCCTACTCGGGCTAGAATCGTCTGGACGACGACGGCCGAGCCGACGAGCGCGAACGCCTTGCGCGGCGAGAGGTTCAGGGTGACGGCCGTCGAGCGGTGCTCTATGAATTTCCAGGTCAGCCAGTAGAGCGCGCCGACGAGGAAGAGCAGCCCGAAGAGCTGGTTCCACCAGCGCCGGCCCTGCCGGGCGTAGTCGCGCACGGCCTGCATCTGCGCGAGCATCGGCCCGTTGACCGTGTCGCCCTCGCGCGCGATGACCTGGTTGCGCTTGATCAGCATGTAGGCGGCCTCGACCTTGCCCGCCGCCGCCTCGCGCATGGCCTGCGAGGCGGCCGGGTCGTAGAAGACGTTGGGCCTGACCAGCGGCGACATCGCCGCGAACAACGCCTCCTGTTGCTCGGTCGTCCAGCCGGACAGTTGCGAAATCCGCGAGCGCAGGGTCTTCTGCTTCTCCGAGAGCGGCCTCATGCGGCTCTGCGGCATCGTCAGGGTAGACTGCGACTCCGGCTTCATCATGTCCGCCAGCAGGATGTCCTGCTTGAGGTATTCGGCGTCGCCGTCTTCGTAGATGTAGCCTTCGTTCTCCTCGCGCAGGATGAGCGCGAGGTGTTCAAGCTCCGCCGGGTCGAAGCGGTGCGCCGTGATGGCTTCCACCAGCCCGCTCCTGCCGCCGGGCCCGGTCCACCTCAACTCTTTTCTGGCGTTGCTGTTGCCTTGCTGCGCCGCCTGCTTCTGCAAGTCCTCCCACGCGGCGCGGAAGGTCCGGGCCGCGCTCTCCGCGCGCGTCGAGTCGAAGGCGAAGACGGGGCGCGTGGCCTCGCGGGCCGCCTCGCGTCGCTTCTCCGTCTCCACCAGGTCAGGCACGCTGATGTCCGCCGGCGCGATCACCGTGCGGCGGACCACGTCGCCCTCGTGGTAGTTCTCGACCGAGACGCGCGAGTTGGCGTTGACCAGCAGGAGCGTGGTCACGACGACGAAGAGGCCGTAGAAGATGAAGAAGCGCGTGCGCGGGCGGAACCGGCTGAAGGGTCGGAAGAGGAAGCCCAGCACGGCGTTGCGCGCGCGTTCCAGCGGGGAGTTGAAGCGTTGTCGGCGGCGTTTCTGGCTCATCTCAGGTTTGCGCGACGTATGCGGCCTCTTCCTTGTCCTCCGGGCGCGCGACCAGGTCGCGGGCCAGGATAGCGCTCGCGCGTTCGAGCATCGGGCGCAGAGTTTTCGAGTCAGTGGCGGAGACGGCCACGGGCTCCGGCGCGCCCTTCTGCGCGGCCTGGCGCAAGATTGACTCCAGGGCCGCCCCGTCGAGCAGATCCGCCTTGTTGAAGACGGTGAGGCGCGGAATCTGGTTGAACTTCAGCTCGGCCAGGATTCTTTCGACCGACTGGAACTGCTGCTCCCAGCGCGGGTTGGCCGCGTCCACCAGATGTACGAGCAAGTCAGAGTCGCTGATCTCTTCGAGCGTGGCGCGGAAGGCCGCGAGCAAGTCGGGCGGCAGGTCGCGTATGAACCCGACCGTGTCGTTGACGATGACCTCCTGCTCGCGCGGCAGGCGCAGTCGGCGCGAGGTCGGGTCGAGCGTGGCGAACATGCGCTGCTCGGCGTGGACCGCGCTCGAAGTGAGCGTGTTCAGGAGCGTAGACTTGCCGGCGTTCGTGTAGCCGACAATCGAGATGACGGGGAACTCGCGCCGCACGCGCTCCTTGCGCCGCTCCTGACGCCGCAGGGAAAGACTTTGAATCTCTTTTTCGAGCCGGTGTATTCGGTCGCGCACGCGGCGGCGGTCGGTTTCGAGCTTCGTCTCGCCGGGGCCGCGCCCGCCGATGCCGCCCGCGAGGCGCGAGAACGCCGAGTCTTGTCCGGCGATGAGGCGCGGCAGCAGGTATTTCAATTGTGCCAGTTCGACCTGAATCTTACCCTCGCGCGACTGCGCGCGCTGGGCGAAGATGTCCAGGATGAGTTGCGAGCGGTCGATCACCTTGAGGTCCGTGGCCTCTGAGAGCGAGCGCACCTGTGCGGGGGCCAGCTCGCGGTCGAAGACGATCAGGTCCGCGCCCAGTTGGAGCGCGCGCACCAATAGCTCTTCGAGCTTGCCGCGCCCGAGCACCGTGCGCGGGTCAATCGCGCTGCGGCGCTGTATGACGCTGTCGAGCACGACGACGCCCGCCGAGGTCGCCAACTCCTGCAACTCCTGCATGGACTCCTCGGCCTCGAACGTGGAGCCCGTCGTCACGCCCACCAGAATCGTGCGGTCGCGCACCTCCGCGCGCCGCGTGGCGCGCCGGTTACGCGCCATCTCCTCTTCGAGCGAGTTGATGAGCGCGAGGAAATCCACGTCCAGCTGCGACGGAATCTGCGGCTCAAGGAAGGCGTAGGGCGCGGCGGCGCGGCCGTTCGTGTCCAACTCGGCGGCGGTCGTCGGCAGCAGGTGCGCCGCGCGCACCATGCCGGGCAGCCCCGTGCGCTCGTCCACGTCGAGCGAGACCATCAGGTCTAGTCTTAAAAGCGCGAGGTCCGTCAGGTCGTCCTGCGTCAACTCCTCGCCGCGCAGGTGCGTGTGGACGCCGCGCAGCCCGCGGAAGCGGTCGGCCGCCACGCGCGTGCGCTTCAGGTCCGGCCACTCTATGCGGCGCGCGTCGCCGACCACGACGTGCTCGACGTAGCCCTTGCGGTCAATCAGCGCGCCGATCTGGCGGCGCGTCTCGTGCGAGAGTTCCGTCATCTGGCGCGCGAACTCCGGCGTCACGATCTGGTGCGGCGCGATGCGCCGGGAGTAGAGCTTCTCTATGCGGCGCAGTTGATTCGGCTTTAACCCTTGCGTGTTCCCGTGTACGTTACTAATGGTTTTCGTCTCCCACTAAAGCAGCCGGTAATCAGTTGTCAGCCTTCTGTTTTTGGCTGAAAACTGAGAGCTGATGACTGATGACTGGCTGAAGTTACAGAACGATTGAAGCGAGCGGTGGCGGCGGGCGTCGGACGCTGTGTGGAACCCGTTGATGTTGCTCCGCGAAATCAATTCGCTTGGTCGCTTGAGCATTGCGATAGTCCGGTCAGGCGCGGCCGGGCGCGTGCACGCTCCGTGGAGAGCGCCTTGCGCCGGGCGGTGTCTTGACCGGGACGGATTATAGCACAGCGCGCCCGACTGCAAGCACCGAATCGGCGCGGCCGCCCGAATGCCGGGGCCGGAGTTAGACACCCGTCGCGCGCACGGCGTATCATTGCTCGTAAATCGTAAATCGTGAATCGTAAATAGACGACGAGCGCTTTTTGCGATTTACGATTTACGATTCACGATTCACGAGGTGCGTTGATGAGCGAAGCGGGGCGCATTGTGCGCGTCAACCCGGCGGCCGGGATTGCGGGCGGCGAGGTCGTCGTCGAGTGCTCCGATTTTGACACCTCGCGCGTCAGGACGTGCGGCGCGTGGTTCAATGGTGAGCGCGCGAGTTTGGTCGGCGCTTCGCGCAGCCGCGTGCTGGCGGTCGTCCCCGAAGCGGGCGTGAGCGGCGAGGTCGAGCTGACGTTGGAGAGCGACGGGCGGCGCACGCCCCCCGCGAGGTTCAGCGCCGGCGTGAAGCTGGCGGACGACCTGCACATCGTCGCCAACCCGACCTTCGACCCGGACGACGGCTCACTCTTCGTGACGCGCTCGGGCTCGCGCGGGCAGGAGCTGCCCGTCACGCTCTTCCGCGTAGACGCGGGCGGCGCTCTCTCCGACTTCTCGGGCGACATAGTCAACCCGACCGGCATCGCCTTCGACAAATCGGGCCAGATGTTCGTCACGAGCCGCATGGACGGCAACGTCTACCGCATCACGCCGTTCAAGGAGTCCGTCCCGTTCGCGAAGAATTTGGGCGTGGCGACCGGGATTGCCTTCGACCGCGAGGGGCGGATGTACGTCGGCGACCGCACTGGCACAATTTACCGCGTCAACGGCATAGGCGAGGAGCAGTCCTGGGCGCGGCTTGAGCCGTCGGTCTCGGCCTACCACCTGGCGTTCGGGCCGGACGACGCGCTCTACGTGACGGGGCCGACCGTTTCGAGCTTCGAGGCCGTGATGCGCGTCGACCGCAACGGCGAGGCGAGCGTCTTCTACAAGGGCCTCGGCCGCCCGCACGGGCTGGCCTTCGACCGCGAAGGGTATCTTTACGTGGCGGCCTCGCTGCGCGGCCGGCGCGGCATCATACGCATCACGCCGGACGGGAGCGACGCCGAGGTCTTCGTCGCCGGGGTGAACGTCGTCGGCCTGGCCTTCAGCGCCGCCGGCGACATGGTCGTCGCCACCAACGAAGCCGTCTACAGCCTCCCGCTCGGCATCCACGGAACACTGCTATAACACGGGAGTCAGGAGACGGAATACAGAAGTCAGAAGCGAAAAGGCCGAGAGCCGCTTTCACGGATTTTCTTTTCTTCTGCCTCCTGACTCCTGTTTTTTGACTCTTCTGCGGGCGCGTGTTAGTGTGATGGGCTGCTTGGAGCGCGGGTTTGTTCACCTGTTTTGGCGATGGGCAATTACGACATAGGACAATTTATTCTCTACATGGTGGCGCTCGTGTTCTCGCTCTCCCTGCACGAGGCCGGCCATGCCTGGATGTCGAACAGGTTCGGCGACGATCTGGCGCGTTTGCAGGGGCGCATCTCGCTGAACCCCGTCAGCCACGTCGACCCTATCGGAACGCTGCTCTTCCCGGCGATAGCCTTTTTCACGCACGCCCCCTTGCTCGGCTGGGCCCGCCCGACGCCCGTCAACCCGCTGCGCTGGCGCGACAAGCGCGTGGCGAATTTCTGGGTCTCGATTGCGGGCGTGCTCTGCAACCTGCTGATCGCCATCGTCGCCGGGATAACTATTCGCGTCCTCTCCGAGCTCGGGCTTTTACGCGACCTGCAATCCGACCTGGCTATCGGCGGGGTCAAGCTGCTGACAGCCTTCTTTACTCTGAACGTCGGGCTGTTCGTCTTCAACCTGCTCCCGATCCCCCCGCTCGATGGCAGCAAGATTTTAGGCAGCATCCTCCCGGCGAGTTTCGAGCCGGCTCTCGAAGCGCTGGAGCAGTACGGGTTCATCCTGCTCTTCATCGCCGTCTTTACCCGCGTGCTCAACCCAATCTTTGGCGCGGCACTAAATGTGGCGTGGAGCTTGGTCTTTATCGGCACGTAAGAGAGTCTAGATGAAACGAATCTTCAGCGGCGCACAGCCGACCGGCGGCTTCCACCTGGGCAACTATCTCGGCGCGCTGCGGAACTGGGTCGAATTGCAGCACGAGTACGAGAGCTTCTTCTGCGTCGTCAACCTGCACGCCATCACCAACACGCAAGACCCCAAAGAGCTGGCGGCCAAGACCCGCGAGGTCGCGCGCCTCTACCTCGCGGCGGGCATAGACCCCACGGTCTCGACCGTCTTCATACAGTCGGACGTGCCCGAGCACGCCGAGCTGGCCTGGGTCTTAAACTGCATGACGCGCATCGGCGAACTGGACCGCATGACCCAGTTCAAGGAGAAAGGGCGCAGCAAGCAGCGGGAGAACATAGGCGTCGGCATCTTCGACTATCCGGTCTTGATGGCCGCAGACATCCTGCTTTATCAAACGGACCTGGTGCCCGTCGGCGAGGACCAAAGACAGCACCTCGAATTGACGCGCGACCTGGCCGCGCGCTTCAACCGCGACTACGGCGAGACGTTCCGCGTCCCCGACGCGTTCATCCCGAAGGTCGGCGCGCGCATCATGTCCCTGGGCGACCCGACGAAGAAGATGGCGAAGTCGGACGAGAACCCGAACTCGTCAATCGCGCTCCTCGACGACGCGGACACCGTCCGCCGCAAGCTCAAGCGCGCCGTCACGGATTCCGGCACCGAGATTCGCTTCGACGAGACGCGCCCCGCGGTCACGAACCTTTTGACCATCTACAGGATTCTGACCGGGCAGACGCCCGAGGAGATCGAGAGCCACTTCGAGGGCCGCGGCTACGCGCAGTTGAAGGGCGAACTGGCCGAGCTGGTGGTAGAATTCCTCCGGCCTTTTCAGGACCGCGTGCGCGGCATCTCGGACGAGGAACTGGACCGCATCCTCGAAATGGGGCGCGAGCGCGCGAGCGGCGTGGCGCGCCCCACGATGGAAGAGGTCAAGACGCGCCTCGGCCTTCACGGCGCGCACAGCAGATAGCGGATTAAACGCGGAGGGATGATGGACGACACGACTGAGACATTGGCCCAGGCCGCGCAGCCGGGGGCGACCATCAGCGTCACCGGCTCGCGCCCCGAAATCATGGCCGGCGTGGGCGACGAGTTGAAGCTCGTCATGGGCGAGTTCGCCGGGCCGCTCGACCTGCTGCTCTACCTGATCAGGCAGGAGCAGGTGGACATCTATGACATCCCGGTCGCGCGGATTACGGACGAGTATCTCCGCTACCTAAGGCTCATGCAGGAACTGGACATCGCCGTCGCCGGCGATTTTTTAGTGATGGCGGCGACGCTGATAGAGATTAAGTCGCGCATGCTCCTGCCGCGCGACCCGCTCGCGGAGGCGGCGGACGATGAGTCGATCGACCCGCGCTCGGAGTTGGTCAACCAGCTTTTGGAGCACCAGAAGTACAAGGCCGCCGCGCAGATGCTCTGGTCGCGCGCGACCGTCGAGCAGGCCGTCTTCACGCGCGGCGAACTGGAGACGGACAAGCAGAACCCTGAGGTTTCGGTCGGGCTCTTCGACCTCCTGAAAACTTTCCAGCAGATTCTCGCGCGCCACAAAGAAGAAGTCCTGATGGAGATCGAGCGCGAGGAGATCTCGATGTCCGAGATGCTGGAGCGCCTGCGCAACATGGTGCTCTCGGCCGGCGAGCTGAACCTGCGCAAGTACTTCGAGCGCGCCAAGTCGCGCCGCGAGCTGGTGCTCGCCTTCCTCTCCGTCCTGGAATTGGTCCGCACGACGGAAATCTCACTGATTCAACGCGAGACCTTCGGCGAAATCATCGCGCGCGCCGGCGCATAAAAACTTATGAGCGAAGAAGAAATCAAAGACGAACCTTTAGACGAGGCGAACGAGGCGGAAAACGAAGCTCAGGCGGCGGCGGACGAAGCGGCCGGGCCGCTTGAGGACGACACGTTTTTCGACTCCGAGGAAGATGTCATCATCCACGACGCGGACGCCGAAGACCGTCTGGAAGAGGCCCGCTTGCGCGCGGCCGAGAACGGCGGCGGCGGGGAGGTTGCGCCCGCCAAAGACGCCGACGCGCCGCACGACGTTCGCAGCATGGCCGAGATGATGGCGATCATAGAGGCGCTCATCTTCGTCTCCGAGGAGCCGCTGAGCGTTAAGGCGCTCGCCGACGTGCTCAAGGAGGACCGCGGCTGGATCGAGACCGCTTTGGAGGCGCTCGCCGAAGAGTTCAACGCGCGCAACGGCGGCCTGCACCTGCGCGAGGTCGCGGGCGGCTGGCAGCTCGCCACGCGCCCCGAGCACCACGAGCACGTCCGGGCCTTCCTGAAATCGCGCCCCTCGGCCAAGCTCTCGCTCGCCTCTTTGGAGACGCTCGCCGTCATCGCCTACAAGCAGCCGATTACTGTGCCAGAAATTCTGGAGATTCGCGGCGTGCAGTCGCCCTCGGCCATCAAGACGCTGCTCGACAAGCGGCTCATCAAAGCCTGCGGCCGCAAAGAGACGGTCGGCCGGCCCATGATGTACGGCACCTCGAAAGAGTTCCTCCTCCAGTTCGGCCTCAAAGACTTGACGGAGCTGCCGAGCATCGAAGACTTCGAAGATTTGGCGGGAGGAGCGTGAAAAGCAGCAGGCAGTAGGCGGTGGGCAGCGGGCAGCAAGAACAAGCTGCTTTAACTGCCCACTGCCTGCCGCCTGCTGCCTGCTGCTTTATGGAGCGTCTGCAAAAGTTAATCGCCGCGGCCGGGATCGCCTCGCGCCGTCACGCGGAGGAGATGATCGCGGCGGGCGAGGTGACGGTCAACGGGCGAGTGGTCACGGAGCCGGGCACGAGGGCGGACCCCGCGCGCGACCACATCAAGGTGCGCGGGCGGCTGATTAACCCGCTGCTCGAAGCGCGCGAGAAGGTCTACGTCCTGTTGAACAAGCCGCGCGGCTACCTGACGAGCCTCGCGGACCCGGAGGGCCGCCCGCTCGTCACCGAACTGCTCCCGAAAGCCCTGGGCCGCCTGCACCCTGTCGGCCGCCTGGACTTCAACACCGAAGGGCTGCTGCTGCTGACCAACGACGGCGAGTTCACGAACTACATCACGTCGGCGCGCAACCGCGTGGCGAAAGTTTACGAGGTCAAGGTCAAGGGCGTGCCGCCCGAGCCCGCGATAGAGCGCCTGCGCCGCGGGATAGTTCTGGACGACGGCGGCCGCACGGCCCCGGCCGAGATTAAGAGGACCGAAGAGAGCGCGACCAACGCGTGGTTCGAGGTCGTGCTCCACGAGGGGCGCAACCAGCAGATCAGAAAAATGTTCGACGCCGTGGGACACTCGGTCCTCAAGCTGCGCCGCGTGCAGATCGGCACGCTCCGCGACGACCGGCTCGCGCCGAAGCAGTGGCGCACGCTCGCGCCCGCCGAAGTCGCGCGCCTGACGGGAAAGAACCGGCGAAAAAAGCGGCCGCCGGCCAAGGCCAAAGCGCGCGGCGCGGGTAACAGCGGGCGGCGCGACTAGGGTAGAATACAGACAGTGCTGAGGACTGAGTGCGGAGTTAAAACTCTCACTCAGTCCTCAGCGCTCAGTACTCAGTACTTTTTAGGGGCTTTTATGGAATTCGAGCTGAACGAAGAGCAGCAGCAGGTGAAAATGAGCGTGCGCGAGTTCGCCGAAGCGGAGATCGCGCCGCACGTCATGGAGTGGGACGAGTCGCAGCATTTCCCCATCGAGCTTTGGCCCAAATTGGCGGAGCTGGGGCTGACCGGGGTCATCTTCCCGGAAGAGTACGGCGGGGCGGGGATGGGCTACGTCGAGTACGCGACGATCATCGAGGAGTTGTCGCGCGTCGACGGCTCGGTCGGCATCTCGGTCGCGGCGCACAATTCGCTCTGCTCGAACCACATCTACACGTACGGGTCCGAGGAGCAGAAGCAGAAGTATCTCGTCCCGCTGGCGCAGGGGAAGCATCTGGGCGCGTGGGGACTGACGGAGCCGGGCGCGGGCTCTGACGCTTCGGGCACGCGCACGACGGCCGTCCGCCAGAACGGCGGCTACGTCGTCAACGGCGCGAAGAATTTCATCACGCACGCGATTCACGGGGACACCTGCGTGGCGATGGCCGTGACGGACCGCTCGAAGAGGAGCAAGGGCATCTCGGCCTTCATCTTCGAGAAGGGGATGCAGGGTTTCGCGCCGTCGAAGAAGGAGAACAAGCTCGGCCTGCGGGCGTCGGAGACGGCGAGCGTCGTTTTCGAAGACTGCCACGTCACGGAAGAGAACCTGCTCGGCGAGGAGGGCATGGGCTTCGTCAACGCGATGCAGATTCTGGACGGCGGGCGCATCTCAATTGCCGCGCTCGCGGTCGGCATCGCGCAGGGGGCCTACGAGTCGGCCGTGCGCTACTCGAAGGAGCGCGAGCAGTTCGGCAAGCCCATCTCCGAGTTCCAGGCGATACAGTTCAAGCTGGCGGACATGGCTGTGCAGATAGAGGCCGCGCGCCTTTTGATGTACCGCGCCGCGTACCTCAAGGACACGGGCAAGAAGACGACGAAAGAGTCCTCGATGGCGAAGCTCTACGCCTCGGAGGTGAGCGTCCGCGTCTGCGAGGAGGCGATTCAGATTCACGGCGGCTACGGCTACACGAAAGACTACCCGCCCGAGAAATACTGGCGCGACTCCAAGCTCTGCACCATTGGCGAGGGCACCTCCGAAATCCAGCGCATCATCATCGCCAGAGAGCTGTTAAAGCAGTGACGAGTGACGAGTGACGAGTGACGAGTAAAACCGTCCGACTCGTCACTCGTCGCTCGTCGCTCGTCACCGTTTTATGTCGAGTCCCACATTGATAGAGCGTCTTGCGGCGGGTGATGCTCGCGCGGTGGCTCGCGCGATTTCAAAGGTCGAGGACGGCTCGGAGGGCGCTGGGGAATTGATGAAGGGCGTCTTCCCGCTCACCGGGCGGGCGACCGTCGTCGGGATTACGGGCGCGCCGGGGGCTGGGAAGTCTTCGCTCGTTGACAAGCTGGCGCTCGCTTACAGGGGGCGCGGCGAGCGCGTCGGCATCGTGGCCGTCGACCCGTCGAGCCCTTTCTCGGGCGGGGCCATTTTGGGCGACCGCATACGCATGCAGACGCTCGGGCTCGACCCAGGCGTCTTCATACGCTCGATGGCGACGCGCGGCAACCTGGGCGGCCTGGCGCGCGCGACCGTCGACGCCGTGGCGATACTCGACGCGGCGGGTTACGGCCGCGTCATCGTGGAGACGGTCGGCGTCGGGCAGGACGAGGTCGAGATAGTGAAGGCGGCGGACGTTTCCGTGGTCGTGCTCGTCCCAGGCATGGGCGACGACATACAGGCCATCAAGGCCGGCATCATGGAGATCGGCGACATCTTCGTCATCAACAAGGCCGACCGCGAGGGCGTCCTGCGCACGGAGAAGGAGTTGGAGGCGCTGCTCTCGCTCGCCATGCGGCCGGACGCCTGGCAGCCGCCAATCGTCAAGACGGTCGCGACCGAGGGCAAGGGAATAGGCGACCTGATGGCGGCCATTGAGAGTTACCGCGAGTTCCAGCAGAAGGCGGAGGCCAGCCTCGAACGCCGCGAGGCCATCGCGCGCTGGCGAATCCTTGAACTCCTGCGCGAGCAGTTGCTCGCGCGAACCCTGAGCGGCGACGGCGCATCAGAGAGGCTCGACTCGCTCGCCGCGGAAGTCGCCGCCAAGCGCCGCGACCCTTATTCGGCGGTGGAAGAAATTCTGAGAGAAGTAGTCAGTAATCAGTAATCAGTTTTTCGCTGTTACTGACCACTGATTACTGACTGCTGGTAATGAAAATTGAACACATAGGCATCGCCACGCGCTCGCTCGACGACGCGCTCGGGTTCTGGCGCGACGCGCTGGGGCTTGAGGTGGTGCACACAGAAGTCGTCGAGGAGCAGAAGGTGCGCGTCGCGATGCTGCCCGTGGGCGAGCCGCGCATAGAGCTGCTGGAGCCAACCGCCGATGATTCGCCGGTCGCGAAGTTTTTGGAGAAGCGCGGCGCTGGGATTCACCACATCGCCGTGCGCGTTGACGACATACGGGCCGCTCTCGCGCGGCTGAAAGAGCGCGGCGCGCGGCTGATTGACGAGACGCCGCGCGTCGGCGCAAACAACTGCCTGGTCGCTTTCGTTCACCCGTCGTCGGCCGGCGGGGTTTTGTTGGAGTTAGTAGAGCATACTGATTCTGTAGTAATTGATTGACCGCCCCTTCATCGGGCGGTCCGTGATGAGGAGATAAAATGAGCGTTTGTCATAACTGCGGGACTAATTTGGAAGAAGGGCAGAGCACCTGCCCCGAGTGCGGGGCGAATAATTCTGAAGAGGCGGCCGCCCAGCCGGAGCCCGCGCAGGAGACGGCGGCCGCGCCGACCGTGGCCTCGGCCGCGCCGGCCGCGAAAAGCCAGCCGGCACCCGCGCCTAAATCTCGCAAGTCGCCCCAGCCGAAGACGTCCGGGATGAGCGCGACGACGAAAGCCCTGATCGCGGCCGGGCTCGCAATCCTTTTCGCCGGCGGGCTGGTCTTCTGGCAGGTGCGCGCGGGCAAGAGCCGCGGCGTGAATTTGACCTCCGAGGACATGACGATCCTCGTCGATAGCTTCCCGCCGCAGATGCGCGCCCAGTTGGTCGGGGACGAGAAAGAGGCGCAGGAGGCGCGCAAGGATATAGCCACGAACATACGCCAGGTTTTCGCCCTCGCGGAGGCGGCCAAGGCCGAAGGCTTCGCCGACCGCCCCGAGATGCAGAAGCAGTTGTCGCTCGGGCGCACCTTCATCGTCGCCCAGACCTACCTGGAAGAGCAGCGCAAGAAGTCGCCCGCCACGCCGTCGGCCGCCACCATCCCGCAGGCCGAGGTCGACGCCTTTCTGAAGGAGCCCGGCGAGGAGCAGAAGTTCGAGGCGTTCCTGGCGGAGGCGAAGGCGCGCAACCCGCAGGCGGCCAACGTGCCCGAGGAGCAGAAGCAGCAGCTCAGGCAGCAGTGGGGACAGATCATGCTCGCCGAGCGCAAGGCCAAGCAGGAGGGCTTGGACAAGAGCCGCAAGGTCGAGTTGCAGATCATGTTCCAGGAGGCGCGCGCGCTGGCCGAGGCTTACGCCAAGGAGAAGCTGATGGAGCGCGTCAAGGCGACCGAGCCGGAGATCGACGAGTACATCAAAAACCACCCGGAGCTTGACCCGGCGAAGGCGCGCACGCAGGCCGAGGAGATTCTGAAGCGCGCGCGCTCGGGCGAGGACTTCAAGAAACTCGCCGGCGAGTACACGACCGAGCCCGGCGGCAAGGAGCGCGAGGGCGACCTCGGCTGGTTCGGCCGCGGGCAGATGGTCAAGCCGTTCGAGGACGCGGCCTTCGCCCTACAGGCGGGCCAGATCAGCGACATCGTGGAGTCGGACTTCGGCTACCACATCATCAAGGTCGAGGAGCGCGGGATGAAGCCCGGCCCGGACGGCAAGCCCGAGGAGCAGGTGCACGCGCGCCACATCCTCTTCTCCAACAAGGTCGCGGACCCGAACAACCCTTTCGCCGGGCCGATGGGGCCGCGCGAGCAGGCCAGGGCCGCAATCGAGAAGGACAAGCAGAAGAAGGTCCTTGACGAGATTCTCGCGAAGTCGCACGTGACGGTCGCGGAGGACTTCAAGGTCACTGCGCCGGAGAGGCCGCAGGGGATGCCGCCCGGAATGGAAGAGGGAGTCCCCGTCGAACCGGCACCGGCCCCGCCCGCAGGGCAGGGCGGCCAGACCAAGTAGCGTAGGGCGGCGCGCGCGGATGCGGTTCGGCGACTACCGAGTAGAGGTCGTGCCCGACGCGGAGTTCCGCCTGGACGGCGGCGCGATGTTCGGCGTCGTCCCGCGCGCTCTCTGGTCCCGCGTCTGCCCGCCGGACGGCGAGAACCGCGTCCGCCTCAACATGAACTGCCTCTTCGTGGAGGCGGGGAGCGAGCGCATTCTCATAGAGACGGGCGCGGGCGACAAGTGGTCGCCGCGGCAGGAGGCCATCTACGGCATCGCGCGCGCGCGCCCTCTGCCCGAAGCCCTGCGCGGCGCGACGGGCTTCGGGGCGGAAGAGATAACAATCGTCGTTAACACACACCTGCACTTCGACCACGCGGGCGGCAACACGACGCGCGACGCTTCGGGGCGAATCGTCCCGACGTTCCCGAACGCGCGCTACTTCGTCTCGCGCGCCGAGTACGAGCACGCCGAGAACCCGCACGAGCGCGACCGCGCCAGCTACCTGCCGGAGAACTGGCGCGCGCTCGCAGAATCGGGCCAGCTCGAATTGAAAGAGGCGGACTACGAAATCGCGCCGGGGCTCCGCATGGAAACCATCGCGGGCCACTCGCGCACGATGCAGTGCGTCAGGCTGGAACGAGAGGGCCGCACGCTCTTCGGCTTCGCGGACCTCGTGCCGACGCGCGCCCACGTCCCCCTCGCGTGGATCATGGGCTACGACCTCTACCCCGTGGAGACGCTCGAAGCCAAGAAGCGCCTGCTCCCGCTGGCCGCGCGCGAAAACTGGCTCTGCCTCTTCTACCACGACGCGGACGCGCCGCTCTGCCGCGTGGTCGAAGAAGACGGAAAGCTGCGGGCGGTAGGCTTTGAAGACGAGCAGGACGGGTTCGTCCCCGGAGAATGAAAACAATATGACGACAGCACAGATCGGAATCATCGGCGGGAGCGGCCTCTACCAGATGCCGGAGTTGAAGGACGTGGAGGAGGTCAAGGTCGAGACGCCCTTCGGGAGCCCGTCGGACGCCTTCATCGTCGGCACCCTCGAAGGCGTGCGCGTGGCTTTCCTGCCGCGCCACGGGCGCGGGCACCGCTACACGCCGACCAACCTCCCGTTCCGCGCGAACATCTACGGGATGAAGCTGCTTGGGGTCGAGCGCATCCTCTCGGCCTCGGCCGTGGGCTCTTTGCAGGAACAGTACGCGCCGCTCGACATGGTCATCCCGGACCAGTTCTTCGACCGCACGCGCGCGCGCGCGCACGAGTCGACCTTCTTCGGCGACGGCATCGTCGCGCACATCACGTTCGCGCACCCGGTCTGCAAGGATTTGGGCGACGTGCTCGAAACGGCCTGCGGCGCGGCAGACGTTCGCGCGCACCGCGGCGGGACGTACCTCTGCATGGAGGGGCCTGCGTTCTCGACCGTGGCCGAGTCGAACGTCTACCGCTCGTGGGGCATGGACGTGATCGGCATGACCAACTTGCAGGAGGCGAAGCTGGCGCGCGAGGCCGAAATCTGCTACGCCACGCTCGCGCTCGTCACGGACTACGACTGCTGGCACGAGGAGCACGACGCCGTCTCGGTCGAGACCGTCGTCGAGTACCTGAATAAGAACGTGCGCAACGCGCAGGTCATCATGAAAGAGGCGGTCAGGCAGTCGGCGAACAGAGAGCGCGGCTGCGGCTGCGGCTCGGCCCTGAAGAACGCCATCTTCACGGCCCCCGACCTCTGGCCCGACGCGACGAAGAAGAAACTAGAGGCAATCATCGGAAAGTACGGTACTCAGTGATGAGTGATGAGTGATGAGGACTGAGTAAAGACCAGTTGCTTTTACTCAGTCCTCGGCACTCAGTCCTCAGCACTTTTACGGAGGTTTTATGAAGAAAGTAGCTTTGATAATCGGCTTGTGCGCGGCGGCGTTAATCGGCGCGGGGGCGGAGGCGCGCGCGCAGGGCGGGGCGAGCCGCGGGCCGGACCCGGCGACGCTTCGCGACGCCGACATGGAGAAGGACTCGCTGCACAACCTGGAGGTCGCGCGGCAGTACTTCAAGTTGAAGAAGGCTTACTTCGCCTCGCTCAAGCGCGTCGAGGAGATTATCGCCGGCAACCCGAACTTCGCGAAGATTGACGAGGCGCTCTACATCGCCGGCATGAGCAACCTCTACCTGTCGAAGAATCAGGGCAAGCAGAAGGTCGAGTCACTCCCGGAGAAGCGCCGCCTGACCCCCGAGAAATACCGCGAGGATGCGCGACTCTACCTCTCACAGCTCGCCAACGATCACCCTGACAGCGACTTCAACCGGCAGGCCCAGGACGCCCTGCGCGAACTCGGCGGGCCACTACCTAAAAACAGCGGGCAGTAGGCAGCAGGCAGCAGGCAGTTAGAACAAAAAGCGGTTTGCTTTTATCTGCCCACTGCCTGCTGCCAACTAATTCCTATCAGGAGCGAATAGCACATATGTCATTGTTAGTAGTCGGGTCGGTGGCGTTCGACGCGTTGGAGACGCCGTTCGGCAAGCGCGATAAAATTCTCGGCGGGTCGGCGGCGCACTTCTCCATCTCGGCCAGTTATTTCACGGACGTGCGCGTGGTCGCGGTCGTCGGCGGCGACTTCACGGACGAAGAGGAGCAGGTCTTCAGGCGGCACAACGTCGACCTGAGCGACTTGGAGCGCATCCCCGAGGGCAAGACCTTCTTCTGGAGCGGGCGCTACGACTTCGACCTGAACACGGCGCACACGATGGACACGCAGTTGAACGTCTTCGCGGACTTCAAGCCGAAACTCTCGGAGGCCGCGAAGCAGTCGCGCCTGGTCTTCCTCGGCAACATCCAGCCCGACTTGCAGCGCGAGGTGCGCGAGCAGATCACGGGCGCGGAGCTGGTCGCGCTCGACACGATGAACATGTGGATAGACATCACGCGCGACTCGCTGCTCAGGGCGATTGAGCGCGTGGACGTGGTCATCATCAACGACGCGGAGGCGCGCCAGTTGGCGAACGAGCCGAACCTGATGAAGGCCGCGCGCAAAGTCCTCTCGTGGGGGCCGCGCGCGCTGATCGTCAAGCGCGGCGAGTACGGCTCGGCGCTGTTTACGCCCGAGACCTACTTCGCGATTCCGGCCTACCCGCTCGAAGCCGTCTTCGACCCGACGGGCGCGGGCGACACCTTCGCCGGCGGCTTCATGGGCTACATGGCGAGCCAGGAGAAGCTGGACGAGGCGGCGATGCGGCGCGCGATGATCTACGGCTCCGTGATGGCCTCCTTCAACGTCGAGGAATTTGGCACAGAACGGGTCCAGCGCCTCACGCACGACGAGATCAACGAGCGCTTCCGCGCCTTCAAGCGGATGACCCACTTCGAAGAGATCCCCTTCGAGCGCGCCGTCCAGGCGACGAGGTGATTGCGGAATGCGGATGTCGGATCGCGGGTCGGAAAGTGATTGAGCGCTTTCTGTAAATCCGCAATCCGAAATCCGCGTTCCGCAATCGGAACTGTCGCTGTTATAATGTCGCCCGCCGTAAGATCACACAATTCAAGAGGGAACATATGTTCTGCCCTGTTTGCGAGTCTGAGTACGAGGCGGGCGTGACGCGCTGCCCGGACGATAACAGCGAGCTCGTGGAGCGGCTGACGCCTGAGAACAAGCTGCACGACGACTCCGAGGCGCGCTTCGTGAATCTGCATAACTTCGGCTCCCCCGCGGAGGCCGAGATGGTCAACGACCTGCTCCAGCAGAACGAAATACGCTCGGCCGTGCAGTCCGGCGGCCAGGACGTGTTCTCCCCGCTGCTGGCTTCGACCTCCGGCGCGATGGTGCTCGTGGACGAGCGCGACCTGGACCGCGCGCAGGAACTCTACAACGCCTACTTCGGCAAAGACACCACCCCGCTCACCGGCACGACCATGGAAGAGGACGCCGAGGCGGAGGAAGAAAGGGATGAGGGATGAGGGATGAGGGATGAGCAGGATTGAATGATTGGCTCAACAGAGCTTTGACTCAACAGAGCTTTCATTCATCCCTCATCCCACATCCCTCATCCCTGCTTTTCATGGACGCAATCGTCGTCTTGATGACGGCCGGGAGCCGGGAGGAGGCGGCGCGGCTGGCGGACATGCTGGTCGGCGCGCGGCTGGCGGCCTGCGTGCAGATTCTGCCCGAGATCGAGTCCATCTATCACTGGCAGGGAAAGGTCGAGCGCGCGCCCGAAGTCCTGCTGCTGGCGAAGACCACCGAGGCGCACTTCGCCGCCCTCGAAGCGGCCGTGCGCTCGCTCCACAGCTACGAGACGCCCGAAATCGTCGCCCTGCCCGTCACGGCCGGCTCCGCCCCCTACCTCGAATGGCTGACCGCCAACGTCATCCCCCAGAGCAAAGACGCCGGCCAGGCGTCGTCGGCCGCAGGCTCGGACGGCGCGACGAAGAATTCCTGAGCTTGTCAGGCCCTTTCAGTGATCCGAAGTGCCAGGTCAGTGCCGCCTGCCGCAAGCGGGCGGGTCTCAAGCCGCGGGGCACCCGCCCGCTGCCGCAGGCGGTGCTGCCTTTGCCCGGAAGGAGGTCAGGTGAATGCGCTGCTCGGCGCTACTGCTTACCGTTCTCTTGCTCTCGACGCTCGCGGGCTGTGCCAAAAATGAGGCAGGCCAGCCGGGCCAAAATTCCAATCAACAGATGAGCCAGAACCCGTATCAACCGACCCCTTACGTCAAGCTCAAGCACCCCGAGTGGGCGAAGAGCGCCGTCATCTACCAAATCAACACGCGGCAGTTCACGCCGGAAGGGACTTTCAGGGCGGCCGAAAAACACCTGCCGAGGCTGAGAGAGTTGGGCGCGGACATCCTCTGGCTGATGCCGATTCACAAGATCGGCGAGAAGAACCGCAAGGGCACCCTGGGCAGCCCCTACGCGGTCAAAGACTATTACAGCGTTAACCCTGAATTTGGCACACTCGAAGACCTCAAGCACTTCGTGGCGGCCGCGCACGCCGAGGGCATGTACGTCATCCTCGACTGGGTCGCGAACCACACGGCCTGGGACAACAACCTGGTCGCGGAACACCCCGAGTGGTACGAGCGCGACTACAAGGGCGACTTCCGCCCGACGCCCTGGTGGGACTGGTCCGACATCATAGACCTGGACTACAAGCACGAGGGCCTGCGCAGGTACATGACGGACGCGATGAAGTACTGGGTGCGCGAGGCGGACGTGGACGGCTACCGCTGCGACGTGGCGGGGTTCGTCCCGGTCGATTTCTGGAACAACGTGCGGAAGGAGTTGGACGCCATCAAGCCCGTCTTCATGCTGGCCGAGTGGGAGTCGAGGGACCTGCACGCCGAGGCGTTCGACATGACCTACGCGTGGAGCTGGTACGACGCCGTGCGCGACATCACGCAGGGGAAGAAGCCGGACCTGAGCGACCTGTTCCGCTACTACTCATGGAACGAGAGCTCGTACCCGCTTGAGAGCCTGCGCATGACGTTCGTCACCAACCACGACAAGAACGCCTGGGAGGGGACGGAGTTCGAGCAGTTCGGCGCGGGGCTGGAGCCCGCGATGGTGCTCTCGGCGGTGGGCGAGGGGATGCCGCTCGTCTACAACGGGCAGGAGGCGGGCAACACGAAGCGGCTCCTCTTTTTCGAGAAAGACACCATCGCCTGGAAGGAGCACCCGAACGGCGAGCTTTACAAGAAATTGTTTGCCCTGAAGAAAAAGAACACCGCGCTGTGGAACGCGCAGTGGGGCGCGCGGATGATTCTGGTGCCCAACAGCGTGCCCGCGAAAGTGTTCAGCTTCGTGCGGCGCAACGAGCGGGACAAGCTTTTCGCCGTGCTCAATTTCTCGGGCCAGCCGCAGAAGGTGACCTTCAAGGAGAATTTGTACCACGGGAAATATACGGACTACTTCGGCGGGGAGGCCGTCGAGTTGGAAGGCCCAACACAACTGGAATTGAAGCCCTGGGGCTACCGAGTTTTCGTCCAGTAAGATTCAACAATTTGCCGGGAGCGCAGGCAAGGATGCCTGCGCTCCCGGGAATGTGCGCCGCGTTCTATTGACATCCGTTCTAATAATCGTGCGAGACGGTCTTGTCCAGTTTGCGGAGCGAGTCCTGGCTCTGGACGACTATCTCGACGACCTCCGCGGGCGAGTCCGTGAGGTGTAGCAGGCGCAGGTCGTCTGCGGCGATTTTGCCTTCCGAGAGCATGATCTCTTCGACCCACTTCATCATCCCGCCCCAGTAGTTCGAGCCGAAGAGGACTACGGGGAAGTTCTTGATCTTGCGCGTCTGGATGAGCGTCAGCGCCTCGAACAGTTCGTCGAGGGTGCCGAAGCCGCCGGGGAAGATGACGAAGGCCGTGCTGTACTTGACGAACATCGTCTTGCGGACGAAGAAGTATTTGAAGGTGATCGAGCGCGTCAGGTAGTCGTTCGACTTCTGCTCGAAGGGCAGCTCTATGTTGCAGCCGATGGAGAGGCCGCCCGCCTCCAGCGCGCCGCGGTTGGCCGCCTCCATAATGCCTGGGCCGCCGCCCGTGATGACGGCGAAGCCCGCGCGCACGAGAAGCGCCGCGGTCTCCTGCGCCGCCTTGTACTGCTCGTGGTCGGGCTGGACGCGCGCCGACCCGAAGATCGAGACGCCGCGCGAAACGGTCGCCAGCTCGTCGAAGCCCTCCACGAACTCGCCCATGATGCGGAACACGCGCCACGTGTCCGTGTGCGTGAACTCGTCCGGCTTCGGCGTCTCTAAAAGCTGCTCGTCCTGCGTGACGATGGGACTCTGTTTGTTCTCAGTTTCAGCCATAATGAAAGTGATGAGTGCTGAGTGCTGAGGACTGGGGACTGAGTAAGAACCTTCTCTCTTTTACTCAGTCCTCAGTCCCCAGCACTCGGCACTGCTCTTCTTATACCGCCATGATGTTGTAGCCGCAGTCGACGTGTATGACTTCGCCCGTGATGCCTGAGGAGAGCGGGCTGCACAGGAAGAGGGCGCAGTTGCCGACCTCGCGCGCCTCGACGTTGCGGCCGAGCGGCGCGCGCTCGGCGTGGTGCTTGAGCATCGTGCCCATGTTCGAGACGCCGCGGGCCGAGAGCGTGTTGAGCGGCCCGGCGCTGATGGTGTTGACGCGTATGTTGCGCTTGCCCATGTCGTAGGCCAGGTAACGCGTGCTCGCTTCGAGCGCGGCCTTCGCCACGCCCATCACGTTGTAGTTCGGCACGACCTTCTCCGCGCCGTAGTAGGTCATCGAGACGATGCTGCCGCCGTCCGTCATCAAAGGGGCGGCCGCGCGCGCGAGCGAGGTCAGTGAGTAGGCGCTGACTTCGAGCGCCGTCAGGAAGCCGTCGCGCGTAGTGTCCAGGAACTCGCCCTCCAACTCTTCCTTCGGGGCGTAGGCGACGCTGTGTATGAGAAAGTCCAGGCGGCCGAACCCTTCGCCGACGCGGCGGAAGGTCTCCTGAATCTCCTCGGCCCTCGTCACGTCGCACGGCAGGACGAGCGCGCCCTCCATGTCGCTCGTCAAACTCTCTACGTTCTCCTTCAGCCGCTCGCCCTGGTAGGTGAAGGCCAGCCGCGCGCCAGCCTCCGACAAAGCCTGCGCCGTCGCCCAGGCGATTGAGCGCTTGTTGGCGACGCCGAAGATGATGCCGTATTTGTCCTGAAGCATTTGGGAGACTCCGTGGGTTAGTAATCGGTAATCAGTTTTCAGTAGTCAGTAAAAGCTGATGACTGACTACTGATGACTGATTACTTTTCGAGCTTCCGGTCTTGCTCGTTCCAGCGCCAGAGTTCGCGACCGGCGGAGAAGAGGTGCACGCCGCCGAGCCAGGCGTCTATGCCGTTGGCGTGGACGAAATCGCCGCGGCCGGCGCGCACGTCTTCGCCGAAGGCCGTCAGCTTGAAAGTCTTGTCCGCGAATCCTCGCGCCTCGTCCGCCGCGGCGGGGCCGTCGACGACGAGCAGGGGGCGGCCCGCCTCCGCGAGCCTCCGCAGGTCGTTCCAGAACTGCGCGTCGCCCAGGCCGTACGAGCCTTCCGCGCGCCCGAAGTTCTGGAAGAGTGCGGGGAAGTCCGCGTGCCCGCTATCGATGAGTTCGAGCGCGAGGTTCTCGACGCGGCCGAGCCCGTTGCGCGTGGAAGGGAAGCGCGCCAGGTGGCTGAGCAGCGCCCCTCTGAGGTAAGGCAGGGCGGAAGTGTCCGCGGCGAGCAACTCTTCTACGGCGCGCGGGTCGGGCGACGAGTAGGCCCGCCACGCTTCGGCACCCAGACTCAATTCGGCGTCGGTCACTTCGCTTCGCGTCTCGAAGAGCGAAGCCATCTGCGGCGGGGTTAATTGGCCCAGGCCCCTGAAATCCGGCACGCCGGGAAACTCCCCGACGCAGACGAGGCTCAATTTCGTTGCGCCCAACTCGCGCCGCGAGAACCAGTCGAGCAGGTAGACGAGTAGCGTCTGGCAGAAGAGGTCGTGCTCGAACCAGAGGACGACCTCTTCGTGCTCCGGGAACCTGCCCAGGCTTTCCTCCTGCGCGGCCAGGGCGCTCTTGCACTCTTCGAAGTCTCCGCCGTAGGCGTCCGCCAGGTGGCGCGCCCGGAAGTCGCGCCACTCGTCGGCGGAGACAGCGGCCGGCGTCGGCCCGGCGATCAGCGCCTCGCGCCACACGAGGTGCTCGCCGGGAAGGCCCGAGCGCCTCAGAACGTCCGCCGAACAATCTCCGTTGTGAACGTGTAGCATCGGTAGTCAATGGTGAACGGTGAATGGTAAATGGTGAAAGGACGGCCGAGCGCCTGTTCGCCATTTACCATTCACTATTAACCGGCTCAGGCGGCGGCGCTCTGCTGCTCGCCGTTCATCAGGGCTTTGTATTCGCCGCTGTCGACCCACTTGAGGATTTCGGAGACGCGCCAGACGGGGAAGGGGTGCGTCATCCCGGAAGAGATGATGTCGGCCCAGAAGCGGTCGAGCGCCTTCTCGTCGTAGTTCTTCTGGAAGTCGCGCGCCTGCGCGAGGAACTGCTCGTAGTCAACCTTCGACGCGAACGTGCCGCCGCAGAGCTTCATCATCGTGCGGCCGATGACGTGCGGGTCCTGCGTGACGAGGAGCGCCGCGCGGTCGCACGAGAGTTCCGCCCGCCGCGCCCACGCCAGGAGCGCCGAGCGCATCGTCATCGAGAGGAGTTCGAGCACGACCCTGGAGATGGCCGTGGCGGCGAGCGCGCCGTAGGCGAGCAGTTCGAGCAGGCGCGCGGCCGTCAGGTAGAGCACGTGCTCCGCGTGTATGTGGCCGACCTCGTGCGCGACGACCGCCAGGACTTCTTCGTCCGTCAGGCGTTCGAGCAGAGACGAGTGGAGCACGATGACGGGGCGCTCGACGCCGCCCGTGAAGGCGTTGACGACGGGCGACTGCTGCACGAAGAGTTCGGGCATGTCGACGCCGAGCGTGGTGCAGGCGATCTGCAACTTGGCGTGCAGGTCCGGGCACTGCTGCGGCGTGACCTTGACGGCGCTGGCCGTGAAGATGACTCGGATGGCGGACTCGCCCGTGACGGCGAGCAGCTTTTTCAGGGCCGAGTCAATGCCGGGGATGGCGCGCAGGGCGGCGAGCGCCTTGCTGTCCGCAGGGTGCACGTAGTCGTGCTTGTTCAGGTCCGCAAACTTCTTGTGCGGCTCGTTCGAGAGCGGCAGCCGGCAGCGGCCGCACTTGGCCGTCCCGCCGTTGTCCCGCGTCTGGTTGCGCTGCCCGCAGTAGCGGCAGCGGATTGACTCGCGCCCGCTCTCAGCCGGGGCCGATTCGTTCTCTGGCATCTTCTAATTCCTTCTCCGAAAGTCTTTGAAGAGCGCGCCCGCCGGGAAGACTGACAGGACAAGGGCCGCTCGTTGGCGAAGGATTATAAGGAAGCGTTCGGCAATCAGCAATCGGAAGGAAGTGGTCAGTAATCAGCAGTCAGTAGCCAGTCAAAAGAAAGACAAGAGGCGGCCGGTTGCGATTAGCCCGGCTGCCTCTTTCTTTTGTCTTTTGCTGACTACTGACTGCTGGCCACTAATGCTTAAAGTGTCTGACGCCCGTGAAGACCATCGCCAGGCCGTGCTCGTCGGCGGCGGCGATTGTCTCGTCGTCGCGGACGGAGCCGCCGGGCTGTATGACGGCGGTGATGCCGTGGCGCGCGGACTCGTCGATGCCGTCGCGGAAGGGGAAGAAGGCGTCCGAAGCGAGCACGGAGCCCTCCACGGGAAGCTGCGCGCGCGTCGCGCCGATCTTGACCGAATCAACCCTGGACATCTGCCCCGCGCCGACGCCCACGGTCTGCCCGTCGCGCGCGTAGACGATGGCGTTCGACTTGGTGTGCTTGCAGACCGTCCACGCGAACATCAGCGCGCGCAACTCCTCCTCGCTCGGCTCGCGCTTCGTGACGACCTTCAAGTCCTCCGGGGTCAGGCGGTGAGTGTCGCGCGTCTGGACGAGCATCCCGCCCGTGATGGTCTTGTATTCGAGGCCCTCCGCGCGGCGCGGCTCTCCGGCGCGCAGCACGCGCAAGTTCTTCTTCGCGCGCAGCACTCCGAGCGCGCCTTCGTCGTAATCCGGCGCGATGACGACCTCCGTGAAAATCTCCGTCACGGCGCGGGCCGCCCTTTCGTCAACCATGCAGTTAAAGGCGACGATGCCGCCGAAGGCCGAGACGGGGTCCGTGGCGAGCGCGCGGCGGTAAGCCCCTTCGGGTTCGAGCGCCGTCCCGACTCCCGCCGGGTTCATGTGCTTGATAATGGCACAGGCCGTCTCGTCGAAATCGCAGACGAGCTGCCACGCGGCGTCCGCGTCGACGTAGTTGTTGAAAGACATCTCCTTGCCGGAGAGGATTTCGGCGTTGGCGACGCCGCTCTCCTCGCCGGTGTTGTCGAGGTAGTAAAGGGCGGCGCGCTGGTGCGGGTTCTCGCCGTAGCGCAGTACGCGCTGCCTTCTCAGTTCCGGCTCGATTTGAGTGGGAAGCTCGGTCGGGTCTGGAACCGTGCCAATTCCTGTAGAGGACTGTTTACTGAGGTAGTTGTAGATGGACAGGTCGTAAAAAGCCGTCAGGGCGAAGACGCGCTCGGCGAGGTCCCTGCGCGTTTTGAGGGAGAGAGCGCCGCCGTTGGCCCTCATCTCTTCGACGACCCGCTCGTAAAAGTTCGGCAGCATCACGACCGCCACGTCCCAGAAATTCTTCGCCGCCGAGCGGACCATGGAGGGGCCGCCGATGTCTATCTGCTCGACGGCCTCTTCGAGCGTGACGCCCTCGCGCGCAATCGTCTCCTCGAACGGGTAGAGGTTGACGACGACCATGTCAATCGGCTCGATGCCGTTGGCGCGCATCGCCTCTAGGTGCGACGGGTTGTCGCGCAGGGCGAGCAGCCCGCCGTGAATCCGCGGGTGCAAGGTCTTGACGCGCCCGTCCATCATCTCCGGGAAATCCGTCACGTCGGAAACGTCGACGACCTTGACGCCCGCCTCGCGCAGCGTGCGCGCCGTCCCGCCCGTGCTAATCAATTCGACGCCGAAGCCCTTGAGGGCGCGCGCGAATTCCACCAGTCCCGTCTTGTCCGAAACGCTCAACAGAGCGCGTTTGATTTTTCTCAGTTCCATAACGAAATTGATGAATGCGGAATGACGAGTGATGAATTAAATGCTTCTCGTTCATCACTCATCATTCCGCGTTCATCATTGCTTTAAGTTGTATTCCTCGCGGAGGGCGCGGACGCGCAAGTCGCGGCGGCCGCGCGCGGTTAAGTTGATCGTGATGCGGTGCGAGGCGGCGGCGCGCGACGCCTCGTCCGGGTAGTAGCCGAGCACGTACTGGCCCTGCAAATCTTCTTCGATGGCGCGGAAGACGGGCGCGAGGTCGGGCGCTGGCCCCGCGGCGGCGTCGAGCGCCGTCTTCTCGTCGCCGATGACGAAATAGCGCCCGCCGGTCTTCTCCGCCAGATCGCGGAAGCCTTTGGCGGGCCGTCGCACCACGAGCCGCCCGTCGCGCGGGGTGAAGAGCGGCAGGTGTATGACGTAGATGGAGACGTTCTGGGCGCGCGCGTCATTGATGACGGCAGGGGCCTTCGCGGCGCTCGCCGTGTCCAGCCCGTCGCTGATTAAGATCAGGATGCGCCGCTCGGCGGGGCTGCTCCGCTCGGCGGCGAAGGCGCGCAAGGTGGCGGCCGCGGCGTCGAAGATGGCCGTGCGGCGGCTCGCGGGGACGTGAGCGCTGAAGGCCGGCTCGGCCAGCGCCGTGTCGGCCGTGAACGGGACGGCCACCTCCGCCTTCTCGCCGAAATGGACGACGGCGACGCGCGAGCCGCGCCCGAAGCGGGAGAAGAGTTGGAGCGCGGCGTCGCGCTGCCGTGCGACGAGTTCGCGCACGCTGCCCGAGGCGTCGAGGGCGAAGGCGAGCGCGACCTTGTCCGTGCCGGCGGCGAAGTAAGAGAGCGTGACGGCCCGCCCGTTGTCGAGGACCGAAAAGTCGGACTGGGCTAGGCCGCGGACGCGCCGCCCGTCCGAGTCCGTGACGAGCGCCGGGACGGTGACGAGGTCCGTGCGGACGCGCACGACATCGTCGGGCTCCTGGGCGTCAGTGGTCTCCTGCGCGAAGGCGCGCGGGCCGGAAGCGCCGAAAAGAAACGGGGCCAGAAAAAGGGCGAGCGCGCGTGTGAACGGTCTCTGAACGGAGCGGGCTGGACTGCGGGAAAGCCAGGGCGGACGTGGCGCTGCGGGGTCTGGGGTCATGCCGCACTAAAACAGGAAGCGCCAGAAGAAAAGGATGCTCAGGAGCAGGACGAGCGTGATGACGATGATCTTAACCAGGCTCACAATCGTTTCCTCTGCGGCCGCCAGGGGTCAAAGGGCCGCGAAACAAAACGCGAGTCGAACGCGAGGTCATTCTAGTGGCGCGCGATTGCGCCTGTCAACGCGGCGTGCGCGAGCCGCCCGCCGCTGCTTTTGAGTTCAAAAGAAAATACGTCGAAGGAGAGAATTGTGTTCCGAAAATTCGGAACCTGTGCGGGAAGCGGCCGCGAAAGGGGCCGCCGGAGGGCCGCATCAGTACCGCCTGCTTGCGGCAGGCGGTACTGATGCGGCTAATCTCCGCCATCCCTTACTTGAATCTTAGCGCCACGCGGCCGCTGAAGAGGCGCGGGAAGCCTACGTGCGTGCCGCTGAAGACGGACTCGAAGTTGTAGAGGAAAAGCTCGTCCGTCAAATTCTGTATGTCGAACTGGACGTTGAGCGAGGCCCGCTCGCGCTGCAAGAGGTCCGCGCCGACGGAGAGATTGAGGACGGTGCGGGGGCGGGTCCGCCCGCGCTGGAAATCAATCTCTCCGTAGAGTCGCGGGTCGAATCCTTCCGCGACGAAGTCCGCGAGCGTCGTGCCCGGCTCCACGTCCGTCGGGTAGCCCGAGTCGTAGCGCCCGCCGAAGATGGCGTAGAAGCCGGAGCGGCGGTGGCTGTAGCTCAACTGGAACTGCATGGAGGTGCGCTGGTCGTGGTCGTTGGCGAAAATCACCCCCGGCTCTTCGAGACTCTCGACCGCCTCGCCGAGGAACAAGCCGCCGTTGATGGGCGTGACGCCGTAGGCGCGCGCGTTGGCGTAGGAGACGAAGCCGCGCAGGCCCCGCACGTCCGAGGACTCCAGGCGGATTTCTGTGCCAGTCACGCGCCCGCTCGAAATCGAGATGGGGAAGATGACGCCCGTGTCGAAGAACTGGTCCTTGTCGCCGAAATTCGTAATCCGCTTCTGGTAGGCGACGACGTTGAGCCGCGCGTACTTGGACATCTGCTGCTGGAAGCCCGCCTCGAAGACGTGCTGCTTGTCGGGCAGGATGGGCCGCACGCCCGACTGGCCTTGCAGGACGGCGAGCGGCGAGAGCGCGGCCGCCTCCTCGGAGCTTGCGAGCAGCAGGTTCTCGGCCGGCGGGAACTGGAAGAGGCGGTTGTAAGAAGCCCTGAGCGTCGTCTGCGTGCGCGGGATGAAGTAGCCCACGGCGATGCGCGGGCTGAAGGCGTCTTCCTGTATGACGAGCCTGTAGTTGTCGTAGCGCAGGCCGGCGGCAACCGTCAGGTTGCGCACGGGCGTGAACTGATCCTGCGCGTAGAAGCTGAAGCTCCTCCCTGTCCTGCGCCCGCTGAAGACGAAAGGATCGGCGGCCGTGAAGGCGTTGACAGGATTCGGCACGACGTTGCCGTCTTCGTCCACGAGGTCTTCGAAGGGGTCGGTCGTGTAGAAGCTGAAATCTTCGCTGACGGGCGTGATCGTGAATTGGCCTCCGAACTTGAGGTTGTGCGTCCCGCGCGAGAGCGTGACGGCGGCGATGCCGCCGATGTTCTGCAACGTGCGGTCCTGGGTGGCGACGACGGGCGTGGACTGCGGGTTACTGAGGAGCTTCGCCGTGCCGTAGCGGTTGAAGAAGGAGAACTGGCCCAGCATGGTCGGCGAAAAGATGTGCTCGAAGGTGATGAACTCCGAGTGGTCGCGCAGGCGCTGGCGCTGATCCTGCCCGGCCAGCTCCTGCTCGACGCGGTTCGGCACCCGGAAGTTGGAGCCGCCGATGAGGAACGTGCCGCGCAAAGAGTTGTTCTGGTCGAAGTGGTAGTCGAGTCTGAAGAAGGCCTTGCCGGTGCGGCCGAAGTTGTGAAAATTCTCAATCGTCGGCGGGTCCAGGAACCTCTGCGAGGTGCTGGCCGAGAGGTTCGTCAGGAAGCCGAACTTTTCGGTGCGCGTCGAAAAGTCCGCGCCGACTTCGCCCGTCGAAAAGCTCCCGCCGGAGAAAGTGACGCCCCCTTGCGTCGGCGTCTCAAGGCCCGAGCGCGTGTTGACGTTGATCACGCCCGCCAGCTTGTCGCCGAACTCGGCCGGGATGCCGCCCGTCATCACCTCGACGGTCCGCAGCGTACGCGCGTCGAGGCTCGTGGAGAAGATGGCCGAGAGGTTGTCCGTGATCGGCACGCCGTCGACGACGAATTGCACCTGCGACTCAGAGCCGCGCGGGTGCAGACGCCCGTTGTCGTCGGGCGCGAAGCCGGGCGCGGAGGCGACGATGGCCTCTATGCCGCGCGAGGGCGCGGCCCCCGCCTGGCGTTCGAGAATCGTCTGGTTGATGTCCGTGTCCGAAGAGACCTTGTCGTGCTCGGCGTGGTCGGGGTCTGCTTCGACGGTGACGGTCTGCGCGGTGCCGCCGACACTGAGCACGAAGTCAAGGTTGAGCGGGAGCGCGCTTTCGATGTCGACGTGCTGCTCGGCGGCCTGGAAGCCCGGCGCTTCGGCCGTGACGTTGTAGTCGCTGAAGGGGACGTTGACGAGCTTGAACGTGCCCTGCTCGTCCGTCCGGGCCGTCTGCCTGTAACCGGTGTTGGGCTGCGTGATGGTGACGGTCGCGCCCGCGACGAGCGCGCCGTTGGGGTCTTTGACGCTCCCCTGGACTGTGCCAATTCGCGTCTGCGCCGAGGCCGACGTGAAGTCCAGGAGCGTTAGGATGACAGCGGCCGTGAAGAAAACTTTTCTGAGAAACATTGCGAACCACCTCTCTGAATAATGCCGAAATGTGCCGCCCGCCGCGGCGGCGCTCGCGGTGCTTCGCGCTCTTGCCGTGTGGCGGTCGGGGCCGTGCGCCGGGCGAAAACTTAGTTCGCCTGAAACGCCGCGCGACGCCGTAAGACTCTCGGCGCGCGTGGGCCTGGACGGGGATTAGGACAGAGAAGTGGAGGGCGGGGCGCGGCCGCGCCGCGGCGCTTCGAACCTGGAGGCGGAGAGCAGCGCGACGGCCCGCGAAAGCTCCGCCTGGGATTGCGGCGCGACGAGCTGCGGCAGTGCGCTCAGGAGACTGAAGGAAAGGTTCTGGCGGAGTTGGCAGATCAGACAGTCGCCGAGAGCGGGCGAATCGTTCGCGGCGGAGTCGGCGTCGCCGGACGCGTTGACCGCCGCGGCGGGACTCCCCGAGCGCGTGAGCTCAAGGCGGCCGTGGCGGTGAACGGATTCGGCCGTCGTCGTGTAGGCGACGAAGGCGAGCAACACGAAGGCCAGCGTGCGCGCGAGGGGCGCGTGCCGGCGTGATTTCGATAACTCGGTGTTGCTGGTCACTTGATAGAGCGCTGTGTTAGAGTCTGACCCAACTGGGGAATATAAACACCCGCGCGCGCGGGTGTCAAATGAGCGTTTGACGACCCGCCCGCGAGCCGGGCGCGCCCTCCCGGTTAACAGATTCAGCATGACCTTGCGCACTCCCTTATCGAATCAACAATCGAGCCGAGAGCAGCCCAAAACTGGCACAGCCGGAGTCTGTCTCCGCCTCGTCTTGCTCGCCGCGTCGTGCCTGCTCGCCGGGTCAGTGGCGGCGCGCGCGGAGACGCTGACGGCGCGCGTCAGCGTCATCTCCACGGCACCGGCGCGTGTGCGCGTGGAGGGCGAGCGCGAGAAGCCCGCGCGCGCGTGGTCGTTTCGGAACGTGTACGCGAACGTGATGAATCTGGGCGAGCGGATCGAGAACCTGAAGCTCCTGGACGGCGGCGGCGCTGAAGTGCAGGTGAGGCGGCTCGCGCCGGGGGAGTACGAGGCGGCCGCCGCGGCGACGCGGTTCGTTTACGAGGTGAAGCTGGACGCGCCGCTCTTCGAAGGCGACGCGGCGCACGTCTCGTGGCTGACGCCCGAGCGCGGCTTTCTGATGTTGGGAGACCTGCTGCCGCTCGCGGGGGGCGAACAGGCGAGCGGGGCGCGCGTGACTTTCAGTCTGCCCGAAAGGTGGGCCGTCGCGTCGAGTATGAGGGCGGGCGCGGGCGGGCGATTCGAGTTGGCGGACTTCGAGCGCGCGGTCTTCTTCGTCGGGCAAAACTTGCGCGAGCGGCGCGGGCGCGCCGGGGCGATGGACTTTGTTTTCGTGACGGCGGGCGAGTGGGCCTTCTCGGACGACGAGGCGAAGGACGTGGCCGAGCGGATTCTGAAAGAGCACGCGGAGACGTTCGGCGGCCCGGCGGGCGAGGGCGTCATGCTCGCGCTCTCGCCGTTCCCGCGCCCGGCCGGCGCGGACCGCTGGAGCGCGGAGACGCGCGGCTCGACCGTCACACTGCTCGTCGGAAAGTCGCCCTCGCGGACGGCGGCGCTGGCACAGTTGAGTTTCCCGCTCGCGCACGAATTGTTCCACCTCTGGGTCCCGAACGCGCTTCGGCTGGACGGCAGCTACGACTGGTTCTACGAAGGCTTCACGCTCTACCAGGCGCTCACGGCCGCGGTTCGCCTTGAGCTGCTGACGTTTCAGGACTACTTGAACGCGATGGCCCGCGCCTTCGACGCTTACAAGAGGGCGCAGGGCAGCGAGCAGTTGAGCCTGCTCAAGGCGTCCGAGCGGCGTTGGACGCTTTCGCCCGCGCTCGTCTATAACAAGGGGATGCTCGTCGCGTTCCTCTACGACCTGACCTTGAGACAGCGGACCAAAAATAAGCGGTCGCTCCCGGACGTGTACCGCGAACTGTTTCGCCTGGCGCGCGCATCTCAAACGTCGAAGGACGGGAACTCGGCGGCGCTGGCCGCGTTGAACAATGCTGGAGACGTGCGCGAGTTGACGAGGAGATACGTGGAGGACGCAGGCGAGATAGAGCTACAGTCCGCGGTCGCGCCCTTCGGCCTGAAGGCCGAAACTTTCGGCGCGCGCACGCGAATCAGCGTCGCGGATTCATTGAGCGGCTCGCAGCGCGATTTGTTACGCAAATTCGGTTACAATGAGAAGCTGGACGGGACACACGCGAGGAGGCGCGCCCCCGCGCGCGGCTGAGCGCCCCGTCGAACCCCCAACAGAGGCGGCGCGAGCCGTCAGTTAAAGATGAGTTACCTGAAGAAGATTCTTTTCACTTGCGCGCTCGCGGGGCTGATGGCCGGGTGCAGCACGCTCGCCAACATCAACTCGGACACGGGCGTCGTCATCGCCAAGCGCGCGCAGATACGCAGCTCAGTCGCGGTCGTCGCCGCGGACCTCGTCGAAGTCACGCGCGGCGACGTGATCGACATACTCGATTCCGACACGGCCGAGAACGGGGAGAAGTGGCTCTTCGTGCGCGCGCACGACGTGGAGAACACCGAAGGGTGGATCGAGGCGCGCAACGTCATGCCGCAGGAGGTCCTGGACAAGGCGCGCAAGCTCGCCGAGGAGGACAAGGACATCCCGGCGCAGGCGAGCGGCCAGCTCCGCGCCGTCAGCAACCTGCGTCTCACCCCCGACTACGCGAACAACGAGAACATCCTGATGAAACTCGAAAGCGGTTCGAGCTTCGAGATCGTCGGGTGGAAGCGTGTGCCAAAACCGAAGGGCGCGCAGACGCAGGAGAGCGACGACGCCCCGAGGGCCGGGAGCGCGCGCACGGACACGGGCCGCGGCGCGCGCGGCGAGGACGCCGAGCGTGAGACGGAAGAGGCTTACGACCTCTGGTACAAAGTGAGGCTCCCCCCACTGGTCTCGCCCGCGCCCGCCGGCTGGGTCTACGGCAAGCAGGTCGAGCTGACCGTGCCGAGCGACATCATCTTCTACCGGACGGGCCGCGAGTTCGTCGCCTGGCGCAGACTCGACGACGACACCGGCAGCGCGACGAACGCGTCCAGGGACAAGGACGCCGCGAAGGAGGAGAAGCCCGGGAGCTGGGTGATTCTGGAGAAGAGCACGGCCGCCGGGTCGATTGGGCCGGACGAGCCGGACTTCGACAGGGTCTACGTGCTCGGCTATGACAAATACCGCCAGGAGCACTACACTGCGTACCGCGGCCCGGACGTGAAAGGCTTCCTCCCGCTCAAGGCCGAAGGCCAGGGCGACAGCAAAACTTTTTCCGTCAGGATTCAGGGCGAGGGCGGGGAGATCAAAGAGGTGAAGTACGCCGTTTATAAAGACGACCGCGGCATCCTGAAGGTCACTTCGCCGAGCGACGCGCAGAGGGGCCGCAGGAGGTGAGGCGCGCGCCGACGGCAACGGATAGAAAGACTAGATTGAACGGAGAGATTATGAATAACCAGGAAGACTTTTTTGACGACATCATCTCGGACGAGGAAGAGTTGGAGGATTTCGAGGGCGATTACGACGAGGAGGATGAGGACGACGAGGACGCGGAGGTGCGAACCGTCGTGCTGGCGAAGAACGACATGCTGGCGCTGCTCAGCCTGAAGAAGTCTGACGAGGCGGGCGTCATCGTCCGCATAGACCCGCGCCAGCCGGCCCCGGCCGCGCAGCGCTACGACGACGCCGCGGCCGCCGTCAAGTGGTTCAACCGCAGCCTCGCCACCAGCAAGAAGAACGGCTGGGAGGTCGTCTTCGACGGCCAGCCCCTGTTCGGCTGACGCGAAAAGCAATGCGGACTGCGGAGTGATGAGTGATGAATTAAAGACGACCGCCTTTTAATTCATCACTCATCCCGCAAAGTTCATCATTTCATACGTGCCTTCCCCGCCCAGCATCCAATCGCGGCCGCCGCTCATCATAGTTTCGAAATCTTAAAACTGAAGAGAGCGGGAGTTGTTATTCGATGCAGACGATCAAGGGGTTAATTCTGGAGGACCGGCGGGACATGAAAAGCGAAACCAAGCGCCTGTTGAGCAGCATCGCGGTGGCCGCCGGCACGATTGGCACAGCCTTCTTCATACGCAAGAAGGTCAGGAGCAAAGATGCAACCAACGGCGACCGCTGGGCGCGTCCCGGAATGTCCGTCACCTTCCGCGCCGAATTGATGCCGGGCCGCGACGCCTCCGAGAGGACGTTCAGCGTCAAGGAACTGCTGCCGAGCCACCGCGTCCTGCTCGACGGCGTCTCGGGCGAGCACGCGAAGGGCGAGTTCGAGCGCGTGCGTTAACATCCCACTCAACTCTTTGCGCTAAGGGTCGAGTCAATCGAGTTATTCAAGACAAAGAAAACGCCGGATTCCCCCAAATCCGGCGTTTTCTTTGTCCTTCACTCGTTCAAGATTGAAGGAGAGTTATGAATTGCTGGCTACTATACATGCGCGGGCCGCGAATATCATTGCGCTTCTGTTGCAATCGCCTTACGGTTTGAGCTCGCCGCCGGGGCGCGGGATGAGCGTGCGTGGCGGCGTCTTCTGCCTCATCTGGTTGATGAAAAAACGCGAGCCCAGCAGGACGGCGAGCACGAAGGCGAATCTCAAGGGGAGGCGCGTGTCCGACTTGACCAGCATCCAGAAGTGAACGACCCCGCCGACGGCCGCGACGTAGACGAGCTTGTGCAGCCGCGCCCAGCGCTTCCCGCCGAGCCGCTTGATCCACCCCTTGGTCGAAGTGATAGCCAGCGGGACCATCAGGAAGAAGCTGAGCATCCCGACCGCGATGAAGGGGCGCGCGTAGATGTCCTCGACCGTGCTCTTGAAGTTGAAGCTGCGGTCGAACCAGACGTAGGTCAGGAGGTGCAGGAAGCCGTAGAAGAAGGCGTAGAGCCCCAGCATCCGGCGGAGTTGTATGAGCCACTGGACGCTCGTCAATTTCCTGAGCGGCGTGACGGCGAGCGAGATGAAGAGGAAGACGAGCGTCAACATCCCGGTCGTGCGCGTCAGGAACTCGACGGGGTTCGCGCCGAGCTTGCCCTGATACCAGTCCCACGCCATCAGCGCGAGCGGCACGAGGCTGTTGATGAAGACGACGACCTTGTAGAACTTGATGTCTTTCAAAGCTGACAGTCCCCGCTCAGAAGTTCGCGCGCAAATCCATCCCGGCGTAAAGGTGGCCGACCTGCTCGGCGTAGCCGTTGAAGAGGAGCGTGTCGCGCCTGCCGTACTCGCCAATGCGCGTCTCGCGCGCCTGGCTCCAACGCGGGTGGCTCACGTTCGGGTTGACGTTCGAGTAGAAGCCGTATTCGCGCGGCGCGGCGTCGCCCCACGTCGTCGCGGGCTGGTCGCGCACGAGGCGAATCTTGACGATTGACTTGATGCCCTTGAAGCCGTACTTCCAGGGGACGACGAGCCTGAGCGGCGCGCCGTTCTGCGGGGGCAGCCGCTCGCCGTAGAGGCCGACGGAGAGAATCGTCAGCGGGTGCAGCGCCTCGTCCAGCCTCAGGCCCTCCACGTAGGGCCAGTCGAGTACGCCCGAGTTCTGGCCCGGCATGCGTGCGGGGTCGTAGAGCGTCTCGAACTGCACGAAGCGCGCGGAAGAGTTGGGCTCGACCGCGCCCAGAAGTTTGTTGAGGGGGAAGCCGACCCACGGGATGACCATAGACCAGCCCTCGACGCAGCGCATGCGGTAGACGCGCTCCTCAAGCGGCGCGAGCTTCAGCAGGTCGTCCAGGTCGAAAACCTTCGGCTTGTTGACCAGACCTTCGACCGCGACGGTCCACGGGCGCGTGACGAAGCCGGCCGCGACGCCCGCCACTCCAACCTTGTCGGTCGTGAACTCGTAGAAGTTGTTATAGCCCGTGATGTCTTCGAACGAGGTCGGCTTTTCGTTGACCGCGTAGCCGGAGCTGACGGCCTGCAAGGGGGCCGGCTTGACGACGTTGAGAAACTTCTCGCCCTCCATGCGCGGCTGCGGCGGGGTGTTGACTTGCCTGTAAATAAAGCCGGTCGCGGCTGTGGTCGCCAGGAGCCCGGCCCCGCGCAGGAAGGCGCGCCGCGTCAGGTAGAGCTTCTTCGGCGTGATCTCGCTCGGCTTGATGTCTTCCTGTTTCTTAATCAGCATGACGCTTCAAACGGGCCGAACACGCGGCCCCCAATCCGTTAGTCGTGCGGGCCGCGCGAATCCTTACAAATAAAACCGGCCCGTCGTGACACCGGAAATACGAGACGGGGAAGCGTTCCGGTTTTTAAGGGAGAGAGGCGAAGGGCGGACTATTTCGAGCCGCCCTTTTTCGCCGCGCGCTTTTTACCCGCAGCCTTTTTGGCCGCGCCTTTTTTGGCCCCAGCCTTTTTCGCTGACTTCTTCGCAGGGAGCTTCCCGGCGGCGGCCCTCGCCGCCCTGGTCGTCAGCAGCTTGTCCGAGAGGTCTATGCCGAGGCTGTCTTTAATCTTCTTGTTGATGAGCGGCAGAATAATCGTCTGCGCCGCGCCGGAGAATTCCTCGGCCAGCACCTCGCCGTAGGCGTAGATGTCGTCGAGCAGCCCGCGGCTCTTGCGGCCCTTCTGCTCTTTGGTCGTGTCCTTGAGCGCCGCGGCCAGTCCCGTGCCGACGACGTAGCCGACGGCCAGCGCGCCCAGGCTCCAGGCGACCGAATGCTTGCGGAACTGCGCGCGCCAGTCGAACGTCTCCGCGACCGTCTCCTTAACCGATTCGACCGTCCCCGTGACAGTCTCCTTAATTTCCTCCACGGTCTGCGAGATGTCTTCGCGCGTCTCTTCCATGCGCCGCTGAAGCTCAGCCTTGCTCGGCTCCTCCGCGCCGGCAGTAGTAGTCGTCGCCGCCGCCCCGGCGCTCGCGCGCCCCGCGGCCCTCTTCGTTGAGGCCATACCTTGATTCCACCCTTTCAGTTCGAGTTGTTTTAGAGATGCTAGCAGCCGGCCGCCGTTCGTTCAATAGCGGTGTGCGGTGTGCGGCCGGCCGCGGGCAGCAAAAGCCGATTCGAAACCTTGTCTCGTCAACGTATGCGTCAAGACTGCGAACGCTCAACGACTGCCGACTACACACTGCCTGCCGCCTGCTGCTTTCTGGTATGATTCAAGACCGAAGGGGTTCATATGATTTCAAAACGTCTGCTCCCGCTGTTAATCCTCATGCTGCTCTGGCCCGCGACGGCGCTCGCGCAAGAGAACACGGCCGCGCCGCCGCAGGCCGCTGAAGGCGGCGCGACGCAGCAGGAGCTGAAGCAGAAGGCGCTCGGCCTGCTCGAAGACGTGATCAAGGATTCGGAGTTGTTCCGGCACGCGGAGAACCGCATACGCGTCAGGGCGGCCGCGGCCGGCGCTCTCTGGGACCACGACCCCGCGCGCGCGCGCATCCTCTTCAAAGACGCGATGGCGAGTCTAGCCGACCTGCTGAACAACCTGGACGAGGGCGACGAGCCGGCGCACGCGCGCGCCGGGGGCGGGCCGCGCCAGTTGCGCGGCGAGCTTTTGCAGGCGCTGGCGGTGCGCGACCCGCGGCTCGCGCGCGAGCTGCTGCGCACGACGCGCGCGCAGGACGCGAACGGGCGCGAGCGGCGCGGCGACGTGCTCGCGGACCAGCCGCTGGAGCTGACTCTGGCGACGCAGATCGCGGACAACGACCCGCATCAGGCGGTGGAGATGGCCGAAGAGAGTTTGTCCAGGGGGCTCTCCTACGAGCTGCCGGGCGTGCTCTCCGCGCTCCACGAGAAGGACCCTGCGGCGGCGGCGAAGCTGGCGGGCCAGATCGCCGCGAGACTGCGCACGGAGAAGTTCGCGGAGAGCGACGTGGCGAAGCAGACCGCAGTCTCCCTGCTTCGCCTGGCGACCCAAGCGCCCGAAGACGCGGGGAACGGCCCGAAGACCGCGACGCCGCTTTTGGACGCGCAGGCCATGCACGAGTTGATTGAGAAGCTGGCGGCCGAGGCGTTGCGCCCGAACACGACCAGCCCGGAACTCGTGGCCGTCCTTCAGGAGATGATGCCGGCCGTGGAGAAGTACGCGCCGGCGCGCGCCGCGCAGATAAAGCGCAGGGCCGAGCAACAGAACAGCGGACAGGCCGCGCAGAGCGCGGTCCCGGACGGCGAGTGGCAGAAATACCAATCCATCCTGGAAAAGGGTAATGCGGAGGAACTCCTCGCGGCCGCGCCCAACGCGCCGGAAGGCATGCGCGACTCGTTTTACCTGATGGCCGCCAGCAAGCTGGTGGAGGCGGGCGACGCGGCGGGCGCGCGTCGAGTCATTAACGAGCACATCCAGGAACCGGACATGCGCAAGCAGGTGCTGGCTCAAATGGAGCAGAGGGCCGCGTTCACCTCAGCCGAGCAAGGCAACCTTGAGCAGGCGAGGAAAACCATCGCCGCGCTGCGCACCAACGAGGAGCGCGTGATGGCGCTCGCCCAACTCGCCGAGGGCGCGGTCAACAAGGGCGACAAGAAGCTCGCGCTCGCGCTGCTCGACGAGGCGAGCGAGATGAGCAGCGCGCGGGCCAAGAACGCCAGACAGCTTCTGGCACAACTCGCCGTCGCCCGCGGCTACGCGCCGCTCGACGCCTCGCGCAGCCTGGCGATTCTTGAGTCCGCGGTGGATCAACTCAATGAGTTGCTCGCCGCGGGCGTGCTGCTCGGCGGCTTCTTCGCAGAAGAGTTCGTGCGCGACGACGAGATCATGATGGAGATTCTGGTGGGCATCTCCGGCGAGTTTTTCACGCGCTACGTGGGCGACATCAGCACGCTCGCGCGCGCGGACTTCGACCGCACGCGCGCTCTGGCCGACAGGTTCCAGCGCCCAGAGGTGCGGACAATCGCGCGGATGCTCGTGGCCCAGAGCGTGTTGACGCCGCAGGGGTCGCCCGCCGCCAGGCCCGCCGGCTCCGTGATTATGGGAGGCAGGATGCAGTGACGCGCGGGCGACTCGGGCTGAACCGGCGGCCCGCGCGGCTCGTATCCAGACTCAGAGCGCGGCTCGAAACCAAAGCTCAACGCCTTCGCGTGAAAAATTAAAAACGGTCTCACGCTGGGGGCGCAGAGGCGTTGAGCCACTCCGAAAGGGGCTTCCGTAGTTATGTACTGTCCATCGTGCGGGACCGAAGTGCCGTCCGCTTTGAACTACTGTAACCGCTGCGGCGCGAACTTGAACCAGCCCGCGAGCCAGGCGGAAGAAGACTTGCGGCCCGTGGACCTGACCGGCCCGACCATCGCGATAGGGTTGATGGTCGTCGTCGCGCTCGCCATCATCTACATAGGGGCCACGGAACTTTTGACCAAGGGCATCGACCCCACGGCGCTGACGTGGATGGTCATCGTCAGTCTCGCGATGGTGATGGGAGTCTCCGCGCTTTTCATACGCCAGTGGACGACGCTGGCGGGGGTCGTGAAGCCTAAGGAGCGCAGGAAGCCAGCCGAGACCAAACCGCCTGCGGCCTCGCCGGCGCAACTCCCGCCCATGCGCTCGGAGCCAGTGCACAGCGTCACGGACCACACGACGCGGACCTTCGACCCGGTGAAAGCTCGCCGCGAACAGTAGGTGGTGAATGGGCGGACAGATTTTCTTTCACCATTCGCCGCTTACCATTTACTATTCACCAGCATGAATGCCGTCAGCGAAATAGTGGGCCGCGCGGACAAGGGGACTGCGGTCTACCGCGCGCTGCGGCCGCTGCTGTGCGCGACGTGCGGGGCGGGAATCAATGAGGGCGCGCTGTTCACGCGGCGCAAGGTGAAGGGAATCGGCGTGCGCATCATGCCGCAGTGCCGCGAGTGCGCGCCGTTCACCTTCGAGCCCGGCGCAAAAAAGGAATCCGACCTGCTCCGCTCGCTCCTGGCCGAACCCGCGGCCTCCCCGCCCAAACGCCCCGCGCCCGAGAAAAACATCAACGAGGAAGTCGCACGCCGCCTCGGCCCGGCACTGAGACGAAAGAAAGAAAGGCAGTAGGCAGAAGGCAGCAAACATTTCGTCCTCTGCCTACTGCCTTCCGCCTTTTCCCGCGCCCGGTGAAACTTGCAGCGACGGCGATTGTCCGGTTCGGTGAGCGGCCTAAGATGACGCTCGGGGCGCAGCACAACTGTACGCCTGACGAACTAGGACGGCGCGTCACTATCCCCCTGTGACGTTCCACCGGGCGCATTTCGGCTGCCGCTGACCTAACCCCGAAGGGTTCGGCAGCCGAAAGACTGTAAAATTCCGCTGAACGATTAATTGACCCGCAAGAACACGGCCTTGCCCGCGCCGCCCGTGGCCGCGGTGATGCTCACGTTCGTCGCCGCCGAGACATCGACCGTCCTGACGGCGAAGGTGCCCGTCTTCGCCCCGGCCGGAATCTTGATGGTGGTCGCGGTCGGCTTGGCGACGGCGTTGTAGTTGGAGGTCAGCGTCACGTAGACCCCGCCCATCGGCGCGGGGCAGGTGAGCGTCACAGTGCCCGTGACACTGTTCGGCCCGGTCACGGGGTTGGGTGACAGCACGAGCGTTGACACCCTGATGGGCAGCACCGACAGCGTCCTCGCCGCGGCGGTGCCCTGATACGTCGCCGTAATCGTGATCGTCTGCTTGGTGCCCACCAGAGACGGCGTCACGGTGAAAGTCGCGTAGGTCGCGCCGGCCGGGACTTTGACGCTGGCCGGAACCTTCGCCGCACCGCTGCTGCTCGCGAGCGTCACGACCGCGCCCGTCGACGGGGCCGGGGCGTTCAAGGTGACGCGCCCGGTGGTCGGCTGGCACGGGGCGTTGATCGTCGCCAGGGCCAGCGTCATGTTCGCCAGCGTCGGCGGCTGCACGGTCAACTCGGCGTCCTCGTCGCCGTCCGCGTTGCTCGCGATGATCTCGACGGGCGTGGGCGTCGCCACGGACTTGGTCGAGATGGTGAAGCGCTTGCTGGTCGCCCCGGCCGCGAACGTGATGCTCGACGGGACGGTCGCGACGGCCGTGTTGCTGCTCAGGAGCTTAACGACCATGCCGCCCGCGGGCGCTGGCCCGTTGAGCGTGATCGTGCCGACCGAAGGCTTCGTGCCGACGGGCGTCTCCGTGTTGAGATTAAAAGTGAAGGGGCCCGGCGGCGTCGTCAGGGCCTCGCCCGCGTCGACGCGCGACTCGACCGGCCCGTCGTCAAACTCCTCGCCCGTTTCAATGATGTGGTCGATGAGTTTCGTCGGGCGCAGCGCCGGATACTTGGAGCGCAGGAGCGCGGCCACGCCCGCGACAATCGGCGAAGCCATAGAGGTCCCGCGCCATGTGCCGTAGCCCCCGCCCGGAACGCTGCTCGTGATGCGCTCGCCCGGCGCGGCCACCTCGACCCACGAGCCGCGCGACGAAAAGTCCGTTACGTCGTCGTTCTCGTCCGTCGCGGCGACGGCCAGCAGGCCGCCTATGTTTTCGGCCGCGGGGTATTCGCGCGTGTCGCCGCCGTGGTTGCCGGACGCGGCCACGACCACGACGTTGTGGTAGCTGCTGTCAATCGGGGAGTCTTCGGCCGCGGTCCCCGGCACGTCGTCGCACGCCCTGTCCAGGATGCTGGACAAAAGCCTGGTGCGGCGCTGCGTGACGATGCTGAGGTTGATGATGTGCGCCCCGTCGTCGGTCGCGGGGTTCTTGTCCGGGTCAATCGCGTAGGCCAGCGCCTCGGCCAGCACCCAGATGTTGCCCATGCCGTCCGGCCTGAGCACGCGTATGGGAATAATCTTCGCCTCGGGCGCGACGAGCGCGACCAGGCCGGCGACGTGCGTCCCGTGCCCGTAAGGGCCGATGTCCTGGTTACCGACCTCGCTCGGGTTGCTGTCGTTGTCGACGAAATCCCAGCCCGGCAGCATGTGACCGGCCAGCGCGGGGTGATTTAACTGGAAGCCCGTGTCGAGGATGGCGACGCGCACGCCCGCGCCGCGCGAGACGCCGTGCGCGGTCCTAAGGCCGATCTTGCCCGGTGCCCACTGCGACGCGTAGTCGCCGGCGGTCCCGCCGCCACTCCAGGAGATGCCGCCGCTCCAGGAAATGCCCCCGCCTTCGGGCGGGACGATGCTGAAATTGGGCTCGGCGTAAACGACCCTGAGTTGCGGGTCAGCCTGAAGCTGCGCGACCTTCTGCTCGACGTCCATCCCGTCCGTGATTTTCAGACGGTAGATGGGCCGGCTGCCGAACTGGTCGAGCGGGGTGGGGTTGAGCTTGTACTGCGAGGCGACGGCCGCCAGGTCCGAAGCCTTCGCCAGCTTGACGACGACCTCGCCCGAGATGATCTCCTCGTCGCCGTCGGCGCGCACCATTACGTTGGTCGCCGCGAAGCACAACAACGCCAGAACGAGCGAGAAGAGGCCGAAAGCGCTCCTCGCGGGGCCGCGCAAAAAGCCTGCCTGCGCCGCCCGCCCTTCAAAATCCTTAGCTGATGTTTTATTTGACAAGGTAATTATGCCGGAAAATTGAGAAAAACTCGGAAAACAGGGCTCGGCCACAGGAACAGTGCGTGCCCCGGACCAAAAAATACATGTGCACGGGAAATTTTAGCCGGTCAGTGGCTAACGTCGGGCAGTTTATGATGCGGGAAGAGACGTTTGGGCTGCAAAATTATTACATATTTTAGATACCGAAATTAAAAGACGGGCGTCCACTTTCTTAGTACTTCCGGCGTCTGAAAAACGCGGTGGACTTAGGGTCTGCCGACGATCATGAAGGGCGACCAGAAGAAGGGGTGTGGCTGTTCCCGGAGCAGTTGGAGTTGCGCGTCGCGCAGGGCCGCGGCGGGGCTCTGGCCCGCGAGCATTCGCTTGTAGAAAGAGGCCATCAGGCCGGCGGTCGCCTCGTCGTCCACAGTCCAGAGGCTCAGGAGCAGCGAGGGCGCGCCCGCCGAGAAGAAGCCGCGCGCCAGCCCGATTAACTCGTCCCCCGGAGCCACCTCGTTGACGCCCGTCTCGCACGCGCTGAGCGTCGCCAGCTCGCACTTGAGTTCCAGGTTGTAGGTGTCGCGCACGGTCAGCCAGCCGTCGCCGAGCCGGAGCGACGAGAAGAGCGGGTTGTCCGGGCGGAACTGGCCGTGACAGGCCATGTGAAGGATGTCCGCGCCCGGCGCGAACTCGCGCATCGCGGCCAGCGTCGCGCGGTCGTCCAAGAGCGCCACCGCCTCGGGGAAGAGCGGCGCGAGCGTTCCGATCTCGTCGCGCACGCGCGGCGTCTGCTCGTCGGCCACGCCGAGCAGCAGCGCGCGCTGGAGCGGCCGCTGCGGCTGTGCCAGGCAGTGCAGCAGGACGACGGCGCTCGGGGCGTAACTGATTTCACGCCGCTCTATGACGTACCGCTCGCGGTCGTGCAGCGCGTGGAAAGGGATGTAGTAGAGGGCGCGGTGCGGCGCGATGATGAGCCGCCTGTCCCCTACGCTCTCTTCGAGCGGGCGGAGCAGCAGGTCGTAGAGCGCCTGCAAGTGTTGCTTGATGCGCTCGGTCAGGTTCGGCAGGTGCTTGCGCATGGCCCGCGCGCCGAAGCGCAGCGCGTCTATCTGAAACCTCAACTGCCCGAGCCGCGCGTTGACTTCCGATTCCTGGCCCAGATTGCGGACGACGCGCAAGCCCCGGCTCGTCACGACGAAGGCCAGAAGCTCGCCGTCGAGGCTCGTGTACTCCACGAGCGCCGACTCATCCGCGAGCCTGCGCCGCAGCTCTTGTATGTCGAGCGACTGGACGTGCGTCAGGATGCTCTGGTTGCGCTGCTGTAGCTGGCGCATGATCTCAAGGGTTTCGCTCTCGCGCTCGCGCACGGCCTCGTGCAGAGTGTTCATCTCGCTCGCCCCGCCGCGCGTGGCCTCGGGCGGGCGGTTGATGCGGCTGTAGAACCAGTTCAGCTCCTCGCGCAACTCTTCCAGTCGCGCCAGCAACTCCGCCTCGAAAGGGTCGCGCGGCTGCACGCGCACGCGGAGCGCGCCGCCGAGGATGTCCACGAGCGCGCGCGAGCGTGCGCGCTCGACGTAGCAGAGCGCCTCGCTCGCGCGCTCCTCGCTCCCGTCCTCCAGGCAGAGGCGCACGAGTTCGTTGTAGGGAATCAGCTTGTCCGCGAAGAAGGCCGTGCGAAACTCCTCGGCCGGGAGCGGGGCGCGCAAGTCTTCTATCAACTTCACGGCCCGCACGAAGGAGTCGAAGGCCGCGCGCGAGTCGCCGGATTTCATGTGGCTCAGGCCGAGCGAGGTGTGGCAGCGTTGCGCGATGTCCGGCTGCGAGAGCAACTCGGCGTCACGGAGCGTCGATTCGAGCAGCTCGCGGGCCTCGTCCGAGCGCCCCTCGGCGCGCGCCGCCTCGCCGCGCAGCCAGCGGGCCAGGAGTTGCCGCCGCCAGGTTCCCGCGTCGGCGAGAGGCTCTTCGGCCGAGAGCGCGGCCGAGCCCGCGGCCTCGTAGTTCCCCTCGGCGTGGTGAAGCTGTGCTTCCGTGAGCGTCACCATCGCCTCGCCCACGGGGTTGCCCTCCGCGTTGTAGAGCCTCCGCGCCTCCGCGAGGAGAGCGTGCGCGCGGTCCATCAGCCCCATGAGAATGAGCGCGCGGCCGTGCTGGGCGAGGGCGCGCGCCTGCTCGCCCTGCATTCCCAACTCGCTGAAAGTCTTCGACACGCGCTCGTAAATCTCGGCCGCCTCGGGCGCGAGGTTCAGTTCGAGGTAAGCGTCCGCGATCTCCTGCTGCGCGACAGCGGACTGGTGCGGCATGCCGAGCGCGGCGTACTTGCGGCGCGAGCGTTCGAGGTAATCGAGCGCGCGGTCGTAGCGCCCCTGGAAGAGCGCGAGGTTTCCCATGCTCGCCTCTATTTCGGCCTGCGTGAGCACGAGCCCCGCGGCCTCCGCGTTCTTCAGCGCCTGGTCGTAAAGCTGCTCGGCGCGGCGAAACTTGTGTTGGGAGGAGTAGATGATGGCTAAATTATTATCGACTTTCGCGAGCTGCTTCAGGTCGTTGAGGGCTGCGAAGCGCTCGCGCGCGGCGAGTTGAAATCTCTCCGCCTCTTGATAAAGGTCGCGCCTGAGGTAGATGTTGCCGATGTTGTGCTCGATTTTCGCCGCCGCGCGGAGGTCGCCGTGACCGACGAGCACGGCGCGCGCGCGCAGGCCGCACGCAATCGCCTCGTCGTAGCGCCCCAGGAGCGCCAGCGCGTAGAGCTTGATGACCTGCGTGGAGGCGGCCGCGTGTGGCTTGCTGAGCGAGAGGAAAATTCTTTCGGAGTCTTCGAGCAGGGAGACGGCGCGCTCCAACTGGCCTTCGGCCACGACCGCCGCGAACCCCTCGATCCACGAGGCGAGCGCGTCCACTTCAGGGTCATTCGCTAAAGAAGAGAGGGTTTTGAGTGCGGCGGCCGCGCCAGTGGTGCGTGCGGGCGAGCTTGACCAGTCGTCGAGGCAGATGTCCTTGAGCGCGTAGGCGAGGCGCGAGTCGGCCAGGGCAGAGTGCTGCCGCAGCAACGCCTCACGCTCGGCATTGCTCGCCGCCACGAGACGCGCCGCCAGCTCCGCACGCTCCATCAGTTTACGCCTTTAATTCAAGCTCCGGGATTTCGATCAGTTCGTCGCCCAAACGCACGCGCAGTTGGTAGCTGCCGCTTGCTACCGCAGGCAGCCGGAACTCGCACTGCTCGTTCAGCTCGGCGCTGACGGTCACGTCCGCGCCCTGCAACTCGACGGAGCCGCTGCTGCCTTCGCAGTTTGCGCCGAGCAGTTGGCCCGCGACGACCCATTCCTGGCCGCTCTGCGTGACGCGCAGGTCGAGGTCGTTTTCGCCGGCGCTGTAGAGAAGCTGGCGCGCGGCCCCCTGGCCCGAGCGCACGCCGTAGGCCGGCGACATCTGTAGGCTGTCGAAGCTGAGCGCGGCCAGGATGCGCCGCGTGAGCGAGGGCGAGGTGTCACGGGCGGCGCGCGCTCGGAAAAGGTTGATGGCCTGAGACACGAGGGCGGGGGGCGCGTCCTCGCCTTCGTCCGTCCGCATCAGGGAGATGACCTGCTCCACGCGGCTGAGCTTGGCGGAGCAGCGCGAGCAGGCGTTGACGTGATTGAGCGAGGCCGCACGCGCTTCGGGCGCGAGACGCCCCTCGGCCAAATCGGCCAGCTCTGCGAACGGAAGATGTTTGAAAATCGGCTTCATTTCTGCTCCAGTCGGCGCAAGGTGAACTCCTTACACGGTCCAACAGTGCACCCCGGAAGAAGAAAAATACACGCGGAAAAATAAAAAGTAGGCAGCAGGCAGTGGGCAGTTAAAGCCCGCGCGCCGAAACTTGAATTTCAATCTTTAGGCGTCAAGGCCGCCGTCACCCAATGACTGCCCACTGCCCACTGCCTACTGTTTTTCCAGTATTTTCAGCAGTTTTTGCAGGCAGCGGGCGCGGGTCGGGCCGATGCTGCCTTCGGGAACCTTGATGCGTGCGGCGATCTCCGTGTAGGGGAGCGGCTCGTCCTCGTAAAAAAGCAGCGTCAGGAGCTTGCCGCAGCGCTCGTCCAGTTGGCCGACGGCCAGCCGCACGCCGTGCTGCTCTTCCAGTTGAATCAGCGCCTCGTCGGGCAGCAGGGCGGCGTCCGCCAGCTTGCTCAACTCGGTCTCGCCCGCCTCGTCATCGTCGTCGCCGATTGTTTGCAGCCTGTTCTCGCGGTTGATGGAGCGCCAGGTCTTGCGCCGCGCCGTCGTCACGAGCCACGCTTTGAGCCGCTCGGGGCTCTCTATCTCCTCCAGCTTCTCGAAGAGGGTACTGAAGACTTCCTGGAAAACGTCGGCCGCGAGGTCGTCATTGAGGCCGGCCCGGCGCGGGATGGTGTAGATCAGCCGCTGGTAGCGGCGAACGAGCGATTCCCACGCGGCTTGGTCGCCGCGCCGGCAGGCAAGTAGCAACTCCCTGTCGCTCTGTTCCATCCGCCTCCACAGACAGTCTTTTTCTCGTCGGAAAGCATAGGGGGGGAGACCCGTTTTGTCTAGCCTAAACAAAAAGGAGCGCCGGCGACCGCCTGTCGGAGGAAGCACCGGCGCTCATCAAGTCGGGCGGTAAGATTCAGCGCCCGAAAAATTCACAACGCACAACACAACTCACGGCCCGAACCTCTTGCGGTACTCGTCCGAGTAGATGAAGCCGTGCACCAGCCCCCGGTAATCGCCGGTCGCGTTCAGGAAGTCCAGCCAGTACTTGTACCCGGAGTCTTCCGGGTCGCGCCGCAGGTAGCCGAAGTACTCCATCGCGACGAAGCCGTTCTTGTAGACCTTGTTGTAAACCTGCGTGGTCTCCACGATCTCGCGCAGCACGCGCCCCCTGGTCTTGCGGCCCGCCGTCAGGTCGCTAATCAGCGTGTTCCGCTGCGAGAGCGTCACGCCGACCGTCCGCAGGAGGGTGTCCACGTAGGCCGTCGAAGTCAGGTTGTCGTATTTCGTCCTGAACTCGGCCCGCGAGATGAATTCGTTGAGGAAGGCCACCTTGTTGGCCTCCTGCTCGGCGGCCGTCTGCGACCCGCTGAGCTTGCCCATGTCGGGCATGAACTCCGCGTAGCGCGGCCTGCGGCCGAAGGCCGTCTCGTAGAAGCGGAAGACCCAGTAGCCGCGCTCCTGGAACTCAGGCGAGCGGTAGAAGGCCGACGACACCTGTATGCGGTCGCACGACGTGTCGCCGCTCGGGCAGTTGTCGAGCGTGTTCTTCCAGTAGGTGAGCCCGGCCGCCTCCGGCTCGCGGCTCAGGAAGTCCATGTAGTGCTGGCGGACGAAGAAGTTGGTCGTCTCGACGGGGTTGGCGCTCGGCACCGTCTCGTTGTCGGCGATGGTCACGATTGCCAGTGCGGGCGAGCCTATCGCCCCGCTGTTGCTCGCCTCGACGATCTTGACCCTGAAGGTCTCGTCCGCCTCGTCGAGCGAATCGTCCGTCACGAGCACGCTGAAAGTCTTGGCCGTCTGGCCGGGCGCGAAGAAGAGCCTGCCGTAAGCGGCCGTGTAGTCCGTGCGGGCGTTGGCCGTGCCGTCCACGGTCGCGATGTCGACCTTCGCGTCGCGCGAGACGTTGCCGCTGCGGACGATGGTGACGACGACGCTCTTGGCGTTCTCGGCCACGCGGTAGCCCGTCGCGCTGAACCGCGCCACGTACCTCTCGTCACCGCCTGGCGAAGGCGAAGGCGAAGGTGACGGGGAAGGCGACGGCGACGGTGACGGCGACGGGGAGGGTGAAGGCGAAGGTGAAGGTGAAGGGGAAGGCGTGGGGCCGGGGGGCGTGGGCGACGGCGTCGTGCCCGAGCCGAAGGTGCCGCTGACGACCGTGGCCCCTGCGGAGGTCTTAACGACGACGGTCGTACCACTGTTGATGGCGGGCACGAATTGTCCGTCGTTGGTGTTCCGCTCAAGCTCGCCCTGGCGGAAAGAGTTGATGGTCAGCGCGCCTAACCTGGAGCCGTTGACGAAGACGCTGAGCGCCGTGCCCGCCGGGAGGTTCACGTTCTCGACCTGGACGCGAAAGTCACTGCGGCCGGGGCGCGAGCGGTGCCGGGCCTCGCCTTTCGGGGCCTGGCCGCCCAGCGCCGCGCCTGAAAGAAATGTCGTGATGATCACCTCGTCGTCATTCGCGTTGACGACCACGTTGGCGAGCGAGAGCGCCAGTCCGGTCACAACCGTCATCGCGAGGACAATCATTGTTCTCTTGATTCGCATCATCTTTATCCTTCGTTGAAGAGTTTGTCTCGACAGCGCGGCCAGTGCGTCTGCCCGCAACACAGTGCGACCGAAGGAATGAGAAATACGTGGCGAAAGATTTTTGTGGAAGACGGACGAAAAGGAAGAAGCGATGAACGAGAGGAAGAGGGACGAGAGTAAGAGATGACGCTAACAAGTCGTGCAGGCCGCGCTGGCAAGCAGGTCTTATCCCCGGAGGGGTCGCACCGCAATGTCGAGTGTGCGGCCCCTCCGGGGTCGAAATAATTTCTGCTTTATTCCGGGGGCGGCGCGAGCTTACGTGCGCTCGCCCCCGGCTATCATGTTCATTCCCTCCGGGGATTAACTGTTTGTCGCTGCCAAAAAGATCGCCTGCTCCGCCGCGCCCACCACGATGGCGCTCAAGTCCGGCTTGTCCGTCGCCGGGCCGGCTGCGGCGGCCGTCGTGGTCGTCGGCTTGGTGAGGGACGACGGATGGCCCGAGTTCGAGAGCAGGTAAGCGATCAAGGCGTCGAGGTCGCTCGCGGACAGGTGCGAGGTCTTGCCGTGCGTGTCCTTGATGACGCGTATGTTGTTGGCGGCCAGCTCCGGGTTAATCTTCCCGTTGACGACGAGCGGCGCGACGTTGCTCGTGCCGAGCCGGTCAATCTGCGGCTTGCCGTTCTCCTGTATGTGCGGGCTGTCGAGGCTCACGAAAATCGGCCCGAAGCCGTCGCCCGCGAGCCCGCCCGCGCTGTGGCCCGCCGTGATGGGAACTTCGGTCGGCAGGTTGTTCGGCCCGCGCCTGTGGTCCGTGCGCACGGTGCGGAAGTTGAAGCCGCGCTCGCCGGGCCTCAGGAGCGGCGAGTCAGGCGTGAGCAGGATTTCGCGCACCGAATGGGCGAAGCCGTGGTGCAGCCAGCGCGGGACCGAGTCCCAGAACGCGCGCAGGTGTTTCGTGTTCCGGCTGCTGAAATTCTGCGGCGTGCCCACGTCCTGGGGCGGGCCGAAGCGCACGAAGAAGTAGTCATTCTCCGGGCGGAAGAACGGGCCGTCGCCGTCCACGGTCGTCTCGCTGATGACGCCCGGCTCGTGTATGTTGTAGTCCTGGAACGTGTCGTCTATGACGCCGTTCGAGTACTTGTTGCCGTTGTGGTGACACGAGGCGCAGCCCGCGCCGCCCGCCGAGACCTCCTTCGTGAAAATCTCCTTGCCGCGCGCGACCTTCGCCTTCTCCGCCTCGTCCGGGAATTGTTCGAGCGGGTTCGGGAGCCTGCGCGTCTCGTTCTGCGACCACAGGATTTGCAGGTATGCCATGTCGTAATAGCCGACCTTGAACGCCTTGCTGGAGAGGTCCGTGCGCCCCGTGGCGCGGGAGTTCTCCTCGGTCTTCCTGAGCACGTAGGCTTCGCGCGCCTTGAAGCGGTCTACCTGGTTGGCCTGCGGGAAGAGCGGCGTCGGGTCGCGCTCGCCCAACAACACCTCGCCGTTGCAGGCCGAGGCGTAGGCCATGAAGTCGTTATTCAAGCCTTCGTACCACTCGGGCCAGTTGTCCGAGATGTCCTTGTTCTGCGGGCAGACTTTGGTGCCGCCGACGGCGTTGGCCGCGACGTTCCACTGGCAGCCGTCCTGCCGGCCGTCCCAGTGGCAGAAGCCGCAGGACTTCTGGCCGTCGTCCGAATAGGCCGAAGAGAAGAACCAGCGAAGTCCCTGCTCCTCTGCGGTCGCGAACAGGTTCTTGCCGTTGCTGCCGGTCGTCGGGTCGAGCGTGGTGTTGGTGACGCCGACCGGCAGGTAGCCCGCGCGCCTCAGCACGCCGTTCGTGTCCACGGTGAGGAAAGAAACGTCCTCGGTCTGGAAGTTGGCGACGTAGATTGTCTTCCCGTCGGGCGAGACCTCCACGCCCTGCGGCGTGATGCCGCCCGTGAATTCGATTCCCAGCGGCGTCAGGAGCTGCGACGGTGTCGTCGCCGCCGCGTTGATGCGGAACGCCTGCACGTTCTCCGAGTGCGCGTACGTGACGAAGAGCATGTTGCCGCGCACCGCCATCTGCTCCGGGCCGCTGCCCTTGATGATCTTCTGCGCGGCCGTGTGGTCCTTGAGGTCGACGAATTGGCCCGGCGTGACGAGCTGTGAGATGTCGCGCCCCACGTCCACGTAGCGGAAGACGAAGAGGTTTGTCGTCGTGTCGAAGATGTTCAGCTCCGAGCCTATGTCGTCGAAGGTCGTGGCCTTCGTCGCGTCCGTCATGACGGGCGTGTAGCCCAGCGGCTGCCCGTTGTTCTTGATGGCGACGCCGCTCGTGTTCTTCTTCGGCAGGCCGTGGCCCGTCTCGCGCTGGTTCAGCTTCGAGTTCGTGTCCTGGCCGGCGACGATGCCCCAGCGCCCGGTAATCTTCACGTCGGTCGAGAGCCCGCCCACCGGCATGACCTTCGTGAGCGTGTTGGCGTCGTCCGCGACGTTGATGGCGGCGACCGTGTGGCCGAGCGTGTTGGCGACGTAGAGCGTGCGGCCGTCGGCGCTCAAGTCCAAATCGCGCGGGTTGGTGCGCTCAAGGTCGTTGAGGCCCGTCGGGATTTCCGCTATCTGCGTGAAGAACGGGCCTGGGTCGACGCGGAAGGCGCGCACCTGATCCTTGAAGCGGTCCGTGATGTAGAGCCGCGTGCCGGTTCGGTTGAAGATTAATTTCTCGCCGTAAAAGCCTGTCTCGAACTCGCCGATGACGGCGTCGGTCGCGGTGTCAATCACGCTCGCGAAGTTGCCGTACTGGTTGAGCACGACGACGTAGGGGCGCGCGTAGATGCTGGTGTTGAGCGGGGAGACTTTGACGCCTATCGGGCGCGTGCCGCGGCCCGTGGACGTCGGCCTGAGGTCAATCCAGTTGATGACGCGGCGGCTCATTGTGTCCACGACCGCGACGCGCCAGTCCGGGTAGCCCTCGCGGCCGGGCAGCGTGACGTAGAGTTTCTTCCCGTCCTGCGTCAGCGCGAGGGCGCGCGGCTGGCTGCGGAACGGCTGCTTGACGTGCGGCCAGAGCTGGTTGCCGCTCTTGACGACGGGGTTGTTAGGGTTGATGCGCGTGCCTGGGTCGGGCCGCCCGTCGATGTAGGCCGCGCCGTGCATGATCTTGGTGTAGCGCATGAGGCCGGCGCGCACGCCCGCCTGCTCGGCCCCAACGATATTTTTCACGGGGTCGTCGTCCAGCCCCGTAATGATTTTCCCTTCAGAGTTCGTCTTGACGGCGGTGATGAAGAGGCGCAGCGGCAGGGGGGCCTCGCGCCCGGTGGCTAGAATTTTCCTCACGAAGTCTGCGGAGAGAGACGGGCGGGGCATCACCGCGCCCGCCCGAAAATCCGCGCTGAACATCAGCCAGACGACCCCCGCGAGAATAGAGATGATGAGCAGCAGGCACTTAACTCTGTTCGTCATATCACGCTCCCCCTTCGTCCAGAACAGAAAGTTCGTGGGTTGTACAAAATGGCCCGGAAAGGCCGGGTAGACTTTCCCCGATGTGCCAACAGTGCGGGGAGGGTGCGGGGAAATACAGAGAAGAATAATAAAAGGGCAGAAACTGTGGTGAGCCCTATCGAAATTGATGGATTACAGCTTGAGAAGAGGTCTGACGCGCCTTAGAGAGTAACTTTCACCCTTGAGAGGCAATCTTTCACCGTTTAGAGAGCAACTTTCACGCTTGAGACGCCAACTTTTGTCATTATACGGACAAGTTTTGTCATTATATGAGCAACTTTCACCCTTTAGAGAACAACTTTCAGGCTTTAGAGAGTAACTTTCACGCTTGAGAAGTGATGTTTCAGCCTTTTATGGGCATCTTTCGCCTTTATGTGGGCAAGTTTCACCGTTTTATGGGGAACTTTCACGCTTGAGTGGGCTTGTGGTGAAAGTAAAAAGGAGAAGGTGAGGACGAGAGCGCATCTTTCGTCCCCCCTTGCCTTATTTTTACGGCGTTTTTGGCTTCTCGCCCGGCTTCCCCTGCTGCGTCTGCGGTTGATCTTCCGGCCTTGCGGCGTCCGGGAAGCGCTGGCCGCTCGCGCGGTCGAAGACGGAATTTCTGAGGAATGCTTCGGTCGTCCAGGGGCCGGGGCCGCCGCCGAGGTATTTCTGGAACCATTCGAGGTGGGCCGTGTAGTAGAGCGCCATCTCATACCAGCTCGGCCAGTGGCCCGCGTTCGAGTAGATAATCAGGCGCGAGGGCACGTTCATCTTTTGCAGGTCCGTGTAGAAGTGCAGCGACTGCGTGTAGGGCACGCGGTAGTCGCGCTCGCCCGAGATGACGAGCGTCGGCGTCTTGAAGTTCTTGACGAAGTTCGACGGCGACCACTTCTCGTAATTCTTCGAGTCCCACGGCACGCCCTTCAAGTCCCACTCGGGGAACCACAATTCCTCGGTCGCGCCGTGGAACGAGCGCAGATCATAAATCCCCATCATCGAGGCCATCGCCTTGAAGCGGTCGGTGTGACCCTGCATCCACATCATCATGTAGCCGCCGTAAGACCAGCCCATCGCGCCCATGCGGTTGCGGTCGACGTAAGGCAATCTTTCGAGCGCGTCCGTCACCTTCATCAAGTCTTCGTAGACGCGCCCGCCCCAGTCGCCCGAAATCTGGGCCGTAAAGTCCTGCCCGTAGCCCGTAGAGCCGTGCGGGTTCGCGAAGGCCACGACGTAGCCCGCGCCGGGATAGACCTGCCAGTCGCCGCGGAACGCGTCGGCCCACTGCGACTGCGGCCCGCCGTGCACGTTCAGAATCACAGGGTACTTGCGCGACGGGTCGAACCCGTGCGGCTTGACGATGAAGACGTGCACGCGCGCCCCGTTCGCCCCCGTCACCCACATCGTCTCCGCTGGGCGCACGTCCACCTCGTTCATCAGGGCGTCGTTGAAGCCGGACAGCTTCGTCGGGTTCGAGGCTTTGCCGCTTACGACCTCCGCGCCGTAAATCTCGTTGGGCTCGCCGACCGAGCGCTTGATGTAAATCAGGCGGCGCTCGGCCGGGTCTAATTCGAAAGCGTCAATCGTCTTGTCCGCCAAGACCTCCGTGGTCGCCTTCGTGTTGATGTCGAGCTTGTAAATAGGGTTCTGCCCTTCGACGGGGCCTGTGAAGTAGATGGACTTGGAATCGGTAGACCAGTAGTAATCGTCGACCCAGTTGCGGAAGGATTCGGTCATGATTGTTGTCTTGCCGGTCGCGCGCTCGTAGAGCGCCAGGCGGAAGAGGTCCGACTCGTAGCCGGGCAGCTTCTGCGTGCGGTAAGCGATGTAGCGGCCGTCGGGCGAATACTTCGGGCTGCCGTCGTAGGCCGGGTTCGCCGCCGTGATGTTGTGCCGCACGAGCTTGCGCTCGTTGAGCGCGACGAGCCAGAGGTCATTGTTGGTCGAGACGGCCGGCACGCGGTCCGGGTTCGAGACGTAGACCAGCTCCGTGCCGTCCGGCGAGAAGTCGTATTGCAGGGGGCCGCCGAGTTGGAAGGTCGGCGCGTCCGCGTTGCCCGGCGTGACATCGCGCGTCTCGCCCGTCGCGACGTTGACGACGAAAGTGTGCGTGCGCTTGCCGTCGCGCCATTCGGTCCAGTGCCTGTAGAGAAGCTCGTCCGCGATGTGCGCCTTGAGCGGCCCGCTCTCCCAGCGCCCCGAGACTCTCTTGTTGCACGCGTCGTCGCCCCCGCACTCCGGGTAAACGTCCGAAGAGAAGGCCACCCACCTGCCGTCTGAAGACCACAAGGGGTCCGAAACGCCCGTCGAGAGATTCGTCAGCCGGCGCGGCTCGCCGCCGCCCGCGTCCCTCAGGTAAAGGTTGGCGCTCCCTTCCTTCGCGCTGATGAAGAGAATCTGCCGGCCGTCGGGCGAGAAGTTGGGCGAGTACTCGTTAACGTCGCCCACGGTCAACTGCCGCGTGTTTTGTCCGTCAATGCCCATCGCCCAGATGCGGCTCGCCCGCTTGGCGCGCGCCAAATCCGAAGTCGTGACGACGAAGATGATCGTCCGCCCGTCCGGCGAGACGTGCACGTCCGAAAGGTTCTTGACGCGGTACAGGTCTTCGATGGTGAACGCTCGTTTCTGCGCGAGCGCGGGCACGAGCGAGCAGACGAGCAGGACGAAGAGCAGGGAAGCGCGACGCATCATTGATTGTTCGACTCCTTCGGGTAGGGACAGTGCCTGCAACCGCTCCCGCAGCAGTAGCCGCGGCGCAGAAGAAATTTGGCGGTGAAAACGTAAAGACCGTTCTCGACGTAAAAATCTTCGCCCTCCACGAGCGGCACTTCCGGGCCTTTCGCCGCGGGAGCTTTGTCGGGCGAGTCGGCCCCGGCGGGATCGCTGTCCTTAATCACGCCTGCCTAGTCTATCGGAAGTCCGCGAGTTTGAAAAAGCAGGCGGGCGACGGAAGCCCGGAAGGAGACTGTTACGCCAGGGAAGCGACGCACACGATGCGGTCGGTCGTCACTGTGTGGGCGTCTGGGTCGTAGCCGCCGAAGTATTCAACGGACTCGAACCCTGCCGCCGTGAGATGGCTTCGTAATTCCTCGCGCGTCCAGCAGCGCATGACGAAGTCGTAAGCGGAGACGCGCTCGCCGCCGCCGGGAATCTTGAGAGTGTGCTCTTCGGAGATGAGTAGCCGGCGCGTGCGGTGCTCCAGGCGCGTGACGCTGCGGAAGGTGAGTGCGCCGTGCGGCGTGGCGACGGTCTTCTCGAAAACCGGCTCGCACGTCTTGCGTGGGACGGTGGCGTCCCACTCGCGCACGTCCATGACGAGTGTCCCTCCCGGACGGAGCGCGCCGGCGCAGGCGACTAACGCCGCCTCACGGCTCGCGTCGTCCAGCAGGTCGTTGAGCACGCCGCGGCAGAGAACGGCGTCGAATGACTGTCGCGCGAAAGGCAGCGCGAGAATGTCGCCCCGCACGAGCGGGAGGGCGAGGGCGGCATTCTTGAAGCGCTCGCGCGCTTCGGCCAACATCTGTGCCGACAGGTCTAGCCCGCAGGGGCTGTAGCCGCGGCGAGCAAACTCGACCGCGAAATGGCCCGCGCCGCACCCCGCGTCCAGAACCCTCGCCCCGACACTGACGCCGCGCGCCTTGAGCAGTTCCACGATGCCGTCGCACATACGCCCGACGGGACGCGCCGACAACAAGTCGTAAGCCCAGGCAAACTCCCCGTAAAATGGCCTGCTCGCCACGCGTCTCACCTCCGACTTCCAACAACTGAAGAAATCCTATTCGATTCCGCCCCCGTATGAAAAGGCGCTACCCTAAGCCCTCCGGTTGATTCCGCCTCGAACCCTCGCCCTCTCTAAAGGTATTCCGCCCCCTTCCACTCTTGCCACGAGCCGCTTTCTTTGATACACCTCTGCTTCGTCAGGAAACAACCTTGCTTTCTTGAGAAGACAACAGTCTTCCAAAGGAAACAACCCTTCTTCTAAAGGAAGACGACAGGCCCCCTATTGGAAGATTCGAGGATTCCTTTCGTTCCCGGAGTGACTCAAAAGCTCAATCTCGTCGAGAGACGGTTCGTGAGGGGAGGAGAAGACCGTGAAATCAAAACTCAAAGCGGCTCTGTTTCTGGTGCTCGTGCTGGCCTGCGCCTCAGTCTGCGCGGCGCAGCAGGCGAACAACGTCCAGTTGGTCATAGAGGGCAAGGTCGTGCGCGTCTCGGACGGCGACACCATCACGGTCCTCGACGCGGACAACAAGCAGCACCGCATACGTTTCCAGGGGATTGACGCGCCCGAATCCAAACAGGCGTTCGGGCAGGCTTCGAAAGAGAATTTGTCGAAGATGGTCTTCGGCAAGCAGGTCAGGGTCATCTGGGACAAGGTGGACAAGTACCGGCGCACGGTCGGGAAAGTCCTACTGGACGGGCGCGACATCAACATAGAGCAGGTCAAGGCCGGCTTCGCCTGGCACTATAAGAAGTACGCCGACGAGCAGCCCGCGGAAGACCGCGTCACTTACGCTAAGGCGGAGGAGGAGGCGCGCGCGGCCAGGCTCGGTCTCTGGCAGGACCCGAACCCCACGCCGCCGGGCGAGTGGAGGGCCGACGCCAAGGAAGAGCGCTGGGGGCCGCCGCCACCCGAAGGCACCATCATAGGCAACAAGAGCAGCAAGAAGTATCACAGGCCGGACTGCCCGGGCTACCGCGACATGGCCGAGAGGAACCGCGTCTTCTTCAAGACGGTCGGAGAGGCGGAGGCCGCAGGCTACAAGCGCGCGGGCAACTGCCCTGCCGAAGTGTCCGCGGTGCCGACTGCGAAGGTCGCCCCGGTCGGATACGCCCCGCAGGAGACGCCGCAGGAGGAGAAGCCTAAGACGACGCCGACGCCCAAGCCCGCCGAGAGTGCGGATGGCACCGCCGCGTCAGGCGATGTCGTCGGCAACAAGAACAGCAAGATTTATCACAACCCTGGGTGCCCGGGATACAAGAGCGTCTCGGAGAAGAATCGCGTCTTCTTCAAGACGGCGGCGGAGGCAGAGGCCGCCGGCTTCACGCGCGCGAAGAACTGCAAGGCGGGCGATTCAGGTGCGGGTGAAGAGTCGGAGGCGACTTCAAGCAAGTCTCCGTCTTCCGACACCGCCGAGAAGAATCAGAAACCGACGCCGGAGAAGACCACACCCGCCGCCGGAACTTCTACTGACACGGCCGAGACCCCCGCGGCGAGCGGCGAGATTATCGGCAACAAGAACAGCAAGATTTTCCACCGGCCAGACTGCCCCGGTTACAAGAGCGTTTCGGAAAAGAACCAGGTCAGATTCACGAGCGTGGCCGAAGCCGAAGCCGCAGGCTTCCGCGCCGCCAAGAACTGCCCGGCCCAGCCGGCACAGTAAGATGACGGACTGAAAGACACGCTCAGCCCTTTGCGGCTTTGGTTTTTCTGTTCCTGCGCCATTGCGAGAAAAGGCATTTCACGCAAAGGCGCAACAAAAGAAGAACTAAAGCCGCAAAGGGCTGAGTTGTTTTGTCCGCCGTGTTCTTCCTTCTTCGGCAGGAAGTTTGTTCTTGCGCGGCCTGTGCGTATTTCATAGAATGCGCGTCATCCACCCATCCCTTCCCACCCGAGAAGGAGATGTCCCGCGCATGGCTAAGAACCAGCACAAGCGTTTGCCTACGGGCAAGCTTGAGGCCGACGAGAACGGCTTCGCCGCGCTGCAACAGATCACAGGCTACACCCCGATCAACTCTACTTACTCGCTCGACGCCGTCCGCTCCGCGCACGAAGAGTTGCGCGCATTGCGCCGCGCCGCCGCCGCCGCACAGGCCCAGGCGCAGGCCGCGCGCGAAAGCGCCGTCGCCAAAGAGTGGGAGTTCCACAACCTGATGCTCGGCGTCAAAGAGCAGGTCGTCGCGCAGTTCGGCAAGGACTCCACTGAGGTCGAAGCCCTCGGCCTCAAGCGCAAGTCCGACTACAAGCCTCCCGTTCGAAAACCAAAATCGGACGGCGCGGGCGGGAGCCTATGACGGCTACTTGTCCCCAGACTTTTTCAAGGAATCGTCCGTGACTTCGAACTCTTTGTCGAAGAGGTCAGGGCACGCTTAAACATCCCCGCCTGAAGTGTGTCGTCAAATGAAACAGTGATATGCTCTGGTCTCCTGCCGAATTTTCCAGTCAACGGGTGTTAATAATCTTCCGCGAGGTGCGTTTTATGGGTGGAGACAACCTGAAGGAGGAACCCGTGCAAGCTGCCGTGACACACCTGAAACCCTTGCCAGAGCCGCCGAAGGAGCTGGAAAAGCTCTTCCGCGAGCATAACGAACTGGTCTTCCGCACGGCCTACCGCGTGACGGGCAGCGCCGAGGACGCCGAAGACGTGCTGCAAACCGTCTTCCTGCGCCTGGCGCGGCGCGAGACGGTTGACCTCGCCCCGAGCCCCGCGAGCTACCTGCACCGCGCGGCCGTCAACGCCTCGCTTGACCTCGTGCGCAGCCGCACGTCCGCGCGCTCAATCGCGCTCGACGATATGGTGGACGACCTGCCCGAACGCTCCAACTTGAGCCCCGAAGCCAGACAGCAGGACCGCGAGCTGCGCAAGCTGATTCAGCAGGCCGTGTCACGCCTCGGCGCGTCCGCCGCGGAGATGTTCGTCCTGCGCTACTTCGAGGGCTACGGCAACAGCGAGATCGCGGAACTGCTCGGCACGTCGCAGATGGTCGTCGCAGTCACCCTGCACCGCTCGCGCGCACGCCTCCGCAAAGAAATCGGCAATTATCTGGAGAAACATCATGAAGCGTAATCGGAAAGAGCTTGATTCAATCCTCGACCGCGTCGCTGCCGGCGTTCGCAGCGAAGAGCCGGACGCCGCGACCGTGGGCCGCGCGGCCGACCGCGTCTGGGCGCGAATCCAGAGGGAGGGCGCGGTGGCGGAACTGCCCGAGACGGTGAAGCCCGCGGAAGAGATTCGCGGCTGCGCCGACTTCCAGTCGCTGATTCCCGCTTACCTGAGGAAAGAGCTGTCGGAAGCGCGCATGCTGCTGGTCGAAGACCACACGCGCGAGTGCATCCCCTGCCGCAAGGCGCTCAAGGCCGCGCGCACGGGCGGCGCTCAGGCGGCCCCGGCGGTCCGCCCGGCCGCGAAGGTCGGGGGCGCGACGCCGCAGATGCCCGTCTGGAAGTGGGCCATCGCCGCGACGCTCCTCGTCGGTCTCAGCGTCGTCGTCTACAACGTCTACCAGCGCATCGGCATCGACGCGCGCGCGACGGTGGAGATCGCCAGCGGGGCCGTCTACAAGGTGACGGACGCGGAGAGCCGCGCGCTCGGCGTCGGCGACGAGATTCGCAGCGGGGAGATTGTCCGCACGACGAAGGACTCCGGCGCGGTCGTGAAGCTGGAGGACGGCTCGACCGTGGAGATGCGCGAGCGGTCCGAGTTCTCGCTCTCGCGGAACGCGGACGGGACGACGATTCACCTCAACCGCGGCAACGTCATCGTCGAGGCGGCGAAGCAGCGCGGCGGGCACCTGTACGTGGCGACGCCGGACGCGCTCGTCTCCGTGACTGGCACAATTTTCTCCGTCAACAACGGCACGAAGGGCTCGCGCGTCTCGGTCGTGGAGGGCGAAGTCCACGTCACCCACGCGGGCGACGAGAAGGTCTTGCGTCCGGGCGACCAGGCGACGACGAGCCCGAGCCTGGAGGCCGTGCCGATTCAGGAGGAGATCGCCTGGAGCCGCAACGCCGAGCGCTACGGACGGCTCGTGACGGAGCTGACCTCGCTCAAGCGCGAGCTGGATCAGAAAGCTCCGCGCCCCGGCGTGCGCTACTCGACGCGCCTGTTAGACCTGACGCCGGAAGGCACAGTGCTCTACGCCGCGCTGCCGAACCTGACGGCGACGCTCGTCGAATCGCACCGCATCATGCGCGAGCGCATACGGCAGAACGCGGCGCTTCAGGAGTGGTGGGCGGAGGAGAAGCCGGACCAGAACCCCGGCCTCGACCAGCTCATCGAAGAGGTCAACCAGTTCGGCAAGTACCTAGGGACGGAAATCGCCGCGAGCGCGAAGATGGGCGACCGCGGGCCGGAAGACCCGCTCGTGCTGGCGGAGCTGGCGGACGCCCCCGGCTTCCGCGCCTACCTCGAACAGAAGATAGCGTCCTTCACGACCGCAGAGAAGAACGCCCCGCGGATTCGCATCATCGACGACCCCGCGACCGCCGCGCAGGCCGGCGACGGCAGGCAGATGAAGGAAATCCTGGTCTGGATTAACAACGACCTGATGGCGGCCGCGCCCAGGCTTCAGCAGTTGCAGCAACTGAGCGCCGCGCTCAAGGGCGAGAACAACTTCAAGACGAGCGCGTTCTACGCGCGGCTGGCGGAGACTTACAAGGCGGGCGCGGGGCTCATCGTCGCCGCCGATCTGGAGAAGATCATCGGCCGCATGGTCAACGAGGGCACGACGCCCGAGGCCGCGAAGCGTTACGAGACTTACAGGAAGCTGGGCCTGACGAGCCTCAAGCACTTCGTCGCGGAGCAGAAGGACGCGGAAGGGAAGACGAACAGCCGCGCGACCGTGAGCTTCAAGGGGCAGCGCACCGGGATAGCCTCGTGGCTCGCCGCGCCCGGCCCGATGGGGGCCCTGAGCTTCATCTCGCCGGACGCGAACATGGTCGCGGCCTTCGTCGTGCGCGAGCCCGCCTCGCTCGTCGACGAACTCCTGGGCTACCTGGACACGGCCGCGCCGCGCATGCGCCAGCACCTGCAAGAGCACGAGCGCGCGCACGACCTCAAGCTGCGCGAGGACTTCGCCGCGCCGCTCGGCGGCGAGTTCGCCTTCGCGCTCGACGGCCCGGTCCTGCCGACGCCCTCGTGGAAGATGGTCTTCGAAGTCTACGACCAGGCGCGCTTGCAGCAGACCTTCGAGCGCGTCGTGGAAGAGGTCAACAAGCAGGCCGCGAAGGTTGGCGTCGGCGGGCTGGTGTGGGAGCGGGGCGAGAGCGGCGGGCACACGTTCTACGCGCTCAAGTCCACGGCCTTCGGCGTGGAGGTGCACTACACCTACGCCAGCGGCTACCTCGTCGCCGGGCCGAGCCGCGCGATGGTCGAGCGCGCCCTGAAGTACCGCGAGTCCGGCTACACGCTGCTGCGCTCGCCGCGCTTCACCTCTACGCTGCCGGCGGACGGGCAGGTCAACTTCTCGGCCATCTTCTACCACGACCTGGCCCCGCTGCTTGAGCCCGTCTCGGGCCACCTGGAGCGGGCCGCGAAGGAGATGACCGAGGAGCAGCAGCGGGCCATCAAGGCTACGGCCGAGGCCCCGCCGACGCTGGCCTACGCCTACGCGCAGGGCGACGCGCTCGTCTTCGCCGCCGACAGCGATGGCGGTCCCTTCGGCCTCAGCACCGCGACGCTGATGGGCCTGCCCAGCTCCTTCGAGATGCAGCACATCCTCCACAGCGCCATGCGCGGCGGGGAGAAGAAGTGAACCCTGGGAGCGCGGGCATCCCTGCCTGCCGGGCTTGCGCGCGCAAGCCCGGCAGGCAGGGATGCCCGCGCTCCCAGAGTAGGATTGAATATGAAACCTGTCATTGACCTCAACGGCCTGGGCGTACAATTCGGCGGCAAACCCATCCTGAAAGAGTTGACGGCCGAGCTGCGCGGGCGGGCCATAGGGCTGCTCGGCCCGAACGGGGCGGGGAAGACGACGCTCATCCACACGCTGCTCGGCTTTCACCCGCCGTCCGCGGGCACGGCCCACATCTTCGGCCAGGACATCACGGCGGGCGCGAAGGAGATTCGCGCCTTCATCGGCTACATGCCGGAGCGCGACTCCTTCATCGCCAAGATGTCCTGCGTGCGCTTCGTCAGCCTGATGGCGGAACTCTCGGGCCTGCCGCCGGACGCGGCGCTCGAACGCGCGCACGAGGCGCTCTTCTACGTCGGCCTGGGCGAGGCGCGCTACCGGAACCTCGAAACCTACTCGCTCGGCATGAAGCAACTGGCGAAGCTCGCGCAGGCCATCGTTCATGGGCCAAAATTAATCATCCTGGACGAGCCGACCAACGGCTTAGACCCGCCGACGCGCCAGCGCATGATTCGCCTGATACGCGAGATACGCGACAGCCACCAGGCGCACATCCTGCTCTCGTCCCACCTCCTGCGCGACGTGGAGGAGTGCTGCGAGGAGATTCTCATCCTCAAGGACGGGCGCATCGCGACCTACTGCAACCTTGAGGAGGAGCGCAAGGCCAACCTCAAGTTCCTGGAGATGGAGACGCGCGGCGACGCGCGCGACTTCGCGGAGGCCATCGGCCGGCTGGGCTGCGAGTACGCGCTCGCGGGCGAGCGCCGCTTGAAGCTCGTCCTGCAAGGCGATGTGGAGATACGCGACCTCTACAAGCTCGCCGCCGAGCGCGAGGTGCAGATTCGCCGGCTCAACTACAAGCGCGACTCGCTCGAAGACATCTTCCTCAAAGCGATGGAGGACGACAATGGCGGTTTATGAGCACACCTACAAGCAATACGCGGGCCCCGAGACGCCGCGCTGGTCGCGGTTCCTGGTCCTCCCGCGCCACTCCTACCGCGGCATCTTCCAGTCGAAGCTCTTCATCGCGATCTTCGTCGCCTGCTTCATCTACCCGCTGGTCGCCTCAGTCTTAATCTACCTGCACCACAACGCGGAGGCGCTGGCGGTGTTGGAGCTGGCGGTCCGCCGGCTCGTGCCGATTGACGCGGCGTTCTTCGAGACCCTGGTCGTCGGGCAGGGGATGTCCGCCTTCTTCCTGACGCTCCTGATCGGCCCGCCGCTCATCTCGCGCGACACGACGAACAACGCGCTGCCGCTCTACCTCTGCCGCCCGTTCTCGCGCGCCGAGTACGTCGTCGGCAAGATGAGCGTGCTGCTGATACTGCTCTCGCTGATCACCTGGGTCCCGATTCTTTTGCTCTTCCTCTTCCAGTCGTACCTCGAAGGCTGGACGTGGTTCACGGAGAACCTGAGAATCGCGGGCGCGGTCTTCGTCGGGAGCTGGGTCTGGATTCTGGTGCTCTCGCTGCTGGCGCTGGCCCTCTCTTCGTGGCTCAGGTGGCGGCTCGCCGCGAGCGCCGCGCTGATCGGCATCTTCTTCATCCCGACGGCGTTCGGCGAGGCCATGAACAACATCTTCTTCACGCGCCTCGGGCACCTCATCAGCCTGCCGAGTTTAATCAAGGCGGCCTGGTCTAGCCTCTTCGGAACCTTCGTCAGCGAGACGGGGCGTCTGAGCGGCGTCGTCCGCGGGCAGCGGTTCAGAAACTTCGTCATGCACGAGCCCCCGCCGTGGTCCTCGTGGCTCGTGCTGGCCGCCATCTGCGCGGTCTGTCTGCTGATACTCGTCCGCAAGGTCCGCGCTTACGAGGTGGTGCGCTGATGAAAGAGATGGCTTCACGGATGATCGTCTTCGAGGACGTGTCGAAGTTCTACGGCGAGATACTGGGCGTCAACCGCGTCAGCTTGTCCATCGCGCCCGGCATCACGAGCCTCGTCGGGCCGAACGGCGCGGGCAAGACCACTTTGATGAACCTGATGACGGGGCTCCTGCGCCCGACGCGCGGCCGCATCAGCATCCTGGGCATCTCGCCCGACGAGCCGGAGGAACTGTTCCGCCGCGTCGGCTACTGCTCGCAGTTCGACTCCTTCCCGCGCGGCGTGACCGGGCGCGAGTTCGTCGAGATGTACCTCACCGTCCACGGCTACGGGAAGAAGGAGGCGGACGCGCTGACGATGAAGGCGCTCGAACGGGTCGGCCTCGCGGACGCGGCCGGGAAGAAGGTCGGCGCGTACAGCAAGGGCATGCGCCAGCGCGTGAGACTGGCACAGTCGGTCGCGCACAACCCGTCCGTGCTGATTCTGGACGAGCCGCTCAACGGGCTCGACCCGATGGCGCGCGCGGAGACCATACGCCTCTTCCGCCAGCTCGCGGACGAAGGGTTACACCTGGTCATCTCAAGCCACATCCTGCACGAAGTCGACATGATGTCGGACGCGGTCGTGCTTTTGAATAACGGCTACGTCGTGGCGGAGGGCGACGTGCACGGCGTGCGCGACGAGATGGAAGAGCACCCGATGCAGATTCTGGTGCGCTGCGACCGCCCGGGCCGATTGGCCGCGCACGCCTTCGGGCAGGACGAGGTGGTCGAGGCGAAAATCCAGGAGGACCGCCACGGCCTCTTTATTAAAACGCGCGATGCGGATAAATTCTACCTGCTCCTGAACCGCGTGGTGGCCGACGGGCTCATCTCGGTCGAGTCCGTGACGCCCGTTGACGACGACCTGAGCGCCGTCTACCAGTACCTGATCGGGTCGGAAACGGAAGGGAGCCACGCATGAGTTCGAGGGCAGAAACAGTCGTTATGGAAAAGACCGCAAAGACCTCGCGCTGGGCGCTCTGGCGGCGGCAGATCGCCTCCATCCTCCGGCTCGAAGTCCGCAAGAACTTCACGGGCAAGCGCTCCATCCTGATTTACCTGCTGGCGCTGCTGCCCGTCTTCATCATGGCGGCGCTCGTCTTCGTCCACTACGACGACATCCGCCGCGACTTCGGGGAGTCGTCCGTCATCTTCGCCAACCTGTACGAGGGGATGATCCTGCGGACGGTCGTCTTCTTCGGCTGCGCGTGGATTTTCATGAACCTCTTCCGCGGCGAGGTCGTGGACCGCAGCCTGCACTACTACTTCCTCTCGCCCGTCAGGCGCGAGGTGCTCGTCGCCGCCAAGTACCTTTCGGGCCTCGTCGCCTCGCTCCTGCTCTTCGTGACGATGACGGCCATCTGCATCTTCTTCATCTATCTGCCGCTCGGCTACTCGGGCGCGATGAGCCACCTCTTCGACGGGCCGGGGCTCAACCAGGTGCTGACTTATCTAGGCATCACTGTGCTCGCGTGCGTGGGCTACGGCGCGGTCTTCCTCGTCATCGGCCTCTTCTTCCGCAACCCCATCATCCCCGCGATACTGCTCTACGGCTGGGAGTTCATCAACTTTCTGCTCCCGCCCATGCTCAAGAAGCTGAGCGTCATACACTACCTGCACTCGCTCACGCCTGTGCCAATCAACGAAGGCCCCTTCGCCATCGTCACCGAGCCGACCTCCGCCTGGCTGACCGTCCCCGGCCTAATCCTCGTGACCGCGATGGTGCTCCTGATGGCGAGCGTGCGGATTCGAGGGATGGAGATCAGGTACGGCGGCGAGTAAGGGAGTTGGGAGGACGGGGGCGGGCCTACGTCCGCTTCGATTCATTCGTGCAGGTATCTGGTGCGCTCTTCGGCTGTGAGTGGTCTGAGGTGCCGTTTTTCTGCCAGCTTGAGCAATTCGTTCTGTGGGACGCAGACCTCGCACGAGTAGCTGAAGATCGTCCCGTCGGCGGCCAGGACAAGCACGGATTTCCCGTCGGGGCTGAAAACGCCGGAGAGCATCCTGGCGTTGTATTCTTTAAACTCGTAGATCAGGTTCCCGCTGCTCACGTCCCAGACGCGCACCTCATTAGCGTCGTTCGGTATATGTCCCCCAATGTCTGTCGCTCCCTCATATCCGCTGGTCGTAACGACATACTTATTATCCGGGCTGAATGCGGCGCTGTACACGTCGTCCACGTGCCCGCTTAATTCAACTATCAGGCGTCCGGTGCTCACTTCTCTCACTTGGACCGCTTTCCCCCGGAGGCTCAGGACGAAATTGCCATCAGGACTGAGGGCGCCCCCTTCTTCTTTTACCTCAAGGACGATGTGTCTGCTATTCAGGTCTCGCACCTGCACTGTCTCTTTGACATTAACCAGGAGGAGTCTGTGGTCGGAGCATAACGACACGCCGGTCACCTCATCTTCCACTTGCAGCTCATACATCTCCTCCCCGCTGCCCGCGTCCCACAGCTTCACTCTATTACCGCCGGCCGTGACAATGAATTTATCGTCCGTGCTGAAGGAGACCACGCGCACTTCCTCGCCGTGCCAGAGCTGCCGCAGCAAGCCCCCGCTGTCAATATCCCAGACGCTTACTCCGCCCCTCGCCTCATCACTTTCAAGAACGGCGGCGAATTTACCGTCGGAGCTGATGGCCGCCTCTCCGGGGCCGTCGAAACCCATCAAAATAGCTGGGCCGTTGGGCTTGAGCCTCTTCAGTATCGGGCTTCTGAAAGAATTCAGCTCCCACACGAAGACTGTCCCGTCCGAGTTCGCCATCACGATATATTTCCCGTCCCTGCTAAACTCGGCGTGTTGCGCCTGAACGCCACTATGGCCGCCTAATTCGACGACGAGGCGTTTCTGTAGAGACGCCGCGTCGTATAGCCGGGCCTTGTCTTCGACGGTCAGGACGAACCTGTTGTCAGGGCTGAACGAGATGCTATTCAACTTCCGCGGGGCCTCGTTGAGTTCCGCCTTCGACCACCTGCTGCTTTCGTCCCAATCGTTCAAATTCCACAGCCGCAACATCCCGTCGTCATCGGACGCGGCGGCCAGCACTTTACCGTCAGGGCTGAATTCTGCTTTCATCAGTCCGGTAGCTTGAGCGTCCTTAAAAATGAGGTGACTTAATGAGCGCCTGGCGCAGGGCGTTTTCGGTCTCGGCGGTGTGGGCCAGTTTGGCAGCCTCGACGGCGAGGAGCAGGGCGCGTTCGGGGTCGGTGGTCAACTGCGCCAACGCGCTGGCCGCGATTTCGCGCGCCGAAGCCTCTGTGCGCCGTTGCGTCGCCAAGCGGCTCTGGATGATTGCGTAGACGAGGGCGGAGCCGATCAGGACGAGGGCCGTTGTGAGGCCGAGCACTATGCGGCGCGTGCGACGCTGGGCGGCTTTTCGCTCTCGCGTCTGCAATTCCACGCTCGCGTTCATAAAATCTCTTTCGAGATCGTTGAGCGCGGCTTCGTCGCGCTCCCGCAGCTCCGCAGCCTGCGCGAGGCGCGCGCCGCGAAAGAGCAGGCTCTCGTCGCGGGTCGCCTTCTCCCATTCCTGCGCGGCTTCGGTCACGCGGCGCAGCACGCGCAGGCCGGCGCGATCTTCGTCAACCCATCGCCGGAGCCTGGGCCAGCCGCGGATCAGCGCCTCGTGTGAGACATCAACGAGCTGCGCGCCGGAGTCCGTGCTGCTGCCGGTGGTCAACAGCCGCGCGTCGGCCAGGGTCTGCACGACGCTTTCGACCTTGTCCGTTTCGTCGGGGCGTGTGATGAGTTCGCTCATGGAGGCGCGGCGGCGCGTGTCTTCGGTGCCTTCGCCGGGCTGAGTGAGGCGGAGCATGACGCGGCGGGCGATTGATTGCTGCTCGGCGTCGAAGGATTCGTAGATGGCGTCGGCGCGCTTCGCAATCGCGCCCTCGACGCCGCCGCACTCGCGGTAAGCCTCAAGCGTCAGGAGCCGCGCGCGGCGGCGCTCCCACAATTCGAGGAGCGCGTGTTCGAGGAGCGGGAGCGCGCCGGGCTGGCTCTCCACGTCGTCCAGTATCGTCTCGACTAGGCCGGGCTCGAACTCAAGCCCCGTGCGCCACGCGGGCTCTTGAATCGCCTGGCGCAAGCCTTCGACGCTCATCGGGCTGACGAGGAATTGCTGGCCCGCGATCTGCGCGGAGAGTTCGGGGTGGGCGGCACACTTCTGGTAGAAGTCGGCGCGCATGGTGAGCACGACCACGTTGCACCCGCCCGGCGCGAGCGCGGCGTAGAGCAGGTTCGCTATGAACTGCCTGCGCTCGGCCTCGTCCCGACACAACGTGAAGACTTCCTCGAACTGGTCCACCACCCAGACGACGCGCTCCGCGGACGGGCGGTCGGCCAGCGCGGTCGCCGCCTGTAGGTGTAGCGCGCGCTCGTCATTGCTCAACTCGTCCAGCGTCTTGCCGGCGGCGGCCTGCGGGTAGAGCCGTTGCAGGTTGGCCGCGAGCTGCGTGAGCGGGCGCTCGCCCGGCGTGAAGACCCGTATCGCCCAAGCGTCGCTGCCTGGCAAGGCTCCGCGCTTGAGGGCGGGGAGCAGCCCGGCCCGGACAAGCGAAGACTTGCCGCTGCCCGAAGGCCCGACGACGGCGAGCAGCCGCGTGGTCTTCAGCTTCTCGACCAGCCGCTGTATGTCCGCGTCGCGCCCGAAGAAGAACTCCGCGTGCTCTTCGTCAAAAGCTTGCAGGCCGCGGTACGGGCTGACATCGTCGCGCGGCTCGATAACCGTCTCCGGGCCGGGCGCGAGCCCCTTGATCGCGTTGACGAGTCGCTGGAACGCGCGCGGGTCGCCGACGCCTTTACGCATATCAACCCAGGTGCGCGTGGTCAGGAAAGGCGGGAGGGCGCTCGTGTCGAAAGGGTCTGGAAGGTCCGGGAGAAACACCAGGAAGACCCGGAAGTTTCGATCCTTCGCCATGCGGTCGGTCGCGAGTTGGAATTCCAGCCGCGCCCAGTCGCCGATCCCGCTCGGGCCGACGAAGACCGCGCAGGAGGCGGAAGCCTTCAAGCCGTCGGCCAACTCGTCCTGCCAGTTGCCGCCGGCCGTGAGACACCATTTGTCCAGCCAGGGCTCAATCTTTTCGCGCTTCAACTTCTCGGCGATGCGCTCGACGGCGGGCTCCTCACGGCTGTTGTGGGAAAGAAAAACGTCGAACATCATGGGCGGCGGACGGGCGGCGTCTGAAACCTTTTGGGCCAGAATGTTAAGCTCGGGCGTGCCGCGGCGTGAGCCTGCCGCAGCGCGATAAGTTCTATCTTACTGCCCAATGCCCGTCAATTCTTTTTGGAACTTTTTGGGCGCGCCGCGCGAATCAAGGATGGCGGCCGGTAATTGAAGACGACGAATCGGGCGGATGACTTTGTTCACAACTCCCAGTGACGACGAACTGCTGCGGCTGATGACGGCCGGGGACGAGAGTGCGTTTGTCGCGCTCTACAGGCGCAGGCAGGCGGGGATTTACCGCTTCGCGCTCCAGATGAGCGGGTCCGAGGCCATCGCCGAAGACGTGACGCAAGAGGTTTTCATGGTCCTGATGAGTGAGGCGAAAAATTTCGACCCGGCCAAGGGGACTCTCGCGGGCTACCTCTACGGCGTGGCGCGCAACCAGGTGCTGCGCGCGCTCGGGCGCGACCGCTCGTTCGTCCCGATTAACGAGGGCCACGGCGAGGAAGAGGGCGAGGCGGCGCACGAGCAGTTGGTGGCGCATGACGACCCGCTCGGCGACCTGACGCGCGCTGAGGTGATTGACTCCGTGAGGCAGGCGGTCATGGCGCTGCCGGCACACTACCGCGAAGTCGTGGTGCTGTGCGACCTGCACGAGATGAGCTACGCGGAGGCCGCCGAGGTCTTAGGTTGCGCCGTCGGCACGGTCCGCTCGCGGCTGCACCGCGCTCGCTCGCTGCTCATCGAAAAGTTGCGCGCGACGAAAGAGCCTGGCACCGCTTCGCCCATTGTTAACACTGCGAGGTGCTTCGCATGAGCTGTCGAAACTACGAGACGATTTTGACCGAGGCGGCGCGCGGCCAGATGCTTGACGCGGGCGCGAAAACGGACGCGCTCGCCCACGCCGAAACGTGCCCGCGCTGCGCCGCGCGCCTGTCGGACGAGAAGGCCCTGAGCGCGGGGCTAAGCTCCCTGAGTGCGAGCGCGGCCACGGCGCAAACGCCCGCGCGCGTCGAAGCGGCGCTGCTGGGGGCTTTCCGTCAACGCTCTGCTTTTGTGCCAGTAATTGCGCCGGTCCGGTCGAGCGGAGCGCAATGGACTCGCTGGCCTGTCGCGGCGGCGGCGGCGATTCTAATCGTCTCGGCCTTCGCCGCACTGCGTTTGCTCCCGGCTGGCACCAGGGAAACGGCTACGCAGGGCTCACGCCTCGACGGGTCGTCGCTTATCGCGTTCCCGGATTGGTGGAAAGACGAAAGAATTGCTAACGACCCGGAACGCGAGGTGGCGCGCGACAGGGATGAGCGGGGCCGAAAATTAATTCCCGTCACGCATTTTCCACGCGGTCTCAGAGACGGGCGGCGCGGGCTGGTGCACGACGTTGCGGTTAATGGCAGGCGAACGGCCGGCGGCGTTAAACCCGAGGCCGCCGCGAGCCCCGGCGAAGAGATCGCGACGGATTTTATGCCGTTAACTTACGGCGGCAGCTTCTCGCAGCTTGACGACGGGCAGGTCGTGCGCGTCGAGCTGCCGCGCTCGGCACTCCAATCCTTCGGCCTGCCCGTGAACGTGGAGCGCGGCGGGGGGCGAGTCAAAGCGGACGTGCTGCTGGGCCACGACGGCGTGGCGCGCGCCATACGCTTCGTGCGCTAGCCCTGTCCGCGTTGAAAGTTTAGGTCTCAAAAACTGAGTTGATGAAATCCTGACTGTTATAGAGGAGAGAATAATGAGAGTTCAAAGACGGTTTATTACGAGCGCCATCTGCATGCTCGCGGCGCTGTCGTTGTCAGCAGTCGCCTTCGCGCAGGACGCGCCCCCGGAAAAGGCCGCAGGGAAATCCGGCGACGTGATTATGTTCGAGCGCGAGGTGGTCGGCCCTCGGGGTGGGGACAGAATAAGGCGGCCGCTTCCGCCCGGCGACCCAGGGGGCCAAGACACGCTCGTCTTCATCTCGTCCGAGATGAGCTTCGACAGCAAGGTCGTGAAGGGCGCGCCCTATTCCGCGCAGGCGATCACGGAGACCACGCGCGCGCTGGCCGACGGCAACCGCATCAGGCGCGAGACCAGCGCCAGCGTTTACCGTGACAGCGAAGGCCGCACGCGGCGCGACCAGGAGTTGGGTGCCGTAGGCCCCTACGCCGTGGCGGGCGAGCCGCGCAAGACCGTGTTCATCAACGACCCTGTGTCCGGGGTGCACTACGTTCTGGACCCGCGCACGCGCACCGCGCGCAAGATGCCGCCCATCAGGCTAGAATTCGCGCCCGGCTCGCGCGAGCCTTCCGGCCCGCAGGGCGCAGGAGCGAAGGTTCAAATCCGGGTCGAGGAGGACGTGTTCACGGCACCCGCGCCCGCGCCACACGGCGCTGCGGGAGGGCCAGGGATGCACGACTTCAGCATCATCGCCGCGCCGGACAAAGGCGCTACGGAATCTCTGGGCAAGCAGACCATCGAAGGCGTCTTGGCCGAAGGCACGCGCACGACCATGACGATCCCTGCGGGTAAGATAGGCAACGAGCAGCCCATTCAGATCGTGTGGGAGAAGTGGTACTCGCCGGAACTGCAAACGGTCGTCATGTCGAAGCACAGCGACCCGCTCGTCGGCGAGACGACTTACAGGCTGACGAACATCGTGCGGAGCGAGCCCGCGCGCACGCTCTTCGAAGTGCCGTCGGATTACACGGTCAAGGACACTCCCACGCCGGTGCGTGTGATTAGACGGAAGAAAGCGGGCGACGAGAAGTAAGATCGTCGGCAGGAAATAACTTGTCAGGGGCAGCGTGGAGTTCGTCGCGCTGCCCCTTTAGATTTTGCGCAGCACCACGTCCGTATTCGTCTGCACCTCTTCGGCGCGCGGGATGTCTTCGGCCTCGAAAGTGGAGAGCACTTCCTCGTTGATTTCGGGCAGCGAGACGATGCGGTTGGCCTGGCGGCTGATGGTCGCCTCGAACAGATTTCGCGCGAGCCGCGCGTTGCCGAACGACTCGTCGCGGTAGGCTGTCAGGCCGTTGAAAACTTCCATCAACTTCTCCTCTGCGGCCGCGGACAGCTTGTAGTCCGCCTTCTTGCCGAAGGAGACGAAAATCTGCTTGAGCTGCTCGGGGGTGTAGTCCTCGAAGTGGACGAACTTATTAAAGCGCGAGCGCAGGCCCGGATTCGACGAGAGGAACTCGTCCATCTTCGTCGTGTAGCCCGCGACGACCACGACCAGCTCGTGCCTGTGATCCTCCATCATCTTGAGCAGCGTCTCGATTGCCTCACGCCCGAAGTCCTCGCCGTCGCCGGAACTCAAGGAGTACGCCTCGTCGATGAAGAGTATGCCGCCCAGGGCTTTGCTCACGACCTCCTTGACCTTGATGGCGGTCTGGCCGACGTAGCCTGCGACGAGGCCGGAGCGGTCCGTCTCGGTCAGGTGGCCCGTGCCCAGGATTTCCAGCGCCCTGTAGATTTGGGCCAGCAGCCGCGCGACCGTCGTCTTACCCGTGCCAGGGTTCCCGTAAAAAACCACGTGGCGCGAGACCGGCAGCGTGGACATCCCTTTCTCCTGGCGCATCCGCTGGACTTTGAGAAAATTCACCAGCTCTTTAATCTCCGCTTTGACGCGCTCAAGGCCGACCAGAGCATTCAACTCCGCGAGCAAATCTTCCAGACTGCGCGGCGGCTCCTCTTCAACCGCTTCCACAGATTCCTGGTGAGCTTCCTTGCTCTCTTCAGTCTGCTTCAACGCGCTTGAGCCGGGCGGGTAGAGCGTTTCCTTGAACCTTAAGAGCGCGGCCTCTTCGGCTTTCGTCACCTTGCCGTCGGATTTAATGATGAGGTTGGCGAATTGAAAGAGGGTGTGCCGCGCTTTGTCCGCGTAGTTTGTCCCGTGCCTTGAATCGTACTCCTCCAGGTACGAGACCGTGGCGGGCGTGCGGTTAACTTGTTGCAGAATGTTCCGATCAAAAAAGCCCTGATCGGGGACGGGGAACGTGATGCCTTTACAGTCCAGGTTGAAGCGCCGGCAAATTTCAGTGAAGTAACGCTGCCTTTCGGCGTCCGAGCAATCCCGTATGTTCACGAAGCGCTGGGCGGTCAGAATCAGCTGGTTCTGAAGAATGGTCTTTCCGTCGGGCGGACTTTCTTTGCCGCGCCAGATGGACTTGATGCTTGAGGTGAGCGGCTCGTAGAGTTCGCCGAAGGCTTTGATTAAGACGGAAACGAGATGCGTGTTGCCGGGACCTAAAGACAAGTCGTCATGCTCCTAGAGATATTAGCCAAGACTTTTTCGCGGGCCCAAAAGTATAACACCGTCGCCCTGTTTCCCCTCGCATTATAGGCGTCCTGACGACGGCCGGACTTGCCCGCCGAAAAATTTTTCGCAAGTGGCGATGTTGCGCTTGACAAAACCTCGGGCATGTCTATAATGCCTCTTTGCCTGAAACACGGCGATTGACATCACAAGCAACAGAGAGCTTTCGGGCCGCTTCTCTCAGCGGAAAGTTTTGTCGGGAGGGCGGCTGTTTCATCCCTGAAAATAGTTTGCAGGAATGAAGAGAAAGTGCTTGACAGGCGGTGGCCGTTTCGGTAATATGCCTTTTTGCTTGGGACGCGAGATTGTCGTCTGTAGGGCAAAAGCCAAAGAAGACTTCAAAAGAAATTTTGAGTTGGTTGGCAACCGAGCGGGCCGGGCGAGCAACTAAGTCTGGTTTGCTTAATACACGGAAGCGATCTTTGAAAACTAGATAGAGCGTGTCCATGTTAATGACTTTGGGAGTCAAACGTTGAGCGATAAAGCTCGCGTAAAACTCTTTTTGAAGAGTCATAATCGGATACTTAACCAGTAGAAGATTATGTTCCAGAATCAATTCTTAACGAGAGTTTGATCCTGGCTCAGAATCAACGCTGGCGGCGTGCCTCAGACATGCAAGTCGAACGCGAAAGGCCCCTTCGGGGGCCGAGTAGAGTGGCGCACGGGTGAGTAACACGTAGGTAATTTGCCTTCGGGTGGGGAATAACAGCCGGAAACGGCTGCTAATACCGCATAATGCAGCGGCTCGACATCGAGACAGTTGTTAAAGCGGGGGATCGCAAGACCTCGCGCCTGGAGAGAAGCCTGCGGCAGATTAGCTAGTTGGTAGGGTAATGGCCTACCAAGGCGACGATCTGTAACCGGCCTGAGAGGGCGGTCGGTCACACTGACACTGACATACGGGTCAGACTCCTACGGGAGGCAGCAGTCGGGAATTTTGGGCAATGGGCGAAAGCCTGACCCAGCAACGCCGCGTGAAGGATGAAATCCCTCGGGATGTAAACTTCGCAAGAATGGGAAGAATAAGTAGAATATAATACCTTCTATGATGACGGTACCATTTGTAAGCTCCGGCTAACTCCGTGCCAGCAGCCGCGGTAATACGGGGGGAGCAAGCGTTGTTCGGATTTACTGGGCGTAAAGGGCGCGTAGGCGGCCACGACAAGTCACTTGTGAAATCTCCGGGCTTAACTCGGAACGGTCAAGTGATACTGTCGGGCTAGAGTGCAGAAGGGGCAACTGGAATTCTCGGTGTAGCGGTGAAATGCGTAGATATCGAGAGGAACACCTGCGGCGAAGGCGGGTTGCTGGGCTGACACTGACGCTGAGGCGCGAAAGCCAGGGGAGCGAACGGGATTAGATACCCCGGTAGTCCTGGCCTTAAACGATGAATGCTTGGTGTCTCGGGTTACATAGTCCCGGGGTGCCGTCGCTAACGCTTTTAGCATTCCGCCTGGGGAGTACGGTCGCAAGACTGAAACTCAAAGGAATTGACGGGGACCCGCACAAGCGGTGGAGCATGTGGTTTAATTCGACGCAACGCGAAGAACCTTACCTGGGCTAGAATGCCTCTGACCGCCCGAGAGATCGGGTTTCCTGGGTAAAACCAGGCAGAGTGCAAGGTGCTGCATGGCTGTCGTCAGCTCGTGTCGTGAGATGTTGGGTTAAGTCCCGCAACGAGCGCAACCCTTATCAACAGTTGCCAGCGGTTCGGCCGGGAACTCTGTTGAGACTGCCGTTGACAAAACGGAGGAAGGTGGGGATGACGTCAAGTCCTCATGGCCTTTATGTCCAGGGCTACACACGTGCTACAATGGCAAGTACAAAGCGCTGCAAACCTGCGAAGGGGAGCCAATCGCAAAAAGCTTGTCTCAGTTCGGATTGGAGTCTGCAACTCGACTCCATGAAGCTGGAATCGCTAGTAATCGCAGATCAGCATGCTGCGGTGAATACGTTCCCGGGTCTTGT